>TARA_R110002020_G_scaffold206021_7_pt1 | contig 25422 bp, 23 predicted proteins | sample TARA_R110002020 | Tara Oceans TARA_R110002020 (sample SAMEA4396489) | marine metagenome | biome: Westerlies Biome; feature: [MES] marine water layer (ENVO:01000295) within the mesopelagic zone...; material: water (ENVO:00002006), including particulate matter (ENVO:01000060) such...
CAATCATCTCGCCTGCGGCACCGTCGCCGGTGACGATGTTCACAACACCTTTCGGGACACCGGCCTGCTGGCAGATATCGGCGAACAGAAGGGCTGTGAGCGAGGTGTATTCCGCGGGTTTCACCACCACAGTATTGCCCATCGCCAGTGCGGGGGCAACCTTCCACGCCAGCATCAGCAGCGGAAAGTTCCACGGGATGATCTGGCCACAGACCCCGAGCGCTTGGGCATCAGGCAGCTCGCTTTCCATCAACTGCGCCATGCCCGCGTGATAGTAGAAATGCCGCTGGGCCAGCGGCACGTCGATATCGCGCGCCTCGCGGATGGGTTTGCCGTTGTCCAGCGTTTCCAACACGGCGAACAGGCGGCTGTGCTTTTGCAAAAGTCGCGCAATCGCGTAGAGAACACGCGCCCGTGCATGGCCGCCTGCGGCTTCCCATTTCGGCTGTGCCGTTCGGGCGGCGCTTACGGCGGCATCCACATCGGCCTGTGTGGCCTGGGACAGCTCGGCCAGCGTCTCGCCATTGGCGGGATTGCGGCTGGGAAATGTCTCGCCCGCCGCTGTCATTTCGCCGTTGATGAAATGGCCAAAGCGGCTGCCCTGATCGACAATCCACGCCAGTGCCTCGGCGGCGGATTCAGGGGCGGTGCCATAGTCCATGGTTTCGAATATCTCGGATACGGTCATCTGTGCGCCTTCAGGATGCAGGGTGGCGGTAAGCGGCGGAATAGCTGCCGGTGACATGGTGCTCCAGCTGCCGCTCGATGTCGTTCAGCAGGGAGGATGCGCCGAAGCGGAAGAGATCCGGTTGCAACCAGCGGTCGCCCAGCTCTTCCTTCATCAGTGCCAGATAGGTGATCGCGTCTTTCGCCTTGGAGATGCCGCCTGCGGGTTTATAGCCCACGCGTATGCCCGTGGCGTCGTAATAGTCGCGGATCGCGCGGATCATGACCAGCGTGACGGGCAGGGTCGCGTTGACGGTCTCCTTGCCGGTGGAGGTCTTGATGAAATCGGCACCGGCCATCATGCACACGAGGCTGGCGCGGGCGACATTGCGCAGCGTCCCCAACTCGCCCGTGGCGAGGATCGCCTTGACGTGGGCATCGCCGCAGGCGGCACGAAAAGCGCGCATTTCATCATAGAGCGCCTGCCAGTTGCCCTCCAGCACATGACGGCGTGAAATCACGATGTCGATCTCGGCGGCACCGGCGGCGACCGACTGTTCTATTTCGGCGATGCGCAGGGGCAGGGGGGACAGGCCTGCGGGAAAGCCTGTAGAAACCGCAGCCACAGGGATACCACTGCCGCGCAAGGCGTCCACAGCGGGGGCGATCATCTCGTGGTACACACAGACGGCGCCCACAGTGATCGGCGGCATGCCCAACGCATCCAGCGTTGCGGCGGCAACAGGCTGTCGCGCCTTGGCGCACAGGCGGCCCACACGGCGCGCAGTATCATCGCCCGACAGGGTGGTCAGATCAATGCAGGTAACCGCCTTGAGCAGCCATGCCGCCTGATGCGTCTTTTTCACAGATCTGCGCGCAGGCAATGATGCTGCCCGCCGCTCGATCGCGGAGGTGTTGGCCTGCGCGCCCAGAACCCAGTTCAGGTCCAGTGGCATGCCGGGATTGCGCGGCTCTGTCACTTGGGGCAGGTGCAGGTTGGCGGGTGTCACGGTGTCGACGGGCATGGTGAGGCGCCTTTCGGATAATTACCCGACCAAACTCGCATGCCCGCCCGACGGTTGGCAAGCCGTGGCGGCGCAACTGCTGTCAGGTCAACTTCCGCGGTATGTGGAATACCCGAAAGGCGAGAGCAGTAGTGGCACATGGTAATGCGCGTCCGCGTCCGAAATGCCGAACCGCAGGGGAACCACGTCCAGAAAACGCGGTTCTTCCGGCGGGGTGCCGATGCTGTCGAGGTATGCGCCTGCCTCGAAGACCAGCTCATAGGTGCCAGTTTGGAAATCGGCAGCGGGCAGGATGGGGGTATCTGTGCGCCCGTCCGCGTTGGTGCGCATTTGCGCGCATCTGGTGCGGATCTCGCCATCCATCCTGTAGAGTGTAATCACCATCCCGGCGGCAGGACGGCCCAGAGCCGTGTCGAGGACATGGGTGGTGAGATAGCCGTCGGACATCGGAAAGCTCCAGTGCTGGTTGTAACTCTTTTTTGTGCTGCAAGATCATTTCAAACAGCCCCAGGTTGGAAATGACCGGTTTTTTACCACCAGTCACCCTGATTCGTAGAATTTGTAGATGATTCGCAAAAACTGATCCGATCACCTGATTTTTACTTTGACCTGCGAATCAGTCTCGTCCTATATCTGGATGCATAGGCTTGAAAACATCATTTTTGTGGCAGCAAAATCTATATATGGTGGTCGGGCGCTGGGGGACGATAGTATGAAAAGGGCAGCGCTCTTTGCGACCGCGCTCGCGGTTCAGGCGTCAATTGGCATGGCGCAAAGCGAGACTTCGCCAGTACAGGCGTCATTTATTTTTGACGGCAATCGCATCAAGATTATGGCGAATTCCAAAGATGCGGACCTTTACGCCAGCCGGTTTGCATCCATTCCGGCGTCCTGTGACCCGCATTGTATTGCACCTCAGGTCGCTGCTGTCGGAATCGACACTGTTATCGAGCCTGAGGTTCTGGAGTTTCTCGAGAAGACGGTCGGCGGCAATCAGGGTCTGCTTGTCGATGCCCGTATGCCGGCTGATCGTGAAATGGGTTTTATTCCCGGTTCGGTCAGCTTGCCCCATGTGACTATGGCCGAGGCGGGCGACATTCGCGGACAGATCATGTTGGCGCTGGGCGCACGCGAATTCGACGGGGTTTACAATTTTGCCGATGCCCAGACCTTGATGGCTTTCGACAACGGGCCCTCGCAGAATGATGCAGGTGAGCTGATCGCGAACTTGCTTGAGATCGGGTATCCCCCAGAAAAAATTAAATATTACCGCGGCGGTATGCAGGTTTGGTCGGTTTTGGCATTAACAATACAGAAATAATAACATGAGTAACAATTCTTCGAAGATATCATTTAATGCAGGTCCCGAAGTGCGGCGAGGCGAGGCTTCTCAAACTGGCCGGGCGGATGCGAGAACCAGTATGAAAGCCACCGCAAGTCATAAAATGAACGACGCATCGGAGCCTTTGAGCGCTGGCGCCACGTTTATTCCTGCGTCAAACGTACCGGCGGCGGCTTCGATCAATCTGCTGGTTATTGGTGCTGCAGCAATCTGTGTTCTGACGTTCCTTCTGGGCATTACCACGGCTTTGCTCTGGAGTGGTGGCCAGCGTCAAGCTTCGATCGCGGCTGTGCCAATTCAGGCTGAACCTTCCACTCCTGCCAGCGCCGCCGAGAGCCTGGACGAGGCAGTCACCCGCGCCGTTGCACCCGATCTTTTGAATCTGTCGGGCAAGGGCGCAAGCAATCCGGTTGTTGCGGATCTGGCCGCAGCGGTTCTGGAGGGATTGCAGCCCAAACGCACCGTAGGAAAGCTAACAGACGACGAACTGGCAGTTAAAGCTGCCGAAGCGACGATGATCCTCAACAACAACAAGTTGCGTATGCTGCGCGAGGGGGTGCTGGCCGGGGTCTATACAATCGACACCGTCGATGAGAACGGGGTCAAACGGGTAAAGCTTCGCACCATCAACGCCCAAATGACCAGCGAGCTGGTGGGCAGCATGTTGATGCAAGCCGCAGAGGAGGGCCGGATCGAGCTTCCCGCATCTCTCAAGACGTCGGACGGCAATCTGGATCTGGACACATTGATGTTCAACATGGTGCAGATGTCTCTGGCCAATGATGGAACCCCTGAGGGGGCCGAGGCCGCGCGCGAGATGTCGCGCAAGATATTCGCCGCATCTACCGTTCAGTCCAGAGAGGTCGGCGGCAAGCGCACTTATGTTGTTGAACCCGGCGATAGCCTCGCCTACATCGCACTCCAATTCTACGGCAAGCCGAGCGCCTTCCAGCGCATATTCGACGCAAACCGTGACACGCTACAATCGCCTGAAAAAATCCAGATAGGCCAGCGGTTAATCATACCCAGCTGATAAACAAAAATAATAGACGTCTCAGTGATTTTCAGGCGAGCGGCGGGCCGGACAGAAATGTCCGGCCTGACTGTATTACGGGGGCAGCTTTGCAAATTGCAGGTCTACCCGGTTTTGTGCAAAGTGCGGCCACGCGCTTTGTAAAGGACCCGACCATGACCCGCTATCCCCGAGACTTTTCCGGCTACGCCGCCACGCCCCCAAACGCGCAATGGCCGGGCGGCGCGCGGATCGCGGTGCAGTTTGTCCTGAACTATGAAGAGGGCGGCGAGAACTGCCTGCTGCACGGCGATGCTGCCTCCGAGGCGTTCCTGTCCGAGATCGTAGGGGCGGCCCCCTGGCCCGGGCAGCGGCATTGGAACATGGAAAGCATCTATGACTACGGCGCGCGTTCTGGTTTCTGGCGGTTGCACCGCCTGTTCACAGGCGCTGGCGTGCCCGTCACCGTCTACGGCGTGGCCAGCGCATTGGCCCGCGCGCCCGAACAGGTCGAGGCGATGCAAACTGCAGGCTGGGAAATCGCCAGCCACGGCCTGAAGTGGATCGACTACCGCGATCACAGCGAGGAGGCCGAAGCGGCGGACATGGCCGAAGCCATCCGCCTGCACACCGAGGTCACCGGCGAAGCGCCGCGCGGCTGGTATTGCGGCCGCACCAGCGCCAACACCGTGCGTCTGGCGGCACAGACCGGCGTGTTCGACTATATTTCAGACACCTATGACGATGATTTGCCCTATTGGTCGGACATCGCAGGCACCGATCAGCTGATCATTCCCTACACGCTGGATTGCAACGACATGCGCTTTGCCACGCCGCAGGGGTTCAATTCGGGCGACCAGTTTTACACCTACCTGAAGGATACATTTGACGCGCTCTATGCCGAAGGCGAGTCTGGTGCGGCCAAGATGATGTCTATCGGACTTCACTGCCGCCTGATCGGACGGCCGGGCCGAGTGCAGGCGCTGGCGCGGTTTCTCGAATACATCAAAGGGTTCAAGGGCGTGTGGACGCCGCGCCGCATCGAGATTGCCGACCACTGGCGCGCCACTCACCCCGCCGCGACCCGCCTGAGGCCGTCGCGGATGGACCGCACCGAGTTCGTCGAGCGTTTCGGCGGTATCTTCGAGCATTCCGCGTGGATCGCTGAGCGCGCCTATGATCTCGAGCTGGGCCCCGCCCACGACAGCGCTGCGGGCCTGCACAACGCACTGGCGCGGATGTTCCGCTCGGCCAGCGCCGCCGAACGCCTTGGCGTGCTGACCGCGCACCCAGATCTGGCCGGCAAGCTCGCCTCCGCCAAACGCCTCACCGCCGAGAGCACCTCGGAACAGGCGAGCGCAGGCCTTGACGCACTCACCGACGCGGAGCGCAAGCAGTTCACGGAGTTGAACGAGGCCTATGTGGCCAAGCACGGCTTTCCCTTCATCATCGCGGTGAAGGACCACACCAAGGACAGCATCCTCGGGGCCTTCCAATCGCGCATCGCCAACGATACCGACACCGAATTCACCACGGCCTGTAAACAGGTCGAGCGGATCGCCCGCATCAGACTGGAGCAAATCCTATGACCTATGCCTTCCCTCCCGGCGGCCTTCCGGACCAGAGCGTGTCGCCCGAAGGCACCGCCGTGTTCACGCCCGCCTACGCGGTGCTGCCCGCTGTGACCCAGCGTGACATCGTGACCAGCTTTCTCCCCGGCTGGACCGGCATGCGCATGTGGGTGCTGGCCCGCCCGATGTCCGGCTTTGCCGAGACGTTCAGCCAATACGCGGTCGAGCTGTCGCCCGCAGGCGGCTCGGATGCGCCCGAGGTCGACGATGAAGTGCAATCGGTGATCTTTGTTGCCGCCGGTCAGGTCACGCTCAATATCGACGGCGCGCGGCATGTGCTGGACGCGGGTGGCTATGCTTATATTCCTGCTGATGCGGTCTGGACCATCTGGAATGACAGCGATGCGGCCAGCCAGTTCCACTGGATCCGCAAACGCTATGTCGGCGCCGACGGTGTGGACCTGCCGGAGGCATTTGTGACCTCGGACAGGGAGGTCGCCCCCATAGAGATGCCCGATTGCGATGGCGTCTGGGCCACCACGCGCTTTGTCGCCCCGGATGATCTGCGCCACGACATGCACGTTAACATCGTCACCTTCCAGCCCGGCGGGCGCATCCCCTTTGCGGAAACCCATGTGATGGAGCACGGGCTTTATGTGCTGCAAGGCACGGCAGACTACCTGCTGAACAAAGACTGGGTGCCGGTAGAAGCGGGCGATTTCATGTGGCTGCGCGCCTTCTGCCCGCAGGCTTGTGTCGCTACGGGCGACGTGCCGTTCCGCTATCTGCTCTATAAGGACGTGAACCGTCACATGCCTTTATGAGTGCTGAAATCCGCATCGAACCGCTGACAAAAGAGGCATTTGCACCCTTCGGGGATGTTCTGGATGCGAGCGGCGCGCCGGACAAGATGATTAATGCAGGACTGTGCGGGCGGCACCATGACCGCGCACAGCTTGAGTTTGGCGCGCAGGGTCGTGCTGGCATCAGCATCTTTGACGCGGTACCGCGCAGCTTGCCCTATACGCTGGACCTGCTGGAGCGTCACCCTTTGGGATCACAAGCGTTTTTACCCCTGACCGCCCATCCTTTTCTGGTGATCGTGGCGCCGGACGCAGGCGACCGTCCCGGTGTTCCGCGCGCGTTTCTAACGGCACTACATCAGGGCGTGAACTACTTCGCGGGCACTTGGCATGGCGTGCTTACTCCCCTTCACGCGCCGGGTCTTTTCGCAGTGGTTGACCGGATTGGGGACGCAGACAACCTTGACGAATGGCGGTTGGACGCGCCCTATACGATTGTTGAATAACACATGATCCGGCCACCAAGGCAGGACGCTCTACCAACAAGGGACAGACGAAATGACGATGCATTCAATTGGCACGCCGGAACAGCTGCGCGATCCGAACTTTACCCCGCCCCTGTCACAGGCCATTCCGCTGGGTATCCAGCACGTTCTGGCGATGTTCGTCTCCAACGTAACGCCTGCGATCATCGTCGCAGGGGCGGCGGGCTTCGGCTTTGGCTCAGGCTCGCCCGACTTCCCCGAGCTGTTGTACCTGATCCAGATGTCCATGCTCTTTGCCGGCGTGGCCACACTGTTGCAGACCATCACCCTTGGACCCGTAGGCGCGGGCCTGCCGATTGTGCAGGGCACATCGTTTGCCTTCATCCCGATTATGATCCCGCTCGTGGCGGGCAAAGGTGTTGACGGTCTAGCAGCCCTTTTCGGCGGCATTGTGATTGGTGGTTTGTTTCACGCAGCCCTTGGCTTGGTCATCGGCAAGATCCGCTTTGCCTTGCCGCCACTGGTGACGGGGCTGGTGGTCACGATGATCGGTCTGGCGCTGGTCAAGGTCGGCATCCAGTATGCTGCGGGCGGCGTGCCCGCCATCGGCACGCCGGAATACGGCAGCCTGCTGAATTGGTCGGCGGCGCTCGTCGTGATCTTCGTCACGCTCGGACTCAAGTTTTTCACCAAAGGCATGCTGTCGATCTCGGCGGTGCTGATCGGTCTGGTCGTGGGCTATTTCTACGCTGTGGCTGTGGGCATGCTGTCCTTCGGCGGGGACCGTGGCGTGATTGCCAGCTGGAACAACGCGGCTTGGGTAGCACTCCCCAATCCTTTCAAATACGGGTTTGAGTTCTCGGCCGCCGCCGTTATCGGCTTCTCCCTGATGGCCTTCATCTCGGCGATTGAGACCGTGGGGGACGTGAGCGGGATCACCAAAGGCGGCGCAGGCCGTGAGGCGACAGACAAGGAAATCGCCGGCGCCACCTACGCCGATGGTCTGGGCACAGCGGTTGCGGGCGTGTTCGGTGGTCTGCCCAACACCTCGTTCAGCCAAAACGTTGGCCTCATCGCCATGACTGGCGTGATGAGCCGCCATGTGGTGACCTGTGGCGCGATCTTTCTGATCATCTGCGGACTTATGCCCAAGGTCGGCAGCGTGATCCGCACGGTGCCTATCGAAGTGCTGGGCGGCGGTGTGATTGTGATGTTCGGTATGGTTGTGGCGGCGGGTATTTCCATGCTGTCCGATGTGGACTGGAACCGCCGCAATATGGTGATCTTCGCGATTTCGCTTTCCGTCGGTTTGGGCCTCCAGCTGGAGCCGGACGCAGTGCAGCACCTGCCGGACACTCTGCGTATCCTGATGACATCGGGACTGCTGCCGGCCGCTGTTATAGCGATTGTCCTCAACCTTGTTTTGCCGGAAGAGCTGGCAGAGGAATCAACCGAGGAAGTCTCGGGCGGGATGAAGGGCTATTCCAAAGGCAAACTACCGCACTGATCCATGACTGCGCAGGGGTGGCCAACAGGGTGCCCCTGCGCGTACCACTGCACCAAAGACACACCGAAAGAACCGATATGTACGATCTCGCCGCGCTTTCCTCATGGATCGAATTTGCTGTCCGCTGGGTCCATGTGATCACCGCCATCGCGTGGATCGGCAGCTCTTTCTATTTCATCGCCCTCGATCTGGGCCTGCACCGAGGGCGCAACCTTGCCTCGGGTGCAGACGGGGAGGAATGGCAGGTCCATGGCGGCGGGTTCTACCACGTCCAGAAATACCTCGTAGCACCTGCGGAAATGCCCGACGATCTGGTCTGGTTCAAATGGGAGAGCTATGCGACGTGGCTATCGGGTTTCGCTTTGCTGATCCTTGTCTACTATCTGGGGGCTGAGTTCTATCTCATCGATCCGGCGGTGGCCGATCTGGCAACATGGCAGGCGGTGGGCATCTCGCTGGCATCGCTGGCCTTCGGCTGGGTCGCCTATGACCTGATTTGCAAAAGCCGTTTTGGCGATGACAACACGCGGCTGATGATCCTGCTCTATTTGATCCTTGTTGCGATGGCCTATTTCTACACCTCCGTATTCTCGGGCCGCGCCGCATTGCTGCATCTAGGTGCGTTCACCGCCACCATCATGAGCGCGAATGTGTTTTTCATCATCATGCCGAACCAGCGTATCGTGGTGGCAGACCTCAAGGCCGGGCGCACGCCGGACGCAAAATACGGCAAGATCGCCAAGCAGCGCAGCACGCATAATAACTACCTGACGCTGCCTGTGATCTTTCTGATGCTCAGCAACCACTACCCGCTGGCGTTCGCGTCAGAGATGAACTGGCTTATAGCGGCGCTGGTGTTCCTGATGGGCGTCACCATCCGCCATTATTTCAACAGCCTGCATGCGCGCAAAGGCAGCAAGCACTGGACGTGGCTTGCCACGGCGCTGCTGTTTGTCGCCATCATCTGGCTGTCCACAGCGCCTATGTTCCGGGCCGAGGAACCGCAGGAGGCACAGGGCGCCGCGTTGCAATTCGCGCAGGCCGAAGGGTTTGGCAAGGTGCAGGACATTGTCATGGGCCGCTGCTCCATGTGCCACGCGGCTGAGCCTGTTTGGGAAGGGCTGCACTGGCCCCCCAAAGGTGTGCGGATGGAGACAGAGTACCAGATCGCCAACGCTGCCAAACAGATCTATTTGCAATCGGGCCTGACCCACGCCATGCCCCCCGCCAACCTCAGCTATATGGAACCGGAAGAGCGCGCGCAGATCGTCGCGTGGTACCGCGCAGCAACAGGCGGCTGATCCGCTAAATTAGCCAGCGCGGCCGCTTTCAGAATCGGCGTTGTTCATGCTAGGTCTTGCGGCATGGCTCAATTAAACCCCAATATAAGCGCACCGCGACCCGTTATCCGCCAGTTGGATGAGGCCGCGATCAACCGCATTGCCGCAGGCGAAGTGGTGGAGCGGCCCGCCTCTGCGGTCAAGGAACTGGTGGAAAACGCCATCGACGCGGGCGCGCGGCGTATCACGGTGGAATATGCCGACGGCGGCAAGACCCTGATCCGCGTGACCGATGACGGCTGCGGCATCGCAGGCGATGACCTGCCGCTGGCCCTGTCGCGCCATGCGACCTCCAAGATTGATGGCTCCGACTTATTGAACATCCATTCCTTCGGCTTTCGCGGCGAGGCGCTGCCCTCACTCGGTGCTGTGGGTCGCCTGACCATCACCAGTCGTGCCGAGGGCCATGACGGGGCCGAGATCAGCGTAACGGGTGGCAAACATGCACAGGTCAAGCCTGCGGGGTTGAGTGCGGGCACAGTCGTGACCCTGCGTGATCTCTTTTACGCCACGCCCGCGCGGCTGAAATTCCTGCGCACCGACCGCGCGGAGGCGCAGGCGATTGGCGATGTGATCAAGCGGCTTGCGATGGCGGAGCCTTTCGTGCGCTTTGTGCTGCGCGATGTGTCTGGCGACCAATCGCGTGAGGTGTTCCGCGCCGAGGCCGAACAGGGTGATCTGTTCGATGCGCTGCACGGCCGCCTGCGGCAGGTGCTGGGCCGCGAATTTGCCGAAAATGCGCTGGCCATTGATGCGGAGCGGGAGGGCTTTCACCTGACTGGCTTCGCGGCTCTGCCGACCTATTCGCGCGGCTCTGCGGTTGCGCAGTACCTCTTCGTGAATGGCCGTCCGGTAAAGGACAAGATGCTGATCGGTGCGCTGCGTGGTGCCTATTTCGATTTTCTCAGCCGTGACCGGCACCCTGCCGCCGCGCTGTTCGTGGACTGTGACCCGACGCTGGTTGACGTGAATGTCCACCCCGCCAAATCCGAAGTGCGGTTCCGCGATCCGGCCATCGTGCGCGGTTTGATCGTGTCGGGCCTGCGCCATGCGCTGGCGAACGCGGGCCACCGTGCGTCCACCACCGTGGCGGATGCCACACTGGGCGCGATGCGGCCCGAGCACACCGGCGAGGCACGGATCTACCAGATGGACCGCCCGTCAAGCGGCGCGCGCCATGCGGCCTATCAGGCCCAAGCGCCCCAAGGCTTTGCCGAGACGCAAGGGATGTGGGGACGGGTGGAAACTCCTGCGCCGCAGCCGCAGGAACAGCCGGATTACCCGCTGGGCACCGCACGCGGGCAAGTGCATGAAAACTACATCATCGCCCAGACGGCCACCGGTATGGTCATCGTCGATCAACACGCAGCACACGAACGGCTGGTTTACGAGAAACTCAAAAACCAGATGGCCGCGAACGGTGTACCGGCGCAGGCCTTGCTGATCCCCGAGATCATCGCGCTGGGCACGTCTGACCGCGCGGCGATCCTGAGCGTGGCGGACGACCTCGCCAAATTCGGCCTCGGGATCGAACCCTTCGGTGGGGACGCCATTGCCGTGCGCGAAACGCCTGCGATCCTCGGCGAGGTCAACGCCGAAGCCATGATCCGCGATATTCTGGACGAGCTGGAAGGCGAGGGCGAGAGCCTGCTGGTGCAGGCGCGGATCGAGGCGATCCTGAGCCGCGTGGCCTGCCACGGCTCCATACGCTCGGGGCGCTGGATGCGGGCGGAGGAGATGAACGCACTGCTGCGCGAGATGGAAGCAACGCCACATTCCGGCCAGTGCAACCACGGCCGCCCCACCTATGTCGAGCTGAAGCTCAGCGACATCGAACGGCTGTTTGGCCGCACATGATCCGGCTGGGCGGTGTGGAGTTCGATGCGGGCGATCCGGTGATGCTGGCGGTGCTGGTCGCTGCTGGCATGCTTGCGCTGGTTATTCTCCTGTTGTTGGTCATGCTTTTGCGGACTGCGCGCGTGCCAGCCGCCTTGACGGTGCAATTGCAGGCGCTGGGTCAAGGTCAGGCGCAGCTGCGCGGCAATCTGCAAACCGTCTCGGATACGCAGGCCAACGCCCAGACCCAACTGATCCAGAGCCTTGAGACGCGGCTGGCCACTGTGCAGCTCCAGATGCAGCAGCAACTTGCCCAGATGCAGGAGCGCACCAACGCGAGCCTGCACGGCAGCGCAGAGCGGACCACCACCAGCCTGACCCAACTTCAAGAACGCCTGCGCGCTATCGACCGCGCGCAAGACAACATCACCAAGCTGTCGGGCGATGTGCTATCCTTGCAGGACATCCTGAGCAACAAGCAGACCCGCGGCGCGTTCGGTGAAATCCAGCTGAATGATATCGTGTCGAAGGCGCTGCCGTCCGACAGCTATTCGATGCAGAAAACCCTGAGTAACGGACGCCGCGCCGATTGCCTGATCCATCTGCCCAATCCCCCCGGCCCCATCGTCGTCGATGCAAAATTCCCGCTGGAGGCCTATGAGGCGCTGCACCGTGCCAGCACCGATTGGGAGCTGAAATCAGCGGTCGCCAACATGCGCACGAGCGTGCGCAAACACATTCGCGATATCGCCGAGAAATACATTCTGGATGGCGAGACAGCGGACGGCGCGTTGATGTTCCTGCCCTCCGAGGCGGTCTATGCCGAGTTGCATGCCAACTTCCCCGAGCTAGTGCGCGAAGGTTTTGACGCGCGCGTCTGGATCGTCTCGCCCACCACTTGCATGGCAACACTGAACACCATGCGCGCCATCCTCAAAGATGCGCGGATGCGCGAGCAGGCAGGCGAAATTCGTAAAACCCTGCGGATGCTGCACCGTGACGTGGAATTGGTCGTTGAACGCGTCGGCAAACTTGATACCCACTTCCGGCAGGCGCGCGAGGATCTGGAAGGCATCGGCACAGCCGCCGAGCGCGCGGGCAAGCGCGCCGCGCGTCTGGACAACTTCGATTTCGAGGAGGTGGAGCCAAGCCTGCCAGTGCCGCCCGACCGCGCGCAGGTCCGCTAGATTCGAACGAATTTTTGCAGCAGGCGGGGCATCAGACGGGTAAACCGCAAGGGCGCGTCCGTCACAGCAAGACAGATGCAATCTTCGTGAATATCGGCCACCGGAATATGCTGCACATCGCTGTCAGCTATCTCGATATCGCCGCGTGCGAAATAGCCGTCTTCGTCCTGAAACGCCCCCTTGAGCACCAGCGTCAGCTCTGTGCCGTGGTGACTGTGGTCGGGCATTGCCGCTCCTGCAGGGATGAACAACAAACGCGCTGTGGCGCCTTTGGAGGTGGGCAGGATGGCTTGTTTGACACCCATGCCGATGGGTCGCCAGCGAATGCTGTCCAAGTCACCTCCCACATAGTCCTGAAGCGGCGCGGGCAATGTCCCGTCCGCAGAGGGTTTCACAGGCTCGGAAGCAGTCACATCCAGAAGCGCCAGCGTCCGTTCAAGACAGTCCCGGGACACGTCAGAGGTTTCCGCATCCAGCAGCGCACCACCAACGGCATCGTAGGCATGTGCGTCCGCCCGGCAACGGTCACACAAGGACAGATGGGTTGCCACGATCAGGTTGAACGCCTCGGGCAGGGTACCCGCCGAATAGGCAAGTAGCGTGGCCTCGTCGAGGTGATGGCGGATAGGGCGGGGGTGGTGGTTTTTGTGTGTCATGTCAGCTACTTCATTGAGTGGCGCAGGCGGTCCAGCGCAAGGCGTAAACGAGATTTGATGGTGCCCAGCGGCAGGCCGGTGATAGTGGCGATTTCGGATTGTGTCATTTCGCCGAAATAGGCCTGTTCGATCAGTTTGCGCTGGTTCTTAGGTAGCTCTTCGATGGCCTGTGCCAACCGTGCGCTTTCCTGCTGCAACTCCAGCACCTGCGACTGCTCCGGTTCGGGCTCGGGGCCCCAAGGGAGATCTTCGGGTTCCGGTCTGCGATCCCGCCGCAGCATGTCTATACGCCGGTTGCGCGCAATGGTGAAAATCCATGTTGCAACAGAGGCGCGGGCCGGATCGAATTGGTCCGCCTTGCGCCACAGAGTTGTCATGACATCTTGCGCGCACTCCTCAGCGGTGGTGGCATCAGCGCCGGATTTGATCAAGTACCCTTTGATGCGTGGAGCAAAATGCGCAAAGAGCGCCGCAAATGCTGCCTTGTCGCGCGCATCGCGCACACGAACCATTTCGTTAACCCAGACCTGCTGCGCCGTTTTTTCTTTATTTTCGTCCACGCACTCGCGTCCTGAGCGATCTTTTGCAGCTGTCAACGCAGCATGCGCTCTCACGCCTGTGGCGCGAGCAGATCTGTTAAATGAAGGTTGTGCATGGTCTAACATACAGAGTTTACGGCGCAAAGGCGGTGACGGATCAAAAATAGTTGTTGAAACTCATTTACATCCATACGCGTGAGTGAGCCGTATACCCCATATTGCGAAATCAAACACAGGACCACGCCTGCCCATGACCATTGAAGTTCTGAACACTGCCCCAACACAAGACCGACGTATTGCCGTGATCGGTGCAGGAATTTCGGGAATGGGGGCAGCGCATATGCTGTCACCGGATCACCGTGTCACCTTGTTCGAGAGTGGATCGCGCATTGGCGGCCATGCGCGTACCGTTATGGCGGGCAAGAATGGCGACCAGCCGGTGGACACGGGTTTTATTGTGTTCAATTATGCCAACTATCCCCATCTTGCCGCCCTGTTCGCCGAGCTTGACGTGCCGGTGGTCAAATCCAACATGAGCTTTGGCGCGTCCATTGACGGCGGGCGGCTAGAATATGCGCTGACCAGTCTCAACGCGATGTTTGCCCAGCGGCGCAACTTGGTTAACCCGCGTTTCATCGCGATGCTGCGCGATGTGGTCAAGTTCAACAAGAACGCGCTGGTGCTGGCGCAGGATACCTCGCTCACCCTGCGGGAGTTTCTGGCCAAGCTAGGCACGGGCGATTATTTCCGTGACTATTACCTGCTGCCGCTGTCCGGCGCGATCTGGTCCACGCCGGTGGAAAAGATCATGGATTTCCCCGCCCACGCTCTGATCCGCTTTTTCGAGAACCACGCGCTGTTGGGCTATTCGGGCCAGCATCAATGGTACACGGTTCAGGGCGGCTCCATCTCATACGTCAACCGGCTGGAGGCCGCGATGAAAAGCGCGGGCGTCGATATCCGCCTCAACGCGGCCATTCAGGGCGTGCGCCGCGATGCGCTTGGCGTCGAGGTCAAGACCCATGGCGGCGAATGGGAGCGGTTTGACGAGGTGGTCATGGCCACCCATTCTGACGACAGCCTTGCCATGCTGACAGATCCCGACCCAGCCGAGCAGCAGGCACTGGGCGCCGTCGCCTACCAACCCAATGATATCGTGCTGCATGCGGACACCGCGATCATGCCAAAGCGGCGCGCCACATGGGCATCCTGGGTCTATACCGAGGATGAGGTGGCCAAGTCGGACCGGATTGACCTGACCTATTGGATGAACTCCCTGCAACCCATCCCCCACGATGATCCGCATTTCGTCACCCTGAACACCAAACGCACCATCCGCGAAGAGCTGATCTATGACCAGGTCACCTTGCGTCATCCGGTCTATGATCTGGCAGCGCTGGATGCACAAAAGGCGGTGGGCGCAATGAACGGACAGAACAACACATGGTTCTGCGGCGCATGGATGCGCCACGGCTTCCATGAGGACGGGTTGTCCAGCGCAGTGGACGTGGTCGAGGCGCTCCGCCGGAAATCGCTCAAGGCAATGGCGGCAGAATGAGGGCCACTGTCGATCATATCGTCGGGCAGACCTACCACGGGCGCAAAGGCAAGGTGGCGAACGGTTTTCGCTACTCCATTGACTATGTGCTGTTGGATGCCGAAGCACCGCTAAAGACGCCAACGCTGTTTGCGCGCAATGGGCGCGGGCCGACCTCGTTGCAGGATGTGGACCATGGCGGCGCACCCGGACAGGGGCGTGGTGCCGCATGGGTGCGCGAGGTGCTGGAGCAATACCAGATCACCGGCGTTGCACGGATTGAGCTTTTGGCTCAGCCGCGCGTGCTGGGCTATGTCTTTAACCCCGTCAGTTTCTGGCTGTGCAGACGCGCGGATGGCGCGCTGATCACTGTCATCGCAGAGGTCAACAACACCTACGGCGACCGCCACAGCTATCTGTGCCACCACCCTGACCTGTCGGAAATCACCCGCAGCGACCAGCTGCACGCGACCAAGATGATGCATGTCTCGCCTTTCCAGCCGGTCGAGGGGGATTATACCTTTCGCTTTGACATCGATGACCAGCATATCGGCATCTGGATCGACTACGGCCGATCGGCAGGCGGTTTGATTGCAACGCTCACCGGCAAGCGCCAGCCGCTGCGCAATACGGGCATCCTGCGCAGCCTGTTGCGCAGGCCCCTGGGCGCGCGGCGGGTGATGGCACTGATCCATTGGCAGGCGCTGAAGCTGTGGATCAAGGGCGCCATGTTCCGCGGCAGGCCAGAGGCCCCAACCGAAGACATCACCAAGGGATGAGCCGCGCCGTCACAGAGCGCCTGCCGTCCTATGCGCTGTTTGCAGCGCTGCTGTCTTGTGCAGGTCTGCCGATCTATATCCATGCGCCGAAGTTCTATGTCGATGAATATGGCGTATCGCTGACCGCCCTTGCCGCTGTGCTGTTCGGGCTGCGCCTGCTGGATGTGGTCCAAGACCCGTTGCTGGGGCGGCTGTCAGAGCGGCTGCGCCATCAGCGCGGGCTGGCTGTCGGCTTGGGATGCGCGGTGATCGCGCTGGCGATGCTGGGGCTGTTTGCGGTGCCGCCGGTGATCTCGCCAGTCCTGTGGTTCGGCGTGATGCTGACGCTGGTGTTCTCTGCCTTCAGCTTCCTCACCATCTGCTTTTACGCCCAAGGCGTGGCTAAGGCTGACCGGATGGCGGGGAACGGGCACCTTCGGCTTGCTCGCTGGCGCGAGACAGGTGCGCTGTTGGGGGTTTGCGTGGCGTCGGTGGCGCCTGTGGCGCTGGGGGTGGTGACGGATGCGCCTTTTGCCGGGTTTGCTGCGGGCTTTGCCGTGCTGGCGCTGGCAGCCGCAGGGGCGATGCGCGGCGAATGGTTGTCCGTCGATGTGCCGGACAGCACCGGCTTCGGCACCATCCTACGTGACCCGCTGGCGCGACGGCTGCTGATCATCGCCTTGCTGAACGCGGCGCCGGTCGCCGTCAGCTCGACCCTGTTTCTGTTCTACGTGGAAAGCGCACTGGAAGCCCCGGGCTTTGAAGGGCCACTGCTGCTGCTGTTCTTTTTGTCCGCTGCGGGGGCTGCGCCGGTCTGGGGGCTGCTGGCTGAGAAATATGGCACACAGCCGGTCCTGCTTTCGGCTATGGTGCTGGCTATCTTCGCGTTCGGCGGGGCGCTGTTTCTGGGGGCGGGGGATCAGTGGTGGTTCGCCGCGGTCTGTGTGGCTTCGGGTGCGGCGATGGGCGCGGATCTGACGCTGCTGCCCGCGCTCTTTGCGTCGCGCATGGCGCAAATTGCCCCATCGGCTGCCGAAGGTTTCGGTTTGTGGTCCTTCGTTTCAAAGTTTACGCTGGCACTGTCGGCTGCGGTGCTTTTGCCCGCCTTGGAAGGTGCCGGATATGTGAGTGGTGCGCAAGCGCCGCAACCGGAAATCGCGGTGGACCTGCTGCGACTGCTCTATGCCGGCGCGCCCTGTGTTCTGAAATTGGCCGCGATTTTTCTGTTGTGGCGCACAAAGTTAGATAGGTTGTCCTAGTGTTGAATGAGATTGTAATCTTTGCGGCGGGTGCCGCGTTAGTGTCGATATTGGCCTTGGTGCGCCGCCGCTTTGCCGGTTTCTCAGGGCAGACCGCTGATGATTACAATGAGGACTACCCGCAGTTTGATATGCGCGCCCATCTGGATGGCGCGATGATCTGCGAAGGCGTGATATTTGGTCCGCTGGGCCGTATGACCAGCACATTTGTTGCGGAGTTCGACATTGTCTGGGATGGCAATAGCTGCACGATGAAGGAAGAGTTTCTCTACAATGACGGCTCGGTGCAGCACCGTGAGTGGCGGATCGAACTGGACGGCGGAGGCAGCTTTGTCGCGCAGGCGGATGACGTGCCCGGCACAGGCAAGGGCGAGATGTCCGGGCCAGCACTGCTGTTTCGCTATCCCATCAAACTGCCTGCAGACTCAGGTGGGCACACACTGCATGCCTTTGATTGCATGTACCTGACGAAAAGCGGGACCATTGTGAACCGGAGCCAGTTTCGCAAGTTTGGATTCAAGGTCGCGGAACTGGTCGCGACGATACGCAGGAAGGAAGAGGCATGACAACGGAATGGCAAGGCAAGCGGTATTGGCTGGTAGGCGCGAGCGACGGTCTGGGGGCAGCATTGGCACAGCGGCTGAGCCGCGCGGGTGCCGAAGTGGTCCTGTCGGCACGCAGCGAGGACAAGTTGCGCGCACTGGCAGATAGCCTGCCCGCCAAGGCAGAGGTGGTCACGCTTGACGTCTCCAGCGATGACAGCGTGACCGAGGCGGCAAAGGCTGTGGGAGACGTGGATGGGGTTATCTATCTCGCTGGTGTATATTGGCCCTTTGGTGCCAAGGACTGGAACGCCGAGCAGGCCACGGCCATGGCGGATATCAACTTCACCGGCCTGATGCGCGTGATGGGGCAGGTCGTGCCTAATATGGTGGCGCGCGATGCGGGCCACATCGTGATCACCTCCAGCCTGACAGGCTTTCGCGGCCTTCCCGGAACCATCGGCTATACCGCGTCCAAGGCCGCTACGATGTCCTTGGCCGAGTGTATGTACGCCGATCTGCGCAAGACCGGCGTAAAGGTTCAGGTCATCAATCCCGGCTTTATCAAGACCCAGTTGACCGAAAAGAACGACTTCAAGATGCCTTTCATTATGGAGCCGGAAGACGCCGCGCGTGAGGTGTTCGAGCATATGAACACCGACAAGTTCAAAAAGAGCTTCCCCTTCGCGTTCTCACTGGTGTTCCGTGCCAGCCAGTTCCTGCCGGACTGGCTGTACTTCCGGATCTTCAGCTAAGCGCGCGGTCAGAGCATCCCTTTGGCGCGCACGGCCTTGACGCTGTCGCGCGCCTCCATCCGCTCCATGAATGCCGTGATTTTGGGGTAATCGGCAACACTCACGCCGTCCCCGGCCAGCCAGTTGCAGACCACGAACAGATAGGCGTCGGCGACCGTGAAACCATCCCCGCAGACATAGTCGCCACGGATGCACTCCGCTTCTACATATGCCGCACAGGCTGCCATTGTTTGCGGCACCTTGGCCGTCATATCGGCATGACTCTCGGCTTTGTCGGCCCACCGCGCGCCGCGCATTTTGTGGGCATGTGCCACATGCATCGTTGAGGCGAGGTAATACATCACCGCGCGCATATGTGCCGCATCCGCTGCCGCGTCAGGCACCAGCCCTGCGTCCGGTGCAATGGCTGCGATATAGTCCAGCAACGCACCCGTTTCTGTCAGCACGGTGCCGTCCGCCAGCACCAGTGCAGGCACGCGGCCCTTGGGGTTGATTGCCAGATATTCGGGCTTGGTCTGCGCGGCCTCGGCAAAATCAAGGCGGCTCAGATCGTGATCCAGCCCCGCCTCGACCAGCGCGATGGCTGGGGCGATCGAAATGGTGCCGTTGGCGTAAAAGAGGTTCATTCGTGTGACCTTTCAGATGTTGGTTCTGGACAGGCCGCGCTCGGGCGTGTCGAGATGGGGTGTTGCGTTGAACAGAACCGGCGACAGATGCCCGCCGATGGGGTGAAGCTGGTGCAGCGAGGTGTGAAATATCGCAACCGCCATGCGGGCCGTTGCGGCCACGCTCAGCTCCATCTGCTGGCCCATCACATGCGCGATCAGCCCGCCCGATGTCACCACCAGCGCGGGCCCGTTGTCTGCGGCGATTTCGGCCAGTGCATCACGGATGCGGGTCTGGAAGGCCAGATAGGTCTCGGGTGCGCCTTCCAGCATGCCGTCGCGCCAATGTTCGAACACCGCAGGCAGATGGGCGATGAACTCTGGCTGCTCCTTGGGAAAGGGGATGCCGTGTTGCTGCTCCAGCAACCCGCCCAGCGTGAAATACTCAAGCTCGTTCAGGCGCGGATCACGGATGGGGGGCAGGCCCATATCCATACCGTCCGCCGTCTCGATATGGCGGCGCAGGGTGCCGGTGAAGAGGCGCGTATATGGCGCGCCGGTGTCGCGCAGGTGTTTGCCCAGCCATCCCGCCTGCGTGTGGCCCAGATCGCTCAGCCGGTCATAACCGACCTCGTCTGTGGCTGTGGAATTGGCCTGACCGTGGCGGATGAGGGTGATGGTGGACATGGATGCTCCTGCTTTGCCTGCCTTGATAGGCGAGCGGCGGGGGCAGGGAAAGGGGCACCCATGGCGGAAATGCGTGGCACGGTGTCGGGAACGGCCTTACCGTGGACGGGCGGCACAGGTAGACATTTGCACAGCGCTTTGGAGGAGACGGGCATGACGGATAAAGTCACATTCACGCTGGACGGCCAGACTGTTGAGGCGGAAGCGGGTTTGACGCTCTGGGAAGTTGCGAATGGCCGCGGCCTCAAGATTCCCCATCTGTGCCATAAACCTGCCCCCGGATACCGCCCGGACGGCAACTGCCGCGCCTGCATGGTCGAGATCGAGGGCGAGCGGACGCTGGCGGCGTCATGCATCCGTGAGCCCAGCGAAGGCATGGTGGTGACCACCAACAGCGCCCGCGCGCAAAATGCGCGCAAGATGGTGGTGGAACTGTTGATGGCGGACATGCCCGCCCAAGACGTTGCCCACGATAAATCCAGCCACATGTGGGACATGGCCGATGCCAACAGCGTCAGCGAAAGCCGTTTTCCAAAGGTTGAGGACACCCGAATCCCGCTGCTGGATGACAGCCATGTGGCGATGCGTGTGAACCTTGATGCCTGTATCGCCTGCGGCTTGTGTGTGCGCGCCTGCCGCGAAGTGCAGGTGAATGACGTGATCGGCATGTCGGGCCGTGGCTTGGACAGCTATCCGACCTTCGATATGGCCGATCCCATGGGCGCGTCTACCTGTGTGGCCTGCGGCGAATGTGTGCAGGCTTGTCCTACCGGTGCCCTGATGCCCGCCACTGTGGTGGATGATAGCCAGATCGGTGACAGCGCCGATTTCGACCGCGAAGTCGAGAGCATATGCCCCTTCTGTGGTGTCGGCTGCCAGATCTCGATCAAGGTCAAGGACGACAAGATCAAATATGTGGACGGTATCAACGGCCCCGCGAACGAGGGGCGTCTTTGCGTCAAAGGGCGCTTCGGCTTTGATTATATCCATCACGCACACCGCCTGACCAAACCGCTGATCCGCCGCGAAGACGCGCCCGCCAAGGGGTTGAACGTGGACCCCGGAAACTATCTTGAGGTTTTCCGCGAGGCGACATGGGACGAGGCGCTGGACGTGGCAGCGAACGGGCTGAAGGCGATCGGCGGCACGGGCGTGGCGGGCTTCGGCTCTGCCAAATGCACCAATGAAGAAGCCTATCTGTTCCAGAAGATCATCCGTCAGGGGTTTGGCCACAACAACGTCGATCACTGCACCCGTCTGTGCCACGCGTCCTCGGTGTCGGCGCTGATCGAGAATGTCGGCTCGGGCGCTGTGTCGGCCACTTTCAACGAGATCGAGAACGCCGATGTGGCCATCGTGATCGGGGCTAATCCGATTGAAAACCATCCCGTTGCCGCGACCTATTTCAAGCAATTCGCCAAGCGTGGCGGCAAGCTGATCGTGATGGACCCGAGGGGGCAGGCGCTCAAACGTCACGCCTCCCATATGCTGCAATTCCGGCCCGGCACGGATGTCAGCATGCTGAACGCGATCATGCATGTGATTGTCGAGGAAGAGCTGTACGACCGCCAGTACATTCAGGCCCACACGGAAAACTGGGAGGCCGAAAAGGCGCATCTCAAGGATTTCACGCCCGAAAAGATGGCTGCGATCTGCGGGATTGATGCGCAGATGCTGCGCGACGTTGCGCGGACTTTTGCGGGTGCCAATGCCGCGATGATTTTCTGGGGCATGGGCGTGAGCCAGCACATCCACGGCACGGACAACTCGCGCTGTCTGATCAGTCTGGCGCTGATGACTGGACAGGTCGGGCGGCCCGGCGCGGGTCTGCACCCGCTGCGCGGCCAGAACAATGTGCAAGGTGCGTCCGATGCGGGCATGATCCCGATGTTCCTGCCGGACTATCAGTCGGTGACCGATGACGGTGTGCGCTCGGCCTTTACCGAAGTGTGGGAGAGCGGTGATTTCAGCGCCGAGAAGGGCCTAACCGTGACCGAGATTCTGGATGCGGTGCATTCGGGTTCCATCAAGGCCATGTATATCCTTGGCGAAAACCCCGCCATGTCAGACCCCGATGTCGAGCACGCGCGTGATGCCTTGGCCAAGCTGGAGCATCTGGTGGTGCAGGATATCTTCATCACCGAAACCGCGAATTTCGCGGATGTGATCCTGCCGGCCAGCGCGTTTGCCGAGAAGTCGGGGACTGTGACCAATACCAACCGTCAGGTGCAGATGGGCCGCGTTGCCGTTCCGCCCCCCGGCGAGGCGCGCGCGGACTGGTGGATCGAGGTGGAGCTGGCGAAACGTCTCGGGCTGGGGTGGAATTATACCTCGCCGGCTGAGGTATTCGCCGAGATGAAGCTGAACATGCAATCGCTGGACAACATCACATGGGAGCGGCTCGAGGTGCAGAACGCTGTGACCTACCCGTCGCTCAGCCCCGAAGACCCTGGGCAGTCGATTGTTTTTGCTGATGGATTCCCCCGTGCAGGAGGCCGTGCACGGTTTACGCCCGCCAGCATCATCGCCCCCGATGACACACCCGATGCGGAGTATCCGATGATCCTGACGACGGGGCGCCAGTTGGAGCATTGGCATACAGGCTCCATGACGCGGCGTGCCTCTGTGCTGGACGGGCTGGAGCCGGAGGCCAATTGCTCGCTCCACCCTTCCACCTTGCGCAAGCTGGGGGTTGAGCCCGGTGGGCTGGTGCGCCTGACGACAAAACGTGGCAGCATTGTGATCATGGCGCGGATGGACCGCGCGGTCTCACCTGATATGGTATTTCTGCCCTTCGCCTATGTGGAGGCGGCAGCGAATATTTTGACAAATCCGGCGGTGGACCCTTACGGGAAGATCCCCGAGTTCAAGTTTTCGGCTGTGCGGGTAGAGGCTGCCGACGCGACTGTGACGGCGGAGTGAGGGGATTGAGGGGCTAGCCCCTCAAGCTCCTCAGGGTATTTGTGGCCAAAAGAAATAGGGGTAGATGATGCAGGTAGATGCGGCGCGGTTTTTGGCGAATTTGCATGAATTGCGGGGGTTTGGCGCCTCTGGGGTTGGTAAAGGGGTTGTGCGCCCTGCCTATTCGGAGGCGGACACGGCGGCGCGGGCGTGGCTGGCGGAGCGGATGCGCGAAGCTGGTCTGCGCGTGGTTGTGGATGCGATGGGCAATCTGTTCGGCCTGGCGGAGGGGCCGTCTGTGTTGCTGGGGTCGCATAGCGACAGCCAGCCGGAGGGCGGCTGGCTGGATGGCGCGCTGGGCGTGATTGCAGCGCTGGAGGTGGCGCGGGCGAGCGATGCGCCGATCTCCGTGGTGTCGTTTCAGGATGAAGAGGGACGCTTTGGCGTGACCACGGGCAGTGCTGTGTGGTCGGGGCATCTGGACCTCGCGGCGGCGGATTTGTTGTGTGATCACAGTGGTGTAGCGCTGGGTGATGCGCGGCAGGTGGTGCAGGCAACGGGCGAGGTGGACCCGGCGCAGTTCACCGGATTTATCGAGATGCACATCGAGCAGGGGCCGTCGCTGGATACCTCGGGCGAGCGGATCGGGGTCGTTTCAGATATCGTGGGAATCCGCGATATGCGGATCACTTTCGAGGGGCAGCAGAACCATGCGGGGACCACGCCGATGGCGCTGCGGCGTGATGCGTTTCAGGCGGTTTCCTCTTTTAATCAAGAGCTTGCAGAGCGTTTTGCGAATGTCGTGACGCCTGCGACGGTCTGGACCATCGGGCATGTGAGCCTGCATCCCAATGCCTCGTCCATCGTGCCGGGAAAGGCTGTGTTTTCAATGCAGTGGCGGGACGGAGACAGCGACCGGCTGGGCCGGATGGAGGGGATCATCCGCGAGTTGGCGCAGGAGGTGGCGCAGGCGCGCGGGATGGCGGTTTCCTTTGGCGAGATGCTGGGTCTGGAGCCGGTGAAAATGGATGCTCGGTTGCGCCAAGCGCTTGAGAACAGTGCGGAAAAACACGCATCCGGGGCATGGCGTGTGATGCCGTCAGGGGCGTTGCATGACGCCACGAATGTCTCGCGGTTGATGCCGGTGGCGATGCTTTTCGTGCCCTCCATTGGCGGGATCAGCCATGCGTTCGAGGAAGATACGGCTGAAGCTGATCTGGTGTTGGGGCTGGAGGTGTTGGCAGGCGCGGTTTCGGAATTGGGGCGCTGATTGCGGAGTCACACAGTGTACACCGGCTGTGCACAGGGTGTGCATACGCGGTAGCTTGCCGGGTCATGGGGTGCGGACCGGGGTTCGCCCCTGTGATTCAAATTAGCTGAGCTAGAAAGCGGCGCTTTGGGCAAATAGCAGATCAGGTCCGCTTGGATACCACTTTTTGCGAGTGCTGCATTGAGCACCAGCGACACTTGAGCGAGGGCGCGAATCTGATCCGCGCCCTTCAACTTTTTCTGGTTGCACTCAATAGCGCGGTCGGCTGCAAACACCTGCGTCATCGCAGAATACACCGGCAAGCCCGCCGATGATGGCACCTCGGTCGCCATTTCCATTGACGGCCTTCGCCGCGCCATAGCCGAGCGCTGCCCCAACAAGGCCGCGCTCCATATCACTGTCAATTGCCGCGCCTGGTGCGCAGGCCGAGAAAAGGGTGGTTGCTGCGATCAGCGGAAGGATGAATTTCATGTTCGTCTCCTGAGGGGCCGACAGTGCGTCGGCGGCATTGCGGGTATCGGGGGATTGCGAAGAATCGTGTCCCCGCAGCCCCCGCCGATACATATGCTCGTACTCCACAGGCGTGCTGTTATCCGATCACCGATACGCTTTTTGAGCGTGCTATCGGATAACAACCCTTCTTATCATGCCGTCTATAGATGCGCTTGGCCGATAGTGCCGAGATCTGAGATGTTTCCAAAGAGCAGGCTGCCAGCTGTGCTGTGGTACAGCAGGTATTGCACCGTCTCCCGCTAAACTTCGCGAGGTGTTGGATTTTCGAGCACGGGTCCGGGCGTCAGACCCAGGCGACGTCGCCCAGAAAGATGTAGCCGGCGCCGTAGATCGTCTTGATCAGTTGCGGGTTTTTCGGGTCTTCGCGCAGCTTGGTGCGCAGGCGCGAGATGCGCACGTCCATGGCGCGGTCAAAGCTCTCGGAGGCGGCGCCGCCGAGGCTTTCTTGCATTTGCGCGCGGCTGATCAGCCGTTTAGGGGCGTCGAGAAACAGGCGCAGCACTTCGCCTTCGGCGTGGCTGAAGGGGGTTTCCAAGCCGCCTTCGTCTTCCAGCATGTAGCGGTCAAAATGGGCGGTCCAGTTTTTGAAGCGTGCGGTGTTGGAGGCGCGGCTGGCGGGGCGTGTG
>TARA_R110002020_G_scaffold456465_1_pt1 | contig 25386 bp, 20 predicted proteins | sample TARA_R110002020 | Tara Oceans TARA_R110002020 (sample SAMEA4396489) | marine metagenome | biome: Westerlies Biome; feature: [MES] marine water layer (ENVO:01000295) within the mesopelagic zone...; material: water (ENVO:00002006), including particulate matter (ENVO:01000060) such...
GCGGCAGGACTGATCGAGACGAGTGATTTTGTGTTCGCGTGAAGGACGTCATCAACTTCCGATCGGCTGGACTTGTGTAGCCCGACTTGGAGGCTCCACCGGAGCGGTATCAGGTTTGACTTGAATTGCCATCGAACGCTGATCACCCTGACCAATGGTGTGTACCCCGGCGGCATGCAGTTTCTCCGCAATTTGCGACACGATTATGCGTGTTGTGCGGGGCATCATTGGAATTTGAGACACTTTTGAGGTATCCTGATCCTGGTTCGATTGCTTCGGGTTGCGCTGGAAGCGTAAGATGTTCAATCGCCAGTCGGGTAACTCAAATTGCAAAGAGGTTTTACAGATGGCGAAAGTTTATAGCGGCAATACAGCAATCGATTCCGTGCTTTCCTACTCCGGGCAAGCGACGACCCCGGTCAACAGTTGGTCCAGTGCGACAACCGTCGGTCAGGCCGTGTCACTGACCTATGATTGGATGACCGTAGCGCCGGGGACAGCGCCGGCTGGCGGGTTTCAGCCGTTCACCGCTGCCCATCAGGCCGGCGCAATCGCCGCCATGGCCCTGGTTTCCGAAATTGCTGGTGTAACTTTCACGTATACTGCTGCCGGCACGGCGCAGATCGAATTCGGAACAGTATCATTCGGTGGTTCCCCCTCGGGTTTCACTGCCGGCCTGGCTTCCAATTCCTGGACGATTATCGGGTCTCCGGCGACAAATACCTATTACACTCATTCCGACGTCTATTTGACCAATTCGTTTGCCTCGATAGGCGATCAAACTCCGGGGGGCAGCGGGTTCGCCACAATGCTCCACGAATTGGGCCACGGCCTCGGCCTTGAACACACATTCGAGAACAAGCTTCCTCCTGCCGGAACAGACACCACCCAGTATTCGGTCATGTCCTACACCGATCACCCGTCAATGAGCGTGGAACCAAGCACGTTCATGCTTTATGACATCGCAGCGCTTCAGTATCTTTATGGTGCCAACACATCGACGCGTGCCGGCAACGATGTCTACAGCTGGGCCACGGATGAAGCGGTCCTGATGACGATCTGGGATGGCGGCGGTACCGATACGATCAGCGCAGCAACACAGACCAGGGATGCAACGATCAATCTTGGCGCCGGATTGTTCTCCTCGATCGGGACGAATGGCAATGGCGGCGCGGCTGTCGACAATATCGCGATAGCTTATGGTGCGACGATAGAAAACGCCACTGGCGGCTCCGGAAATGACGCGATCATCGGCAATTCGGTAAACAATGTGCTCAGCGGCCTTGCCGGCAACGACACGCTTGCCGGAGGCAATGGCATTGATACTCTTTTCGGCGGCAGCGGCAATGATCTGCTGTATGGCGGCGCGGGCGTGGACCAACTGGTGGGCGGCGCAGGCAATGACAATCTTTACGTCGTGGGCAACGACAGCCTGCTGCAGGGCGACGCGGGCTATGATCAGGTGATCGTACTTGACACAACGGGTGTCACTATCGGCCTCGGTGCCGGCATAGAATACGCCGCCGGCAACAGCGGCAATGACACGATCCACGCCGTCAGCCTGTCGACAGCCGTGATTATCGGCGGCGGCGGCGGCAATGACAACCTGTCCGGCGGGTCGGCGGGTGATACGCTTGCCGGCGGAGACGGCAACGACAATCTTTACGGCAACAATGGCAATGACGTGTTTTTCGGCGGTGCCGGAGTGGACAATTTCTTCGCCGGCGACGGCGACGACAAGATGTATATCATCGGCAACGACGCCTCGATCCTGGGCGGCTCGGGCTTTGACCAGGCGATCGTGCTCGATGCGACCGGCGTCAGCATCACGCTCGGCTCGGGCGTTGAAAGCGCATCCGGCTCCAGCGGTAATGACACGATCAGTGCCAGCAGTCTGACGACTGCGGTTTCGATTGGCGGTGCCGGCGGACACGATACGCTGACCGGCGGAACGGCCAACGACACGCTAGCCGGCGGCAATGGTAACGATGTCCTGTTCGGGCTCGACGGCAGTGACACCATTTTCGGCGGCGGTGGTAATGACTTTCTTTTTGGGGGAGGTGGCAATGACCTTATGGTCGGGGGCACCGGATCTGATACGTTCTATTTCCTCAATGGCTCCGGCAATGATTTCATCCAGCAGTTCGAGAATGGTCAGGACAAGTTCAACTTCGCCGGCCACACACTGGTCAATTCTATGGCCAACCTGACGATCACCAACAGCGGCGGCGACGCCTATGTGACGATCAACAGCGGCGGCCAGATCCTGGCCTTTGGCGCAGCCGGACTGATTGAGGCCAGCGACTTCGTGTTTGCTTGAGGTGAAAAACTTCCTGGCATTGCGACCCTGGACGATGTTTATGCCGGTATTGAAGCTATCTTGTTTGTGATTCTCGCATCCCGAACCACACAGTACCCACAACAGGACTGGTATCGCCAAAATAAGTCACTTTGTATCTATGCAGAGGAAGAGCCTTCCCGCCAGGTTTTGCGAAGCATGAACTTGCCGGGAAAAAAGATGAGCTTCAAAGGGCTCTGGCGCCCTGATCGAGCCGGAGGTGCGCCCGCACACCAAAATATTCCTCGTGGATCGTGGCCATGACAATGCTCAGGTTTGCAATGTCATGTCACAATGCGTCCGGGAGCCGGGGTGCCCCAGCGTCGGGAAACTGTCAACATGACCCAGGCTGTTCCGTGTCTCGAGACGATTTGGCGCCGGTGGGCCAAGGGCGACATCGCGCCCTTGTGCGACCAGTCGCCTCGGGTCATCGTCCCAGTGCGTAGAATTCGTCGTTGGGACGCATGCTGGTGACATTGGCGAGCCTGTTGGACATGCCGAAGAATGCCGAGATCGCCGCGATGTCCCAGACATCGTCTTCGGTAAATCCATGCGCTTTCAGCGTTTCCATGTCGGTGTCATCTACTTCATATGCACGGCCCGAGACCTTCATGGCGAAGTCGAGCATGGCCGTCTGGCGCGGCGTGATGTCCGCCTTGCGGTAGTTGATCGCGACCTGGTCGGCGATCAGCGGGTTTTTGGCACGGATGCGCAGGATCGCGCCGTGGGCGACGACGCAATACTGGCACTGATTGGCATTGGAGGTGACGACGACGATCATTTCCCGCTCGGCCTTGGTGATCGGTCCGGGCTTGTCCATCAATGCGTCATGATAGGCAAAGAAGGCGCGGAATTCATCGGGACGGTGAGCCAGTGTCAGAAACACGTTGGGCACGAAGCCGGATTTCTCCTGTACGGCGAGAATCCGCTCGCGGATATCGGCTGGCATGTCGTTGATTTCCGGAACGGGGAAACGGCTGATCTTGTGTTCGCTCATTGGTTCTAACTTCCCTGGTTTGCCGCAAGTGCGGTGATGCTGTTGTGGTAGAATTCCATCGCGTTGACTGCGTCACCCTCATAGGGTTCGATCCGCACGAGGCAGGTATGCGCCGAGCAGCCCTGGCCAAAGCTCGACGTTCCGATGTCCAAGGTCAGGACATTCGGGTTGCCGGCGATGTCGAGCCCGCTGTTGCCGGTGGGTGTAAACCAGGCGCCGGTCGGCAGCACGATAACGCCGGGGCGGACCATCTCGTCAAGCGATGCAGCGGCAAGGCAGGCGCCTCGCTGATTCCAGAGCTTGACTGTGGCGCCGTCGCGAATGCCGAAGCTGGCTGCGTCATCTGGATGGATGCGAACCTGTTCACGGCCATTGCGTTTGGAGGCCATGCTGGCTTTTCCGGTTTCAAGCTGGCTGTGAAGCCGCCCGGCCGGTTGATGCGAGATCAGGTGAAGCATTAATGGATCGATTGCATTTCCGAGCCATTCCGCCGGCTCGATCCAGGCTGGATGCGAGAGGCAATCGTCATATCCAAGCGCCGCGAGCCTGCTGCTGCCAAGCACGATCTTGCCGCTCTCGGTACCCAATTTGTGGTCTAGCGGGGCCTCGCGGAATTGGGCCAGGTAGGAATGTTCTGTTTCCACCGGGCAGGCCGCATAGCCTTTTTCCCAAAACAGATCGAATTCCGGCATCTGGAAGGACAGCCGCTCGGTCGCGTCCTTGCGGGTGATTTCATAAAGATGCCGCAGCCAGCCCATTTCGTCGCGGCCCTCGTTGAAGAGCTCGGCGACGCCCAGCTTGTCGGAAATCGCATTGAAGATATCGAAATCGGAGCGGGAATCGCCAAGCGACGGGATGGCTTGCCCCATCGCGATAATGAAGTCGGAGCGCTTGTTGCCGGCCAGATCATTGCGCTCGATCGAGGTGTTGGCCGGCAACACAATGTCGGCCCGCTTCGCGGTGGCGGTGAACATCGGATCCTGGACGATGATCGTTTCGGGGCGCGACCAGGCCTCCGACAGCCGGTTGATATCCTGGTGATGATGAAACGGATTGCCGCCGGCCCAGTAGACAAGCCTGGTATCCGGATAGGGATACTGCTCGCCCTCATAAGTGAAGGTCTCGCCCGGATGAAGCAACATGTCACTGATGCGCGCAACCGGAATGAAGCTGTCGATCGGCCGTCTCAGTGACGAAATGGCCGGGGATTTGGCGAGATTGAGAGGTGCTCCGACGCCGCCGAGCGATCCGTAGCCAAATCCGACACCGCCGCCGGGCAAGCCGATCTGGCCGATGATCGAGGCCAGGCCGAGTGCCGCCCAGAATGGCTGCTCGCCGTGATGGGCGCGTTGCAGGCTCCAGCTTACGGTCAACATGGAGCGGGTGTCGACGAGTTGGCCGGCCAACTGCCGGATCATGCCGGTATCAAGGCCGGTGAGTGTTGCCGCCCATTCCGCATTCTTGCGCGTTCCGTCGGCACTTCCATCCAGATAGGCGATGAATTGTTCAGACCCGCTGGTGCAGCGCTCCAGGAAGTCGAGATCCTGCCGTCCGGCGTGGACAATCTCTCCGGCGAGGCCAAGCATGAGAGCAGTGTCGGTGTTGGGGCGGATCGGCCACCATTCCGCCCCCGCCCAATCGGGCATGTCGTCCTTGAGCGGGGAGACAAGAACGATCCGGGTTCCGCGCGCAGCGAGCTTCCGCAGATTGCCCTCCAGCGAATGGATGGCAATGCCGCCTGCCTCGTTCTGGGCCGTGCGGGGCGACAGGGCTCCGAAAACCACCAGTGTTTCGGAGTGTTGGGCAATTGAGGCGAGCGTGTTCGTATCGCCGCTGCAAGCGCCATCATCGCCCAGTGTGTGGCGAAGGATGACGGGGCCGGCGGCAATGGAATAGGTGTCGACATGACGGGTGAAGCCGCCGGCAAGATTGAGCATCCGCTTGAGCAATGTCGAGGCGTGGTGAAACCGGCCGCAACTCGTCCATCCATAAGAGCCGGCGAAGATCGAAGCATTGCCATAGGTCTCGGCCACACGGCGGATCTCGCCGGCGACGAGCGTCGTGGCTTCGTCCCAGCTGACCGGCACGAAACGATCGTTGCCGCGCTGCGCGCCATCGCTGGCTTGGCGCTTTTCGAGCCAGCCTTCGCGGACCATGGGCTGAAGCACGCGCCGATCGGGCTTGGCCCATTCGGCGACCGACTCGATGATCGGGGAGGGTGCCGGATCGTGTTCGAATGGTTCGACACCGACGATTTTTCCGTCTTCAACGAGGATCGTATAGGCACCCCAGTGGCTGCAATGCGGTATGCGTCTTATCTCGCCCATGTCGCACGTTCCAGGTTTTTCAGATCACTGCTTCTATCAGGAAAGGACCCTTGCGTTTGCAAGCCGCGGCCAGCAGATCGGCGAAACCTTCAGCTGTTTCAGCCCGTGCCGCTTCCACGCCCATGCCAGATGCGAGAGCGACCCAGTTCAACTCGGGATTGTCGAGATCCAGCATGCGTCGAGCATTTTCGCCAGGCTGCCCGGCACCGACATTTTCGAGTTCCTTGTGCAGAATCTGGTAGCGGCGGTTGGCGAAGATGATCGTCACCACATCCAGAGCTTCGCGTGCCTGTGTCCATAGCGCCTGCACTGTGTACATGCCGCTGCCATCAGCTTGCAGGGTGATCACCTTGCGGTCCGGGCATGCAATGCTGGCGCCGGTGGCAAGCGGCAAACCGAGGCCAATGGCGCCGCCGGTCAATTGCAGGAAGTCATGGGGTTCGGCCCCGTGTGTGCTGCGGAAGAAATCGCGGCCGGAGGAAACCGACTCGTCGCAGACAATGGCGTTGGCCGGCATGTGATGCGCCAGCGCAATCGCAATGGCTTCCGGCGTAAGCTTGCCGCCAGGCATGTCGGGACGCGTCCTTTCGCCCAACCTTGCCTGCAGATGGGAAATGCCGACCTCCTGGCCCAGGGCATCGATTGCCGCGATCATGTCTTCGCCGGGCGCGACGAGCTCGATGACACTGCAGCTCTGTGGCAGCATCTGGCTTGGTTTGCCTGGATAGGCAAAGAAGCCGACAGGCGCCCGGGCGCCAATCAGGATCACCTGTTCGGTGTCGGCAAAGGCATCAAGCGCTTGCTGGATGACATAGGGGACACGATCGACGGAAGGGCGACCTGCACCGCGTTGCATGCGCCCGTTGGCCTGTTGCGCCATCAATCGGGCGCCGGTGGCTGCCGCTATTCGGTCCAGCGTGTCCAGTTGCCGTTCTCTGAGCGCAAGGCCGGTGGCGATGATCGTCGTTTTCCTGCCTGATTTCAATGCGCTCGAGACCTCGCGCACCCGTTCCGCATCTGCGGTTCGCAGGATCGCCGGTGGGACCGGGCCGGATGAAATGTCCTCGACCGGGCTCCACGCTGCGTCTGCATGCAGGATCAGGGTCGCGATCTGCCCCGGCATCTGCCGGGCCGCCGCGATTGCCTCACGGGTTTGCCGATCGACCGTATCGGCGCTGGTTGCGCGCCCAAGCCAATGGGAGACAGGACGTGCAAGTGAATCGATGTCCGAGGTAAGCGGTGCGTCATATTGCAGGTGGTAGGTGGCGTGGTCGCCGACAATGTTGACAATCGGGCTGCCGGCGCGGCGTGCATTGTGCAGATTGGCGATGCCGTTTGCCAGTCCCGGTCCAAGATGCAGCAGCGTGGCGGCGGGCTTGTCGGCCATGCGTGCGTACCCGTCGGCTGCTCCGGTCACAACACCTTCGAAAAGCCCCAGCACGCAGCGCATCTTGGGTTGCCGGTCGAGGGCGGCGACGAAGTGCATTTCCGAAGTGCCGGGATTGGCGAAACAGACGTCGATATCGTTTTCGAGAAGTGTATTGCAAAGAATGTCGGCGCCGTTCATGTGACGTCTTCCTCCAGAAGATTGTTTGCCGTTCGCGTCAGGCTCGCAAGTTGCTGCCAATGGGGTGAGACTACGTCGAGCAAGTTGCAGAACAAGTCATATTTCTCTTCCGCGTAGGCGGAGACATTGCCTGTGGCCGGCGCGATCCGCTCATCAGGCTCACCGATCCAGTTACCAAGTTCGCTTGGCGAAGCGCCGAACAGGTATTTGGCTGCTATGGCGCCAAGCCCCTTGAGGCCGGCATGGCTGGCCGAACTGCGCTGAACTTCAGATTTCAGCAGTGTAGCGAGAAAGCCGCAGAAAGCAGCATCGGCTGCGAGACCGCCGCCCAGCGACAGGGCGCCTTCGGGCGCTTTCATCATGTCGTGGCTCTTGCGGGCCACGAAGGCGAGGGCTTCACGCCCGGCCCACGCGATATCCTGCGGATCCGTGGATGCTTTCAAACCAAACGCAGCGCCTGTGGCGAATGGCGAAGTGACCGGTGCGCGTTCCCCGCCGGGCTCAAGGAAGGGGTGCAGGATCAGGTTTGAATAGCGCGGCCTGCCATTCCAGGTGGTAGCCCCGGTAAGCTGGCTCAGGTGTTTAAGAGTGTTGGCGCCGTTGAAACTCGGGTGGAAACACAGATAGCCCTCGCCAAGCGCGAATTGCTGAACCATCGCTCCGGGAGGTTCGGACGGGACGGCGTGCTGGTCGCGGATGTGACACGCATGAATGGCGCTGGTTCCGAAGATGGAGGCGCGGGTTACACCGGGACGGCTGCCCAGACCCAGGCCGATCAGTGTTGCCTGCACATCGCCCGGACCGAGATAGACCGGAATGTCGCGTGCGACGCCAATCGCAGCCGCCGGACCTGCAAGGAGGCTCGCCTGGCACTCGCCAACCGGCAGAAGCTCGGGAATCAGGTCCATGGCGCGGGGCAAGCCGATGGCCTTTGCGACCTCGGGAACCGGCTTGCCGGTTCGCCAGTCTCCCCAGACCGGAAGGACGACACCCGGTTCGGCGGCGAGCTTTCCCGTCAGCGAGAGAAACAGCCATTCCTTAAGGCGAAGCGCATGGCGGATCCGGGCAAACCTTGCGGCATCGTTGTTCCAGAGCCACAGGAGCTGAAGGCTCTGCGATGCTGCGGTCGGTCTTGACCCTGTCAACTGGCGCACTTCATCCAGGACGCCTTGATCCTCAAGTTCGGCAACCAGCGTGCGGCACCTGCCGTCGAGCCAGGTGAATGCATGCCCGACAGGCTTGTGATCAGCGTCGACAGGCCAGAGCCCGTCGCCCTGGCCTGTCACGATGATGGCTGCGACATGGCTGTCTTCAAGCTTGGCAGCGCATTCATTGAGCACCGCGAAGGCATCGTTCCGGGACATTTCCATGTCCTGTTCAACCCGGTCGCCATTGCGGCGCAGTGCGCCGTTCTGCCGCTCCGCGGTTGCAAGCATCCCGCCCGCAGCATCGAAGGCGCAGGCCTTGACGGCAGTCGTACCCGAATCGAGGCAAAGCAGAACCGGATTGGTCACGTTCAGGACGCCTGACGAAGCCGGTCGGTGACCTGCGGGCTCTGCTGGCCGTAGGTCTTGAACTTCTCGAGCACTTCAGCGATCTGCTCATCGGTCAGAACCGGCGGTTCTCCCATTGGCAGGCAGGCAAGGTATTGGGTTGCCAGTTCCTCGACGGTAACGGCAAGCGCCAGCGCCTTGCCAATCGAAACATGACCGGCAATGACGCCATGATGCGCCAAAAGACAGGCGCGCCGGTCTTTCAGTGCGACCAGCGCACAGTCGGCAAGTGCCTGCGATCCGAAGATTTCATAGGGCGCGCAGCGGATCGACGCGCCACCTGTCGCGGCGATCGCATAGTGGATCGGCGGGATGTCCTTTTGGAGAATGGAGATGGTGGTGGCATTGGTCGAGTGGGTGTGAACAATTGCATTGAGATCGGGCCGGGCCTGCAGGATGTCGCGATGGAACCGCCATTCGCTGGACGGCAGCACATCGCCTTCGAATGTGGCGTCCCAGTTCATTGCGACCACGTGTTCCGGCGTCAGCTTGTCATAGGGTACCCCGGTCGGCGAGATCAGGATGCCGTTGCCGTGACGGGCGCTGACATTGCCGGCGGTGCCCTTGTTGATGCCAAGCCGGCTCATGTTCTGGCAGGCTTCAACCAGTTCTTTGCGCAGTCTGTATTCTTCGTCCATGGTCGATCTCACTTTGCTGGATAAAGGGGCGGCTGGCCTGCGAGGATAAGGCCGATATCCTCGGCGATCATCCCTGCGGCCTTGTGGGCCGAATATCGGGTTGCGCCGGCGATGTGCGGCGACAGCGTGACATTGGGAAGCTTCAGCAGCGGCCAGTCGGCCGGTGGAGGTTCCGGATCGAACGTGTCCAGTGCAGCGCCCCGCAGATGTCCGGAGGCGAGCGCGTCATAGAGTGCGGTATAATCGAGAACCTGCCCACGGGTCGTGTTGATGATATAAGAGCCGGGACGCATCATTTCGATCTGGGCCCGCCCGATCATGCCCTTGGTCTGTGGCGTGACGCGCGGATGCAACGTCACAACGTCGGATTGCCGGAGCAGGTCGTCGAAAGGTACTTTCTCGATACCCATCCGGCGGTCTTCATCGGTCAGTTCCTTGAACGGGTCTGAAACCAGGATGCGGGTATTGAACGGTTGGAGAAGCCTTGCCACACGGCTGCCGATATCACCGTAGCCGATAATCCCGATGGTCAATTCGCAAAGTTCGGGACCAGCGTGATCATAGTGATAGAATTGGCGGCCGAATTCTCCGCTGGCAACGCTGACATGTCCGCGCACCAGATTGCGGGTTTCGGCCAGAATTGAAGCGATGGTGAATTCAGCCACGGCCGAAGCGTTGCGCCCGGGCGTGTTGACCACTGTAATGCCACGCGCTCGAGCGGCTTCCATTTCGATGTTGACGGGGCCTCCGCGTGAAACAGCGATGATCTTCAGCGCAGGCGCATGCTTCAAGCTTTCCGCTGTGATCGGCGTGAGGTGTGTCACGAGGATGTCGAGATCGGCGATGAAATCGAAGTAGTCTTCCGGGCGGCCGAGAAATTCGGCGACCGGCAGGGTCGGGTCGAATTTTGTCGACTTGAGCCGGAGCGGCCAGTCCATCATCATGGATTTGTAGCGCACAGGCCGGTCGCCCAAACGCTTTTGAAGGGCACTTTCGAAAAACTGCGGCTGCATGAAGCCGTCGCCAATCGTGCCGATCGTCAATGTGTCACTCACGTCAACTCCTCCTCAGGCGGTTTTGGTACGGGAAGCGGTGGAACTTTCCGTCCCGGGCAACACGTCCTCATAATCACTCGTGTTTACTGAAATTTCGGCAAAGACTTCAGCGGTGTGCTGGCCGAAGGCCGGCGGTTTCATCCGGTAGCTCGCCGGTGTGCGCGATAGTTTGATCGGACTTCCGGTACCACGATAATTGTCGATATCCACAATCATCTCGCGGTGCTGGGTGTGCGGATCGGCGACCACCTGGTCAATCGAACGCACGGCCCCGCAGGGGACGCCCGAGCGGATCAGCGTTTCGGCAATCTCGGCACAGTCATGGGTCGAAAGCGCCTCTTCGAGCAGCAGCTTCAACGCGTCCCGGTTTGTGTTGCGGGAGCTGTTGGAGGCGAAGCGGGGATCGCCGGGGATATCGTTCCGGTCCAGGATTTTGCAGAGCTGGACGAACTGCCGGTTGTTGCCGACCGCCAGGAAGATCGGCACCGTCTTTGTGGCATAGGTGTCGTACGGGCAGATGTTCGGATGCGCATTGCCCGAGGGCTGGGGCGTCACGCCGTTGAGATAGTAATTGGGCAGATGAGGATGCAGCAGCGAAACGCCGCAGTCATAAAGCGTGGTCTCGACGAACTGGCCTTTTCCGCTTTGATTGCGTTCGGCAATCGCCATGAGGATGCCGATCACGGCATTCAGGCCCGTCACCATATCCACGACCGGCAGGCCTACCCTGAGCGGCTGCCCGCCCTTTTCACCATTGACGCTCATGATTCCACAGGACGCCTGAATGGCTGCGTCGTATCCAGGCAGACCGCCGAGCGGACCATCGGCGCCGAAACCCGATACACGGCAATGAACAAGACGCGGAAAACGCCGTGCGATCTCCTCCTGTCCCAGGCCCCATTTTTCAAGCGTGCCGGTCTTGAAATTCTCGATGAAGACATCGGCATTTTCGAGCAGTCGCTCCAGCAGTTCAAGCCCGACGGGTTGCGCCAGATCGATCGCGATGCCGCGCTTGTTGCGATTCAGGCCGAGGAAATAGCTGGCGGCATCATCAAGAAAGGGAGGCCCCCATCCGCGTGTCTCGTCGCCGGCCGGAGGTTCGACCTTGATCACGTCGGCGCCATGGTCGGCCAGGACCTGGCCTGCGTAAGGCCCGCCCAGAACGCGGCTGGCGTCGATGACCCTGAGATTTGAGAGTGAACCGGAATTGGGGATCATGGATTTTCGCTTTCAAGCCAGTTCGGCGCCCGCTTCGATATCGCGGCGCAATTGCAGGGCAAATTCTGGATAGGTTTCCTGAAGTTCGTCAAGGACACGTCCGCGCAGCAGAGCAAGGGTTTGCTGATCCGGGGAGGGCGTTACCGCAGGCGCGTCCGCATGGGCAAACTGGAAGCCGGTGGCAGCCTTGATCTCTTCAAGGTCATGGCCGGGATGTATGCTTTCGAGCCGGAAGCCGCCCCGCACGCTGTCAAAGGAGAAGAGCGCTTTTCCGGTCAGCAGCGACTTGGGCCCTCCCTCCCTCCAGGTCTGCGGATCGCTTACGCCGGGTGCGCTGACGAAATCGACTTTCTCGACAAAGACGCGGGGGGTGTGTTCCTCACGAAACAGGATGACTTGCGGGACAACGAAATACAGGTAGGCCGAACCAAACGATCCCGGCCAACGGACCTTCGATTGCGGATAATCGCCGACCCCGACGAGATTTACATTGGCTTGACCATCGATCTGACCGCCGCCGAGAAAAAACGCGTCAATGCGTCCTTGCCCGGCGCAATCAAACAGCTCCGCCGATCCATTGGTAAAGAAATTATGCTGGACGGAACCGAGGATGGAGATCAGGACCTTCGCTTCATTGGCGTCCTGTTTCATGGCGCGCAGAAGCATGCTGCCGGCGGCCGGTATCGGGGAAGCGGCGCCAACCGCCACATGGCGAATACCGTCCAGCAAATTGGCGATTGTGCAGATCAGCAGCTCTCTTGGTGTTGCAGCCGTGCTCACGATGCCACCTCCGTTGTCCGGCCGGCCATGTAGGCGGCGTAACCTTCTGCGGTTTTCGCAGCTGTTGCGTAGCGCAGCAGTTCCTCGGTATCGGTGTCGTATTCGCCCCAGAGCCCATAAGGCCAGGCTCCGCGCCTTGCCAGCGCGATATCGCTCACATACAGCGCCGGAAGAGTGCCGGCCGCGGTGAGTTCGTCGGAGAGCAGGTTCTTGTCGACGATTCTCTCAACGGTGACGAGCGTCAACCGGGAAGCATAGGCCATTGCTGCCAGTTCGCGCCGCCGGCCTATCCACACATTGCCATCCTTGTCGGCCATGGGGGCATGGAATATGGCGACATCCGGCTTGATCGCGGGAATGAGCACGATCTCGTCAGCTTCGGTAGCAAACGGGTTCGCAATGCGTTTCCAGTCGCTACGATTGGCCAGCACATCGGTGCCGATAAGTCCGCGCATCGGAATGAAGGGACTGCCTTTCTGGCCCGCCAGCAATCCGGCATGGATCGCCGGGCATGTGGCGTCACGCAAGGCTATGGCACCGGTCTTGACCGCCTCGTTGAAGCGCGGCGCTCCGCCGGCTTCACCCAGCGATACCGCGCTTGTCTCAACGCAGGAGACCATGCCTGCGCCGATGAGCATGTCGACCTGAAGTCCGCCTGTCGGAACGCAGATTATATGCAGGTTTCCGCTGCCGTTCTCGATCAGCGGCTTGGTCATGGCCATGGAAACCCCGGCATAGTCGACCGGCAGCGCCACATGCATGCCGGATTCCACGCGTTCGGCCAGTTTTTCAAGCTCGCGAGCCACTTTTCCCTCCCTGATTCCGGAAACCCGTCCAGAAACCTTCAGTATGTTCTGTAATATGGAACAACGTTCTGAATAATTATTATATTGGCTGCTTTTGGTCTGTCAATGCATCACGTGACAGGATCCGTAGTTAGCGCGGAAAACCTATTTAAGATTTTGAAAAGACATAAAAAAACAAAATGAGAAGATAAATCAAATCCATTGCTTGACAAAAAAGAACAGGATGGAGAATAATAATATAGAAACCTGTTCTGCAATATAGAACAGAATGGAGGAATGAATGAACGAGGAACTTGCTCGCCGCAATGCGGGGTGGGCCGGCTCAGCCGCGCCTACAGATTCTTCATCGTCAACATCAGGCGTTATCGGAAGCAGCGTTGAAGTGAGCGGAATCACGAAGCGCTACGGACAGTTTCTGGCTGTCGATGATGTCAGCCTGAACATCACGCCGGGCGAATTCATCACGCTGCTTGGGCCAAGCGGCAGCGGAAAAACGACGTTGCTCAATCTGATCGCCGGATTTCACAAGATCGATGGCGGGCAGATCCTGGTGGATGGCCGTCCGATCCATAACGTCCCGACGCACAAGCGCGGTTTCGGCATGGTTTTCCAGAGTTACGCGCTTTTTCCCAACATGACGGTGACGCAGAATGTTGGCTTCCCGTTGCGTATGGCGGGCGCCGATCGCGAGACCACCGAGCGACGGGTTGCCGAAACCCTCGAGATCATGCGGCTTTCGGAGCACGCACAGAAATCGCCATCGCAAATGAGTGGCGGCCAACAGCAGCGTGTCGCCATCGCGCGGGCAATTGTGATGCGGCCGAAGGTCGTGCTGATGGACGAGCCGCTGAGCGCGCTGGACCGGCGATTGCGTGAGTCAATCCAGATCGAACTTCGGGATCTGCACCAGACCCTCGGCTCGACCATTCTGTTCGTTACCCATGACCAGGGCGAAGCATTGACGATGAGCGACCGGATTGCGGTGCTCAATGCGGGGCGCATCGTGCAGATTGATACCCCTGTCAATATCTATCGGCATCCGTCAAATCGCTTCGTTGCATCGTTTGTCGGCGAGAGCAATCTTGTCGAGGCTGAGATCGTGCAGAAGCGCGGTGACATGATGACCCTGCGAAACAAGGCCGGATACGTCTTCAATGCGCAGAGCCGCAGTGCGATCGATGTTGGCCGTGCCATGGTGCTGGTGCGTCCTGAACGGATCACGATCAGCAATGAAGCGGGCGCCAATTCGGTTCCGGTGAAAGTCACGTCGGCGCTGTTTCTCGGCGAGATCCTGCGTATCGAAGCGCAGATGGAAGGCGGGGAAACGCTGCTCATCCGTTGCACGGACAGCGGACATCGCGGATTGCCCGCGGTGGGTGACGTGCTTCACGCGAGTTGGGGCGCTTCAGACTGCTGGGTGCTTTCATGAGCGCCGGCGCGGTAGACATGGCGGTTGAGCGGGCAGGCGCCATACCGTTGTCGCAGCGGCTCAAGAATCCCGCCTTTCTGCTGGTGCCAGCGGTTCTGTTTCTCTCGTTCATCTACCTCATTCCGCTTTTTGACCTGACGCGCATCAGCATGAGCGGGTCCACACCGTGGGTGCATTTCGAGCGTGTCTTCGCGGTGCCGCTCTATTGGGATTCGCTCGTCCGCACGATGGGCATCTCGGTCACGGTGGCTGGGATCTGTGTCCTGTTCGGTTACCCGACGGCGCTGTTGATCCACCGCACAAGCGGTTGGCGCCAGGTCGTGGTGGCGACCAGTATCGTGCTTCCTTACTTTATCGCCATTCTCATCCGCACTTATTCCTGGATGGTCCTTCTGGGCCGCAACGGCCCGATCAACAAGCTGGCGATATGGCTCGGTATCTATGATGAGCCGATGCAGTTGCTGTTCAACCGGGGTGCGGTGTTGCTCGGCATGACGGCGGTCCTGTTGCCGGTCATGGTGCTGTCGATCTATTCGAGCGTCGCGCGTCTCGACTCCAGCCTGACCCGGGCCGCAGCGGCGAGCGGGGCAGGGCCGATCGCCACATTCTGGCGGGTACTTCTGCCGCTTACCCTTCCCGGTGCGGGGGCAGGCTTCCTGTTGGTCTTCGTCATGGGGCTGGGTTTCTTCATCACGCCGACACTGCTTGGCGGACCCGCCGACCAGATGTTCGCGATGCATATCACCCAGCAATCCAATTTTGTCACCAGCGAAGGCTTCCTGCAGGCGCTCGGTGTGGTGCTTTTGGTGATCACGCTGATCGTCGTCGGCGTTGCCGGCCGATTTCTCGGTTTCGAGTTTCTCTGGGGCGGCGGCAAGCTCTCGGAAAACCATGCGGTCAAAACCGACACCCGCGTTTCGGGCAAGGCAGCCACGCCGAGACGCACCGTCGCCATGATGCTTGCGGATACGATCGGCTGGCCGCTTCTCCGGTTGCTCTCGACGCTGCCGGGTGTGGTCGGAAAACTGACTGTCAACGCGATGGGCTTTTTCGTGATCGCCACATTGATGGTGCCGATCATCGTGGTGATGATCATCTCGTTCAGCCGCTCGACATATCTGAGCTTTCCGCCTCCGTCCTATTCGCTGCGCTGGTACGAAAAATTCTTCACCGACAGTGCCTGGATCGAAGCCTTCGCCAACTCCTTGACGATCGCGGTGATTTCGGCGGTGTTCGCGGTGGCGCTGGGAGCATCTGCGGCGATGGGCATCGTGCGCAGCAACATCAAGGGCAAGACGCTCATCATGCTGCTACTGGTCAGTCCGGTCATCGTTCCTCCCGTTGTTCTGGGGCTGTCGCTCTACAGCCTGTTCATCCAGGTTGGGCTCGACGGCACCATTGTCGGTCTTGCCGCGGCCCATGCGATCGGCGGGCTGCCGATCGTGGTGGTGATCCTGTCGGCTTCCCTGCAAGGTGTGGACCGCAATCTCGAACGTGCCGCCGCCCTGCATGGTGCCTCGCCGCTGACGGTGTTTCGCACGGTAACGTTGCCAGCAATCGCACCAGGTCTCTCTGCTGCCGCGTTCTTTGCCTTCCTGCATTCGTTCGATGAACTGGTGCTTTCACTCTTCCTTACCAGCCCCCGCCTCGAGACGCTTCCGCTGAGGCTGTGGGCTGATGTGAACTACCAGCTGAACCCGGTTCTCGCCGTTGTTTCGACGCTGGAAGTCCTGCTGGTTGTCGGGGGCATTGCCCTGGCTCGGCCGGTGCTTGCCCGCCCGCAAGGCGGCAAGTGACGTGATGCAAAGCTCACTGTTAGAAAAGGAGACTACTATGAGATCAATGAGGATGACATCCCGCGTAGTCGGGGGGATTACAGCGGCGCTCTTGGGTATCGGCATAGCCGGCACCGCATCGGCGCAGAGCAATGAAGTGGTGATGCAGGACCCGGGCGGCGCCTATGGTGATGCCCTGCGCAAGGTCATGTACGGCCCCTTTGAAAAGGAAACCGGCATTGATGTCGTGCTGGTGCAGGAGGCACGCAGCGGTCCACGCATCAAGGCCCAGGTTGAAGCAGGCAAGACAGAGTGGGATCTGACTTTCATCTTCGACCAGGAAACCAAGCTTCTTGGCGATTGCTGCCTGGCTGATATCGATTATGACAAGCTCTCCGACAGCGCCAAGACAACGCTCGCCTCAATGCCTGACAATCTCAAGCGTCCCAAAGGGGTAGCGCTTCAGGTCATCGGCGTCGGGATGGTTTACAACACCGACAAGTTCAACGGCGACAACCAGCCGACGGACTGGGCCGATTTCTGGGACATTGAAAAGTTCCCGGGCCAGCGTTGCTTGCCAGCCTGGCCGCGTTTCGTCTTCGAAGCAGCGTTGATGGCCGACGGTGTCAAGAAGGAAGAGCTTTACCCGCTGGACATGGAGCGCGCCCTCAAGAAGGTCGCCGAAATCAAGCCGCATGTCGCCAAATGGTGGACCACGTCGGCCCAGCCGCCACAGCTCCTCCTCGACGGCGAAGCTGACATGTGCATGGCCTACACCGGATCGATGAGCCTGCTTGCGCTCGACGGCGAACCGATCGAGGTCAACTGGAACCAGGGTTTTGTCTACTTCGACTTCTTCTCCATTCCGAAGGGTGCTCCGAACTATGACAATGCGCTGAAGCTGCTTTCCTGGCGGCTGGACGCCAAGCGTGCGGCCGAGCTGACATCAGCTTATCCGGTCGCGCTGCCATCGCCGCTCGTCTTCGAGGCGGCGGATCCTGCAATCAGCCGCTACTGGGCCAACAACCCGGAAAACATGGAGCGTGCGATCGTGTGGAGCCCGGAATACTGGGGTTCTCCGTCACCGGACGGTCGTTCGACGAACGAGGAATACGGTCAGGAAAAACTGAACGCCTTGCTGGTCGAATAAACCCGAACCTTGTCGATGGCCGCGCATGGAAACAGGCGCGGCCATTGGTGCTTCAATGTTTGTCCGCCAATGCCGCCTATGGTAGAGGATGGTCAAAAAGACAAGTGGGTAAGTCATGCATGGATAAGGCATTTACAAAAGGGTTGAGATTGCTCGAAACGCTTGCGCTGAGCGAAACCCCGCGTGGCGTCACCGATCTTGCAAGAGAGCTGTCCTTTACCAAGAGCAATGTGCACAGGCTCCTCGTCACGCTGCAGCTTCAAGGCTACGTGCGTCAGTTGCCAGAGCACAGCACCTATGAGCTCACCACGCGGATCTGGGAACTGGGCAGCCATGTCATTCGCCGCATGGACCTGATCAAGGTCGCCCGTCCTTCCATGCAGCGTCTGGCCGATCATACCAAGGAGACGATCCATCTCTCCGTTCTGGACGGCATCGACGTGATCTATGTGGACAAGATCGAGGGTGCCCATCATATCCGCGCCCATACCAGCGTGGGATCGCGTGCACCGGCATTTGCCGTTGCCACAGGCAAGGCCATCCTGTCCAAAATGCCGGACAGCTACCTCGACCGGTTTCCTGAAAGTTTGCCGCGATTCACCGCGGCGACGCGCTCAAACATCCACGAACTGCGCGGTGATATCGAGAAGGCCCGCCAACACGGTTACGCTGCGGTGTTGCATGGGGAGTGGCGCGAAGGGATTGCCGCCTGTGCCTGTGCGATCCTCGGGCGCTCGGGTGAAGTGGTTGGCGCCATCGGCATGTCCGGACCGGATTCCCGCATCAAGCGCCAGCAGATCAAGGACTTCTCCGAGCACGTGATGGATGCGGCACGCTCGATAAGCCTTGCGCTCGGTTATTCCGGGCACGACTAGGGTTCATAGCCAGGACAGGGCGCCCGCGCTCACGCCTGTTTTCCAGAAATTCATTCAAATCGAGGAGATACTCATGCTGTATCCCAATACCCAGTTGCTCATTGATGGCATATGGCGCGACAGCCCCGATGGACGCACAATCGACGTCGTCGATCCCGCCACCGATCAAGTGATCGGAACTGTCGCCCATGCCGGCCGCGCCGATCTCGATGCGGCGCTTGCGGCCGTGGAAAAAGGTTTCGGCATCTGGAGCCGGACCGGGGCGTTCGACCGTGCGAAGCTGATGCGCAAGGCTGCCGATATCCTCAGGACCAAGGCAGATGAGATTGCCACGGTCCTGACCCGCGAGCAGGGCAAGCCGCTTGCCGAGGCCCGCAGCGAGGTTTTGTCCGGAGCCGATGTGATTGACTGGTTTGCCGAAGAAGCGCGGCGGACCTACGGGCAGATCATTCCTGCCCGGATGCCCGGAGTAGCCCAGATGGCAATCAAGCTGCCTGTCGGTCCGGTTGCCGCCTTCACGCCGTGGAATTTTCCGATCAATCAGGTCGTGCGCAAGCTTTCAGGCGCCATCGCCGCTGGCTGCTCGATCATCGTCAAGGCGCCCGAGGAAACCCCTGCCGCGCCTGCGGCCCTGATCAACGCTTTCGTTGAAGCCGGCATTCCCGCCGGTGTTGTCAATCTGGTCTATGGCTCGCCCGCCGAGATATCGGAATACCTGATCGCCCATCCCGTGATCCGCAAGATTTCCTTTACCGGTTCAACGCCGGTGGGCAAGCATCTTGCAGCCCTTGCCGGCACGCACATGAAGCGCGCCACCATGGAACTTGGAGGGCATGCCCCGGCAATCGTCTTCAACGATGCCGATGTCGGCAAGGCGGTGAAGCTCTTGTCTGCCTCGAAATACCGCAATGCCGGCCAGGTCTGCATCTCGCCGACCCGCTTTCTCGTTCAGGACCAGGCCTTCGACAGCTTCGCCGACGGGATGACAGAAGCAGCCATGGCCATCAAGGTCGGCAACGGACTTGCAGCCGACACTCAGATGGGGCCGCTTGCCAACGAGCGCCGCATTCCGGCATTGGAGGCGCTGATCGCGGATGCGGTTCTCCATGGTGCGGAAGTCAGGACCGGCGGCAACCGGATTGGCAATCAAGGCAACTTCTTCGAGCCGACCGTGCTTGCAAATGTGCCTTCCAAAGCGCGGATCATGAACGAGGAACCGTTCGGCCCGGTGGCAATCATCAACCGGTTCCAGACGCTCGACCAAGCCATTGGTGAAGCCAATCGCCTGCCTTTCGGGCTTGCCTCCTATGCTTTCACACGTTCGGCCGAAACCATTCAGGAACTCGGCATACGGGTCGATGCAGGGATGACGTCGATCAATCATATCGGCCTGGGCCTGCCCGAGGCGCCCTTTGGCGGAGTCCGCGATTCCGGCTACGGTACGGAGGGTGGTTCCGAGGCAATCGAAGCCTATCTCGTCACCAAATTTGTCACGCAGATGGCTGCCTGAGCCGGTCGATGAGCGACCAGACAGACATCGCGTCCGCCGACGAACGGCTTTTGAACAGGCTTGCCGGGCTGTTGCCGCCCGCTGCTCTGCTGGTCGGCGATGCCATCTGCGGCACATATCAGGAAGACCGGCGCGGCAGATTTTCGGCCACGCCGCGGTTCGTGCTGCGGCCCACCAACACAGCCGAAGTCTCCGCCAGCCTCGCCGCATGCAACGATTTCCGCCAACCGCTTGTCGTTCATGGCGGCAGAACAGGATTGTCCGGCGCTCATCGCATTCGTGACGGCGAGGGGATTGTCTCGCTCGAGCGCATGACCGGGGTCGGCAAGGTGCAGCACGAAAGTGCCACGGTCCTGGCATCGGCTGGCGCGCCGCTGCAGGTGGTCCAGGAATTGGCCCAGGCCAACGGCTATCTTTTCGGTGTCGATATCGGCGCACGCGGAACCGCCACGATCGGTGGAAACCTGGCGACCAATGCCGGAGGGATCCGGGTCATGCGCTACGGCATGTTCCGCGCTCAGGTTGCGGGTCTGGAAACTGTCCTTGCCGATGGAACGATCCTGTCGGATCTGCGCGGTCTTGAGAAGGACAATACCGGCTATGACCTGAAACAACTCTTCGTCGGCAGCGAGGGCACGCTTGGCGTGGTCACGCGCGCAGTGCTGAAACTGCATCCCAAACCGTTCGATGCCGTCAATGCCTTGATCGCTGTTTCCTCACTTGCTGCGGCGGTCTCCCTGCTGGAGCGTCTGCGCAAGCAGTTTCGATCGGCGCTTTCGGCCTTTGAGGTGATGCTGCCTGACGCCTTTGACGGGGCTGTCGATTATCTCAAGGTGCAGCGTCCGATCACCTCTCATGCCCCGTTCTATGTGCTGGCCGAAATCGAGACGTCCGCCAACGGCGCCGAACTCGACGCCTTCTCCGCCTGTCTGATGGAGGTGCTGGAAGAAGGTGGCGCCAGCGACGCGGTGATCTCGCAGTCGAGCCGGGAGTATCAGGCGCTTTGGGATATCAGGGACAGCATGGCGGACTATATCCGCACGCTGGACAACATTGTCGGTGGAGACATCAGTGTGCCGGTGAACCGGATGGAGGCCTTTCTTTCACAAAGCAAGGCTGCGGTGCGCGCCATCGACCCGCTGACGCGGTTTTTCATCTTCGGTCACCTGGGTGACGGCAACCTGCATTATGTGATCAGCTCGCCGCAGGCCCGCGAGGCGATCAGCAGGGTGTATCAACTGGCCGCAGACCATGGCGGGTCGATTTCTGCTGAACACGGCATCGGCGTCGACAAGAAGCAATGGCTGCACCTTGTTCGCAGCGAAGCCGAAATCGTCACCATGCGGCGGATCAAGACGGCGCTTGATCCAAACTGTATTCTCAACCGTGGGCGGATCTTTGACATGTAGGGAACGATGTTCAGGCTGAACCTGAGCCGCAAATTGTTTCCGGACTACCTTCAGGCCCTTGCACAGATTACAATGTCAGTCGGCAGGTTCCTGATCCTCAGCGTCGACCGCAACCAGGATCCAGTTTCTTCCCGTCACATCCGCTCTTTTCTGGAACGTCCAGATATCGATAGCGTTTAATAATTGTGGCGAGTGAACCAGGGGCTGGCTCGAATTCAGTTCCTGTTTGGAGACAAAAATGTCTGCTTCATAGCGGATCGTGATTTCATATGTTGTATTGCAGATGTGTGTGGCGATGATCTGAGCGTCTATCAAGGTCACGATATCGAGAGACAGCGTTTCTCCTCTCCTTGTTCTGGCTTCGATGTGGTCTGAGAACACCTCGAACACATCGGGGGACAGCAACTCGACGAATTCCGAGGTATTGCCGGCTGCAAAATTCGCCAGAATAAGCTCATACATCTTGACCGCACCGGCCAGAAAGTTGTCTTCGTCAAGGTTGATCTGGCTGCTCGCAAAGGCTGCGGCTCTGCCGGGTTTGCGCCAGTGCGCAGAGTCCGTCTCTTGTGTTTGAAGATCTAAGTCGAAGAAGGACTTTACCCCTTTGCGTCTGCGCTGTTCATAGATGGCAATCACATAGGCCCAGTAAATTCCGAAGGTTATGATGGGCCAAAGACTGTATCCATTTTCCACAGCTTCGTTCATTTGGATTTTCCTATCAAACTCCAGCAAACGTCGACCGTGCCGGTGTCACTTGATCTGCGGCAATGATTGAAACTGGTGGAACGGGGGAGGCGACGGCAACGTCCATTCCAGCGTGGTTGCGCCCGCGCCCCAGGGATTGTCACCCGCCACCCGCTTCCTGATAAAGGCTTCCACCACCGTGATGATAAAGAAGAGCAGGCCAAGTGTAGAAATGTAGGAACCGATCGACGATACCAAGTTCCAGCCGCCAAAGGCGTCGGGATAATCGACGTAGCGGCGTGGCATTCCGGCAAGGCCAAGAAAATGCTGCGGGAAAAACACGAAGTTGACACCGATGAACATCAGCCAGAAATGGGTCTTGGCAAGCACGGAATTGTAGAGATAGCCGGACATTTTCGGAAACCAGTAATACCAGGCAGCAAAGATGGCGAAGGCCGAGCCCAGCGACAGCACGTAGTGGAAATGGGCGACAACGTAATAGGTGTCATGCAAGGGCCGATCGAGGCCGGCACTGGCCAGTTGCACACCGGTAACGCCGCCGACGGTGAACAGAAAGATGAAACCGATCGCCCACAGCATGGGTGTTCGGAAGGAAATCGAGCCGCCCCACATTGTTGCCAGCCAGGAAAACACCTTCACGCCGGTAGGCACCGCGATAACCATGGATGCGACCATGAAATAGCGCTGTGTACTCATCGACAGGCCCACTGTGAACATGTGATGCGCCCAGACGATGAAGCCTATCAGGCCGATGGCGAGCATGGCATAGACCATGCCAAGGTATCCGAAGACCGGCTTGCGCGAGAATGTCGAGACGACCTGGCTGACGATGCCGAAGGCCGGCAGGATCATGATGTAGACTTCGGGATGGCCGAAGAACCAGAACAGGTGCTGATACAGGATTGGATCGCCGCCGCCCTCGGGAGCAAAGAAAGTGGTGCCGAAGTTGCGGTCGGTCAAAAGCATGGTGACCGCACCGGCAAGCACCGGTAATGAAAACAAGAGCATGAAGGCCGTGACCAGCATGGCCCAGGCAAATAGCGGCATCTTGTGCAAGGTCATGCCCGGTGCGCGCATGTTGAAGATGGTGGTGATGAAGTTGATTGCGCCCAGGATCGACGAGATGCCCGACAAGTGAATCGACAAGATGACAAAATCGACCGCGGGTCCGGGTTGGCCTGTGGTGGAGTAGGGCGGGTACAGGGTCCAGCCGCCGCCATGTCCTATTTCTCCCGGCGCCCCTTCCACGAACATCGAGGCGATGAAGAGTACGAATGCGACCACCAGAAGCCAGAACGAGATATTGTTCAGGCGTGGAAATGCCATGTCGGGCGCACCAATCAAGATCGGCACGAACCAGTTGCCGAAGCCCCCGATCAGCGCCGGCATGAGAACGAAGAAGATCATCACCAACCCGTGCGCGCTGACGACGACGTTGTAGGCGCCGGGATCGCCAAATATCTGCAGGCCGGGTTGTTGCAACTCCATCCGCATCAGGACGGAAAGCCCTGTTCCAAACAGCCCGGCGAGAATTGAAAACAGCAGGTAGAGCGTGCCGATATCCTTGTGGTTGGTGGAGTACGCCCACCGTCGGAAGAACGCGGGTTTGTGATCATTCGTGGATGTGGTGATGTCCGGTGAGGTATCTTGGGTTTCCGTCTTGTTTCGCATCATGCTCTCCGTCACACGTCGACGCCACGGCAGCGTTTCTGCCTGGGATCAGCCGCAAAATGATGGGCTTTTAAAAACGACAAGACAAACGGAATTAAATGCCTCAATAATGCAATATTATTGCACTCAATGGAGGGCGTGATGGATATCGACCGGGCTCGAACTTTTCTGGAAATTGTTCATTCGGGCAGTTTTCTCAAAGCAGCGGACCGTCTTCATGTCACCCAGACCACAGTCAGCGCCCGCATTCGGACGCTGGAAGACGTGCTGGGGCGGCAATTGTTCATCCGAAACCGCAATGGCGCGCAACTCACACCTGCCGGTCGGGAGTTTGAGCGCTATGCCCAGTCATTTGTTCAGATTTGGGAGCGAGCGCGGCAACAGCTTGCCATACCGTCCGGCCGCACCAGTGTTGTCGCCCTGGGTGGTGAGCTCAGCCTCTGGAATCCAGTACTGCTGGACTGGCTGGTCTGGATGAAAGGCCACAAACCTGAAATCGCCATTCATGCCAATGTTGGGGTGCCCGATCAGTTGCTGGAGCAGCTCAGGACCGGTGTTCTTGACATCGCCGTGCTGTATGCGCCGAAACTCCTGCCCGGCTTCGTGGTCGAGTTGTTGGTCGAGGAGCAGCTTGTCCTCGTCAGGACAAAACCCAGAAATGGTGCGCCAGCCGGCGCGGACGACTATATCTATGTCGATTGGGGGCCGTTGTTTGCAGCCCAGCACGATGCAAGTTCCAATTCGTTTGGTGAACCAGGTCTGTTCGTAGGACTCGGTCCGCTCGGCTTGAGCTATATACTGCGGGCCGGTGGAATGGGGTATTTCCGTCGCGGCGCGGCTGCGCCTCACATCGAATCCGGAGAGCTTGAAATTGTTGATGGCGCACCGGAATTCACCTATCCCGCCTATGCGGTTTATCCCGAGGCAAGCGAGGTGAGAGACGACATTCAGGAAGCACTGCGCGGCCTCAAGAAAGTGGTCAACTCATCCGTAAGAGAACAACTTCGCCGGGAGGGATAAAAGCCGGCTGAAACGTGGATCAATCCTCACGCTGGGCCAGCAGCACGCCGATAACCAGTTCGCGCCCGGCGCGGTTGATCCCGATGCCACGTGGTCTTTGCTCGACAAGTCCGAGTGCGATCAGGCGGTCGGCCATAACCGGTTCCAGTGCAGGGTAAGGGCCGCGATTCAACCGTTTGAGCGCGGTCTGCTGGTTTTCGTCCAGATCGCTCCAGTTGACGGCCAATGGCTTCTCTCCGTTCTTGGTGATTGAGGCTGGCCATACGATGGATGAGGATCAAGGTCTTTTCAAACCGAATTTGTTGCACTGTGACTGCAATAATTTTCGTTTCGTTTTGGGGCGACCGGAAACCAGTTTCCACAAAACGTGGGCCATAGTTCGGGCCGGGAATTGAGGCCACTGGTGGTAGACCATTTTGATCGGAGCCGACGCCCCGACGGACGCCGGGATGGTGGACCTGCCCAGGTGACAGCATGATTCTCGCCCACCCCGGACACGGCGACAGACGCCATGAACATCGGGCGTCGAGAATGTATCGGGCAACGCCGGCAATGACGTGATC
>TARA_R110002020_G_scaffold105974_2_pt1 | contig 25377 bp, 25 predicted proteins | sample TARA_R110002020 | Tara Oceans TARA_R110002020 (sample SAMEA4396489) | marine metagenome | biome: Westerlies Biome; feature: [MES] marine water layer (ENVO:01000295) within the mesopelagic zone...; material: water (ENVO:00002006), including particulate matter (ENVO:01000060) such...
ATCATTAGCGGAGTTAATAATTTTTAAATCATTAGTAGTGTTATTTATAATTGCATCAGTCCCGTCGTGATAGATCTCCAGAGAGCTTACCCCAACCTGTAACTTTACGTTGTCTGCAAGTTTAAGTGTATCTGCACTCTCATCCCAGAGCATATACCTACCAGAAGTAGCCCCGAAAAACTTTACGTCGTGACCTGTATCATCGACACCAACTGTCAATGTAGTTTTGATCAGTGCGGTATTCCCATCTAGCTCAAGACCTCCCCAAAGCTTTAGCTTTCCTCCACTTTGGAACTGGCCTCGCAAAGCCCCACTTGTAGTAAAGGCGAAGGAATTAGCCCCATAGTGGTAGATGCCAGTGTCGGGGTCGCCATCCCACGAAATCGAGGGGGTTGAAGCTGATCCCGCAGAATGCAGAATTGGCCCACTCATCGTACCTCCCGCCAAAGGAAGCTTAGTCGCAATCGAATTAGTTACGGTTGTCGAGAACGAGGCATCATCATTCAATGCAGCCGCAAGCTCATTTAACGTGTTTAAAGCGGCAGGGCTGGAATCCACCAGATTGCTTACGGCTGTAGTGACATACGCAGTGGTAGCTAACTGAGTTGTGTTGGTTGCTGCGGAAGCTGTTGGGGCAAGGGGTGTGCCAGTGAAAGTAGGGCTGGTGAACATCGTCGCCTTCGACTCATTCGTTACGTTGCCAAGACTAACCTGTGTTGCTGTAACACTATGTGGATTACTAGTACTGCTAGTATGAGTAGTAAGTGATGACGTAGACGCTACCCCCGCCTCGGAAAGTGTTTGGTTAATCCATTTGGATGTGGAGTTGTCGTATTGTAAAAGCTCATTGTCCCCGACCGATGTGATGGTCGTGTCGTCCATCTCATTCAAAGTGTTCTCTAACGCTACCGCCGCGTTTACAAAAGCCGTAGTTGCTAGTTGGGTAGTATTAGTTCCTGTGGAAGCTGTTGGTGCAGTGGGGGTTCCCCCTACAGTCAAATCTCCCGTTAAAGTTATGTTACCTACAACGTCTAACTTCTCAGTGGGTGTTAATTTGCCTATTGCTATACTTCCAAGAGTGGCAATGTTGTCTTTAAAATACTTTCCTTCCGATGCCATTAGATTAATCTCCTGAATTTAAAAGTGTAATTGCTGGATTGGGAAGCGTCGAAGTTAGCAGACATTTCAATTCTAACATTATTAGTATCCGCTTCAGACCTAGTTTGTATAAAAATCATCTTACCATTGTCTGAGCCCCCTGACCTGTGAAGGTCTACCTCGCTCCTAAAGTCATCCGCACTGGTCGTTCCGCCATAAACACCTACTACAGCAGAGTAATAAGCTTCAGCAGAGCCTCCTCCCGCGGAATCATTAACATGGATTAACATGGCATAGGTTCCTGTGGGAAGCGCACTCGATTGGGTAATGTTAGTGTCTTGGTAGCTTGTAGTTACTTGCATGGCAACTACTGAATTATACACTTGGTCAATAGAAGTGCCTGAAGTTAAACTTCCTAAACCTTGGTGGGTTATAGTTCCTGTAAAAGTGGCTCCGGCTAAAGGCGCTACCCCGGCCTCCGTCAAAGTCTGGTTAATCCACTTAGAAGATGCACTATCATACTGTAATAATTCATTATCTCCAATAGACGTGATGGTGGTATCATCCATCTCGACTAAAGTGTTCTCTAAAGATATAGCACTATCTACATAAGAGGTGGTTGCTATGCGCGTGCTGTTGTTTCCGGCAGATTGGGTGGGTGCAACAGGGTTACCTGTAAAGGTCGGACTCGCTAGAGGGGCTTTAAGGTTAAGTTGGGCCTGAACATCTGAAGAAAGACTCGTTAAATAGTTAAGTTGGGCTGTAGTAACTGAAGCTCCATCAAGGATGCCCACCTCTGAAGCTGTCAGTAGTGCCATGGCGTCTGCCGTGGCCGTCAACATCCCGGACAAAGAACTGAGGGATGCCCCTAAAGCAAAGCTGCTGGAAGTAGCCGAAGCTGTGGAAATACTCTGTGTGGCGCTTGCGCTGGGGGTAGTCCCGGTTGCTGAGACGTTATTCTCTATATCTGTTATAGATGCGGCACTACTTTGAGAAGTGGCTGTAACAGAGTTAACTGATTGATTAACAGTGATGGATTCATTGGCCATTACTATGAAGTAATCTCTTGTACAATATCAAAAGTTAGTCTTATAGAGTGGATACACTGGGTGTAATCTGAATTCTCTCCAAAAATCTTTAAGTCTCCATAAACAGTGACGTCTTCATTAGGGAGTGCCGTGGACTCTGATGTGCTCCATTTAAGTTGAATGTTCTTAGTGGCGGTGTTACCGGGATCCACAAATACAATCCTCTGATTTCCTGACGCGGTAGTGGCTTGTGTTGCGGAAGCTTGTTGATACGTAGTTAAAGTGTCTAAAAGAATACCTCCATAAGAGTCCCCCGATTTCCTCCTGATATAGAGCTTCGCGGTATACCACGTTTGGGCGGTAAAATCAAAAGAGTTAGTCTGCCCCGAAAGAATATAGGTAACATCTACTGTGGTTTTTTGTCCCCTTTTTAACTGAATATTTGCCATATCTAAATAAGTGTTGAATCCATAGAAGTTACCACACTTAAGGCATTAAAACAAAAATATACCCGCAACCCCTAGAGGCTGCGGGTATATGTGAATTTGCTTGTTTAAGCTTTAATTAACTTAAGCGACGATGTCGGAGTTAATTGAACCTCCATCATTATTCAATAATGTTCCTGTTCCGAAGGAACGCTTACAACGAATAATGTAGGCAAACTGAGCCTTGACGGGTTTTGCGGTATTAGAGAGGATCCCTCTAAAATATCCCCAAGTTCCATCTGGGTTCTCATTACGATCTTGAATATTCAAGAAGTTAAACTTACCACGATAAGACTGTGGTGTGAAGCTTGTCCCCGAACCGGCAGAACCGATTGGTCTTGGGACAAGTGATTCCATCACGTCTTGGTGGAAGACTACAACGTCCTCATATTCAGCTGTCTCGTATGCTGTGTTAATAGCACCATTAGCATCATAAGGATCAACCTCAGTCCAAGTAGAAGAACCATAAGTCCAACGCTTTGGAAACGGATCAATTAAGTGGTAGAAACCTCTGTGAGATCTCTCAACTCCAAGTGGCTTAAGTAGCTCACTTACTTTGTCACTTTCCCTGTAGTCAGTACGAGTATCGGCTTCTGTGATAAGTTTCTCAGAAGCTTCTGCGCTCAGAATAGCTGTAAATACAGGACGTCCGTTTGAGCGGCCCATTGGGTTTTGTCCAGCGCCGTCACGAATCATACGCATGTAAGTCTGATTCAGAATGCCGTTAGATACAACACCAATACCAGCTTCATCTATAGCGCTACCTCCCATAACAGTTGGGAATGTATTTGCAGTAGTATCCTCAGCAAGAGATCCATCGGCGACTCCGGCCGTAGTGAATCCAGCAATAATGTTATGCTTGCATAAAGAGTAGTACTGGTCGCGATAACGATCCTTCCAAGCCCATGACACATTCTCTACGAGGTTATCGTAAATAGCTCTTAACTGCTCACGGAAATTATAAGAGAAACGAAGATCGTTCACTATAATTGGAGCGGATTCAATAGCTGTGTGTGCCAAGCTATAAGTAGCTTGTGTAGTGGCTGGAGTAACTTTAGTGGCGTCTGGAATCGCATATTTATTTGCGTCGTTACTTTTAACGTTTTCCCAGTTTTGTCCTAAAGAACTATCTGCTACCTTCTTTGCAAGTGATCTCTCGTATGTAAGAACACTTAAAGTATCTCCCATCTCGTCTGGCCAAGTAGTCTGTTTTACGAGCTTGAGCCACGGGGACGTGTCTATTGTTTTGCGATAAATATCGCCTGATATCCTACCGGACTCCTTTACCAACATATCGGTAAGGGACAGTGCGGGACTAAAAGTACCCCCATGTTGTCCGACGGATGCGTCTTGTGCTGAAACAGCCATAATATTTAATAATACCCTCCTCGGGCGGTTAGTTTATAATGTGTGAACACATCAACCCATTTGGATTAATGTACCCTATTAACTCTCCCTGAGCCGAGGAGATGACGTAAAACGCCTAGCTCAAATTATGTATACAGAAATTGCGGAATCTGTGGTTCCACCAGAAGTATACTGTATAAAGATCGGTGTCGCAAAATTATTATGCAGTTATTTTGGATATAGCTTCTAAAAACCCTAGATCATCACTAGGAGCTCCCGAAGAAACATTATCTACACCTCCCCCAGCCTCTCCCGCTTTGGGGGTAGCGCTCTGGTAAGAAGATAATTGCTTCTGCAGAGAAGCTATTTTAGCATCCCTAGTCCTCATTGATTTAACTAATGTGGGTAATACAGTCCCCGCAGAGAGGGCATATGCTTGATGGTCTGCATCTAATGACACATAATCACTGTCTAGGGACTTAGCGCGGAGTTCTCCGAAATCCGCACCATCTAAGTCAGGGATAACACTCTCGAACTTGTCATAAACCTTGTTAACGGCAGCTCGGGTCTCTATTTGGTAGTTTTGGAGGGCTTCCTGTTCCATGTGCTCACTTTGCCGATCTAACTCGACGGAAGCTTCCGCCGCCCTTTCCTTCAAATGTGAGTCTCGATCAAATATGGCTCCTGCGTCATCTACCATCCGGTACAAGGACATCTTGTCTCGATCTCCCATCTCTTCTGTAATCCTTTCGAGAGTATTATTTTGTCTCTCAACATCGACTTCAGAAAATACAGCAAATATATCATTCGCATCAGCTCCTGTTCGTTCAGCTAAAGCTTCTGCCGCACTCATAATAGAGTTCAAAGGCTCTGTGACTGTTTGTTTATATTCGGCGGATTGCTCTACCCGAGACACGGATAACTCCTGCTCGTAAGCTTCCATCCGTTCTTGGGCCTCTTTAAGTTGACTCTCTAACTCTGGGACAAGCGCTGGAGTCTCATTAGTATCTACTTTACCCTCTAGGTCCGACGCTTTAGATCTTGCTTCCGCCAACTCTTTACGTAGTTCTCCCCATTTAGCAGTAGCCTTCTCATCTAAAGTGTCTGATAAACTGTCAGCATCTGGAAAATCAGACACAAAACTATCTAAATAAGGCTCTTCTTCCTCTGTTGTTGGGGTTTCTTCTTGGGTGTCTTCTGAAGCAGCTTCTGGCGCTGGATCTGGATCCGTTTTTGGTTCTGGCTCTATTTCTGGCTCTGGGGTAGGTTCCTCAAGTAATGTATTTCGAGCTTCATCTACTTGGTTGGATATATCGTCCAAAAAATCAAGCCCTCCACTCTCCTCAGGAGCACTTGGAGTTTCTTGTATATTAGCTTCTACCGGTGTTTCTACTGGCGTTTCTACTGGCGTTTCTACAGTTGGGGCTTCTTCACTCATTTTCTTCTACTTGTATATGATCCCATTCGGGTAATTGTTCTTGAACCTTCTTATAGTGTATTGCGGGTAACTTATGCATTAAAGCAATGGCCGCGTGAAATCCCGCTTGAAAAGACTGCCTTTTAGCTGTCTGCTCCATAGATTCTCCTATAACAACTATGGGGACGGCCTGCGCCTCTAATACCTTAATACCGCTATCAAACTCTGGAGTACTTATGAATTCATTCCACTTAAACCTTGAATGTTCGTCGCGTCTCCACCTATCGAGAGTTTGTTCCATATTCTACACATTTAATACATCCCACAAATAGATCAACCTATTAAAGCAGATTAGTTATGTTTGTCGCAGATTTAGCATCAGATAACTGTCTTTCTTGTTCCGCTTTTTGCAGTTTAATCATCATCTCCATCTCATGTTTTTCCTGCATCATTTGAAGTTTTAATCGATGTTCTATGAGTTTTTCCTGTGCCTCCATGTCTGCTCCCGGTTGTTCCCCAGCCCCCTCTTCACCTTCCCCAGCTTCAGGAGAATCCTGCGCCTCTCTCTGCATCTTAGCCAACTGACGTTGCCCATTAATAATCAATTCAGACACTTGCTGTAATCTACTATTAAACTCGTTCACCCTATCAGCCACCATCGGGTCTTGCTGTATGTTCTCAATGTGTTGCATAGAATGATCAAATACAGACATGGCTTTCACGGCGGCCTCTACTAACTCCATCTGACCTTGTTCCACAGCTAAGAAAAGCTCTTCTAGTGTAGGTACGTGTATATCTAAATGTACTATATGGATCTCATTAGGGAATACATCTATAGGTCTGCCTTCTAATAAATGCTCATTCTCTAGTTGGGCAACTTTCGTGTCTACTGGAATTCTCTGGTCTGGTCTAGCTGGGATATATCGATCTGCTGCATCGTGTCCAACCAGAGCGGCCACTTGATCTCTGAATAAGTTATGGCGACCCTCTGAATCAAAAACCCCCGCTAACTCATTAAGTTGCTGTAAACTGACCGCTCTTTTGGCTTGGCTTCCGTTACCTACTGCTCTGACAGATCGGGTCTTCTTTAGGTCCATCGCAGCTAATGCCTCTAGGGGGACCCCCCTTAAAAAACACCTCTCTCTAAACTCCATTACGGAGTCCCCTCCAGAATCGGTGGGTATATATTCAGGATTAAAAAATCTACGTGCTACTTCTATGTGAAATCTATCCCACGGATTATAAAATAAATTAAGCGCCGTAACATTAAGCTTAGCTGCTTCTTCTAGATGAGCGGCAACCTCGAACTGAGATTTACGGTCTCCTTTTCCTAGTGCCCCTGACACTGAGTATTGTCCTGCCCTTTCTTGTACCAATTGAGCTAGATCCTGCAAAACAGGCATCATTGTTTGAGAAGTGTTGGGAGAAGCTTTATCAACATACTTCATGTTGGGGGGAAGAATGGCGAACGGGCCAAAGTAATTAAACGCGAAGTTCTCTAAAGCTCTCTCATCATCGGGTTGAATCATGGGGGCTCCTGCCAACATAGCGTTATCTATAGCTTGTGACCTGATTCGATTACTTACCTGTATGTGGCTATACACCTTGTACCCAAGACCTCTTATGCTGTGGAAAGTGCCATTAGTTCCAATACCATAGGTAAAGAAAGTAAAAGCCTCATTAATACTATTGTACCTCCCAAGTCGCTTATATAAAAAATTACTATTATCCCCACTAGGCAGGGTAATAAAATGGGAAACGGTCCCATTAAACTCCTTAACCCACATATGGATAACCTCCACCCGCGCAGCTTTTGCAGAAGACCATAGATCATTATTTTTGATTTCATTTTGAACCTTCTCCCAATCATCTAATGAATGACTTTCAGATGTCGCTTTAGTAATGGCTTTCCGAACTTCTTTTACATCCCAACCAAGCTCGGAGGCTACTTCGGGGTTTTCTACAAACTTATAAAGCTCATTAACGGACATCTGCCTCTTAGCAGCCGCCACTTCTAATGCATCCTCTGTGGCTCTAGTTTGTCTAGGGATTAAAATATCCCCTAAACCGGAGGATCTCCAATGCCAAGAACGCTCGTCCTCAAAGTAATTAATACCTACCCCATGGCCAACAAAATGATTACACAAATTTAAATACTCATAATTAAACCTAGGCCACTTACGTAACTGAAAAGAATACTCTTCAGACATAATACGATTCCACTCCACCCGTTGCTTAGGGTCCCCAAAAACTGTTTCGACCCTAACTAAGGTTTCTACGGAATTAATCAAATCTACATAAGCCGACATCGCAGACTCGAGAAACTTCTCGGCCTCTCCAAAATTCAAGTTACACCGGAAAGCTTGTCCGGAACTCCTCAAAGCGGTCTCTGAGTAGGGGGCTGCGCCATCAAACATGGCTTGTACCCTAGTTCTATTAACCGCGGACCCTTCATCCCCCCGTTTTAAATTTTCAAATAATTCAGTAGCGGCCTTAACATCTTTAAGTCTGGACTTCGGCGGTGCCCCCGCCTCGTTTAACGTTTGAAGAGGTAAGTCTGAAATTTCTGTAAGTCCCGTAGCCATAATATCCTACTAATTTGCCACGTCAGGCTCTATGTATCAAGGAGAGTTCTGTGTGAAGCGGCAGTAATGTCCAAGGACTTCATTTTGTTCGCCCAAGTCTGTCGGCGTCCTTTATTGACTGAAAAACGTTCTCCCCCCATAAAACCATGTCGTGTCCTACAAAGATCCACTACAATGAAGGCTGCATCTGCGATATCGGGGGATTTTCCCACTCGGGACTTATAATCAATCTTGGATTCAACTTTTATCTTTAGGTTAGTTCCGCTAGTCTCGTAACGTCGGCTAACCATTTCTTTAGCTAAATCCGTTTGTATTCCCCTTAACTGTTGAGAGCGTAGCAATTCTTGCCCTTGATACCATATCTCTGACATCCTATTAGCATACCGGTCACACCCCGGAGTTTTATCGGTGGCTGATACAGGTCTATCTGATGCCTTTCCTGCGAAGTTAACTGGGAGCACTAGAGAATCCCACTCTACACTCAAAATATCGTGGAAGGGTCCCCCCGCCCCCGTCGCATCACATGCGGCATTTTCTGGCAGTATCCCTCGCTTCAAACACACATCTCTGAACTGTCTAGCTATCTGAACTGACCGCGGTGTGTCTTTATCATTAATGTCTTCGCTTAAAGATTCATAATCATCAAACTGAAGCACTTGAACTCCATCTTGCGTTCCCAACATCCCAAAGAAAACTATAGATCTATCTCCCCCGTTGGTAAATGATGGGTCTATAGCGGCTACTTTTATAGGGTCATCCTCAAAATTAGCGGGCATAGAAGCCACCCCTCGCACTAAGTCTGCCTCAGAGTATACTCCACTATCTATTCCATCCGGACACCAGAAACCTTTATACATCCGGTAAAACAAGAGTGAATTTTCACCGTAGTCGCGTTTGGCGGCTTCTACAGTTTCTCGAGTGGGCATCCAAGGATATATAGATCTACCGGATAAGACATTTGGGTTTTCTTCTGCATTAAACCTTATACACTTCCCCCGAGAAGTGTCCCACTCGGAATCATTCTCAGTTACAGAGCCCCACCCTAGCTTAGGCCGACTGAAAACACCAAAGGCATCAAAATGACTATTAGGGTTTCCTAGCCCAACCATTTGAAACTGGGGGTTAGTTGACAGATTAGTATAGGCCGCGTGTACCAAGGACTCTGGTAATTCAGGAAGCTCATCCGCTATTAATATGAGTCGTTTCATCTTAATTCCAACAAGCTTACCTATAGCTTCTTTCTCCTTACGTTTTTCAGCTGGGACTAGAACGATGCCAGTAGACTCCCAAAAACCTCCATCTTTTGAAAGTCCCTTAATTTGACCTAATGAAGGGACTAGTTTACCCGGTAGCCCGGGAACGGCCGACCATAACTCAGTTATAGACTTCCATATACGTCGCCTAGCCTCCCTAAGAGTTGTTGAAGTAACAATAACTAAAGTGTTATAAGGGTCAGCTAAGTAGTTTATTATCCCCCACAAGGCCATGGTATCTGACTTACCGGAAGAAGCACACCCCGCAATAGATAGGTACTGATTATCGCAGGCTTCGTACAGCATGTCTTCTGCCCATGGAGACCACACAAAATTTCTAGATGTGGGTTTCTGTGGGTCATTCCATAAAAGATCTGTGGCGTTTTTAAAATGTTCGAACTGTCCTAGGCCACCATGAGCGGAGCTCCGTGCATGTACGAAAGCATGTAGCTCCATCGTAACCTCATTAGTACCGTCTGGAAATTTAAATCCGTATTTTGATATGGGCACAATTAACTTTACACGCAAATTATGAAGTTTCTAGTTGCCATATACATTTAGACGAATTAAATACTTATGTATGCCAAGATCCGGAAATATTAAAGATCCTACTAAAGTAACTTTATACATGCCTAAAGATATTGTAGATCAGGGTAAACGCTTCGCTTCTAATACAGGGGGCTCACTTAGTCAACTGGTTACAGACCTTGTAGAAAGCCGCGTGGGGGAAACTTTCCAATATACTGTTCTCATAGATAAAGATCTAAAGAAAAAATTAGAGAAGAAAGCCAGTAAACAGAAAATAACTATAAAAGAACTAATACCTATATTATTAAGTGAGAATTTTGGGAATTGATCCGGGGGTCGGAGGTGGCTTGGTTATACTTGAAGAAAGGACGCCTGTTGCGATTGTAAACTTTTCTTCTGAACAAGACTTCATAGATACCCTAGAGGAAGAAGCTGCTAATAAGATTGACGCCGCTTTCATTGAAAAAGTGAACGCCTTTCCGGGGCAGGGGATAGCCTCAACTTGGAAATTCGCTCAGAACTATGGGTTTGAGAGGGGTGTTGTGCGAACTTTAAAAATACCTCTATATGAGGTAGTACCCCAAAAGTGGCAAAAATCACTGGGACTCCCTCAAGTAAAAATAAAAACGCAAAGAAAAGCTGCATTAAAGGACGCCGCTGGGAGATTCTTCCCAGATATTAAATGGACTCTTAAAAACTGCGATGCGGCACTAATAGCTCTATATGGTGTTAACACTCTATCCAACTCAGAAAAAAGCTCATAAAGCCCTAATTAAAGCGCTTAAAAAACACAAAGCCGCACTTGATTCCTCCGACACGGGGACGGGAAAAACACTCAAAGCGGTAGAAGTGGCTAAATCCATGGGTCTTACCCCCTTTGTGATATGCCCTAAAACGGTGATCGCTTCTTGGGAGTCTACATTCATAGGTCAGGGAGTCACTGATTTTAAGGTGTTTAACTGGGAAAAACTACGTACAGGGAACACTAACTGGGTATCTAGAGTAGGTAGGAAGGGATTTAAATGGGTAAACTTACCTATAAAAGATGTAATACTTATATTTGACGAGTGTCATAAAGCCAAGGGAGCTAGGACTTTAAACGCCAATATGCTTATAGCGGCTAAAAAACAAGGGTATAATATTCTTATGTTATCTGCAACTGCGGCGGAAGATCCTAGGGAAATGAGGGCATTGGGGTATGCTTTAAGTTTACACAACTTAAGTAACTATTGGCAGTGGGCTCAAAACTGGGGGTGTGAATTTGATCGATGGAATTCTTTAATCTTTCCAGATAGGAACCGCTCAAAATTAAAAGAGTTGAACAAACTCATCTACCCAGAAAAGGGGCATAAGCTGACTAGAGAAGATTTGGGTGATCATTTTCAGACAACTCGCATTATCTCAGACCCCATTAGATTTGGTAAAAAGTCCAAAATAGATGGCCTTTTCAAAGAATTAGAGCCTGAAATCAAAAAATTAGAGGCTAGAAAGGACGGGGATGGGGATGAGCCCATAGTTCTGACAAAGATACTCAGGCTAAGGCAAGAAATAGAGCTTTTAAAGGTCCCGGACATTGCAGACATGATTCTAGAGGCTCGAGAAGCTGGAAACGCTGTTGCGGTGTTCTTAAATTTCACGGACTCTATAGATGCCCTCTCTCGAAGACTAAAAGAAAATCACACATTTATCCAAGGGGGTCAGTCTAAAGATGTGAGGGATTCCGCGATTAAAGCATTTCAAACTGGTAAAGTTAATGTGATTCTATGCAACACTGCGGCTGGGGGTGTGGGGGTTAGTCTACATGATACTACTGGAAGTGCTCCTAGGTTGGCTCTAATAAGCCCCACATATAATGCGAAGGAGTTTCATCAATGTCTGGGCCGTGTAGATCGTTTAGGGGGAATGTCTGAAAGCGTTCAAAGGATACTAGTAGCGGAAGAAACCATTGAAACTAGTATAGTTAAGTCGATGATGGCAAAAATTGAAAATTTAAAGTTGCTTCATTCGCAAAATGACGTATATAATACGGAGAATAAAATGAGTATTAAACAACAACCTGTAGTAGATGAAGAAGAAGCTCACGCTGAGTTTGGCCCCTCTTCAATTAAAATGTCAGCCCACTGCCCCGGATATGAGGGTGAAAGTGGTACTAACCCTGCCGCTGAGATGGGGACTAGAATACACGAAGCTTTAGAGACGGGGGACTGGTCTGGGTTAAATGACTATGAGTCTTCATTAGCTCAAGGATGTAGAAACGCTGAAGAAGCTATATTTGAGCATCATGGTTACTACGACTTTAATGAATTAGATGACTACAAAGAAATCCGTCTAACTATGCAGTTACGGGAAGAAGAAACTTTTGGTACCTGTGATCGTCTCACTGTTAAAGGGACAGAAGCGGTACAAATAGACTATAAGACTGGTCAGATGGCTGTGGATGAGCCGCAAGATAACTGGCAGGCCAAAGCATACGCCTTAGGGGCTTTTCAACAGTTTCCTCAACTGGACACTATACATTTCTATTTCATAGCTTGTCGTAGGGATGAAATACTATTTCACACATTTGAACGAGAAGATGTTGAAGAGATTGTACACGCTATATCTGATGTCATCAAAAGGGCCAAGAAAGTTAGAGCATGTTTTTCAGATACAGATCCTAAGGAACTTATACCACAATTAAAAATTTGTAATTATTGTAAGAATGCTGGGAAGTGTCCCTCTCTTGCAAAAGTATCAATTGATACTGCTAAAAAATATGCGCCCGCTGAAAAGGACTTCCTTACAATGCCTGAAGAAGTTCACGGAAGTGATTGTACTGACCCTGAAGTTATAGCGGAAATGTTACGCGCTGTACCTATAGTAAGGAAGTGGGCTTCGGGGGTAGAATTCGCCGCCCGTAAAATGGCAGTAGCGGATGGTATAGAGATTCCCGGATTTGAGATAAGAGAAAGGAGGGGGCGTCGATCAATTACTTCGGCGCTTGCCGCTTATGGTGCTATTAAAGATGATGTCCCGGTTGAGGACTTTCTTGAAGGAATTGATAAATTTCCTGTTGGCAAACTAGAAAAATTAGTGTCTGATATAACCCCCCGGGGACAGAAGAAAGAAAGAGTGTCAGAAGTAATGGCTGATCTTCATAGGCTCGGGGCTATAGAGACTGGGAAAGATTCTCAGTACCTGTCAGAAATAAAATAAATTTTCATACGTGTCTCCACATAACATAATGAAACAAGGGGGTAACGGGCTTTTAGTAGTTTTCAACTCGTTACTCCCGCTTAAAAATTTGAAGGATAACCTTCGGAATAACAAAAACAAATAAACAAACAAACAAACAAACATAAAGAAATGGCTAAAACATCATTTGCTAACATGAAAGAAAAGGGTAAAAAGAGCCCCACTAAAAAAGTTACTTCCGCGGAAGAAACTGTAGAAGTAACCGTAAAAGAAGAGGATCAAGGTGCTGTTATAGTACAAGAATCCAATAAGGGTGATCTCACCCTGACAGATCAACAGTTAAGTGACGCTGGTTTGGCGGGAGACTTTGATCAATCCGATATTAATCTCCCTAGAATTAACCTCGTGGCTAAAACATCAGCCTTAGTCGATGATGGATTTACTCCCGGGGCAGTTGTGTTGAACAAGGAAGCTACACTAACTCTCAAGGACGTTCCATTAAGGATAATTGTTACCGCTATGGTCAAACAATTTCAAGAGGATGTGGCTTGGGGTGCTGAAGAACTGCCTAAAGTATTTACTACTGAGGAAGAAGTTCACGAAGCGGGTTACTCACTTGAGTGGGGGTCTCCTAACATGTGTAGACCTATAGCTCATATAACGATGCTTATTGAAGCTCCAGAAGGATTAGAGGAGGATGCCTTAGAGCTTTTCCCATACGAAAATGATGGGAAGCACTATGCAATGGCTATTTACACGGCCTCTAAATCAGCTTACAAGCCAACCGCTAAGGAAATAGCTACTTTTGCTGCCTTTGCAAAAGGTGAAGGCATTTGGACTACGTCTTGGGCATTTACTTCTAAACTTCGTACAGAGGGTGACGTTTCTTGGTTTACTCCTTCTATGAAACGTTCAGGAAGATTAAGCTCTGAAGAATTAGAGTTCGTAAAAAGCATTAAGTAATTCGCGTTTGAATGGGTTCCTTTCCGGGGTTTCGTTGTTGTCCCCTCGGTTTTACCCATCTCGCTGAACCAGAAATAGAGTCGGGGGAGAGCCTCGGACGGGAGATGGAGGTCTCCTTAGAGTTAACATCTGGTTCAAATTTACGCGAGAGTGTTGGAAATAGAGTCGGGGGAGATCCTCGGACAAGGCAAAGAGGTTAGAGACATTACCTCGCATATGATGCCTTATTTTAACATCCGGCATTTTCGCAAATTAACATTAAATCATCTGACTTTTCTATAAAAGTGATAAAGTAGCTAACCACATGTACGCCGGTATTGATTATGAAACATATTATGATAAGGAGTGCTCAATTACTCATGGTTTACAGAACTACATTAACCACGAAAAATTTGATGCCTACATGGTATCAATTTATTGCGAAGACAACTTCGCGTGGGTAGGGCATCCCAAGGATGCACCTTGGGATAGACTTGAGGGGGTTATCGCCCTGTCCCACAACCGGGGGTTTGACCAACCTGTTCACGAACATCTGATCCGAACAGGCGTCATGCCCCCAACCCATTTCGCAGAATGGCATTGTACTGCTGACATGTCCGCGTACCGCGGTTATCCAAGATCCTTAAAAGCATCGTTGAAGGAATCTTTAGGGCTGGTCATGTCTAAGGAGGTCAGAGATAAAATGAAGGGTAGGCAGTATGAGGACTTGAATAAGGAAGATAAAATGGACTTGGCTAAATATGCTTTGTTCGACGCTAAAGGGTGTGCGTGTCTCTGGAAAGCAGAGGAAGCTGGATGGCCTTCATGGGAGAGAGAACTATCTCAGGAGACTACAAGAATGTGTTGGGAGGGGGTGCCGGTGGACGAAACCGAGATTAACAAATCAATTAATGTACTCTCCAGAAAAATATTTGATTCAATAGACTTGCTACCATGGACTGAGGAACAGGCTGGGGCTCTTTCCCCTAAAGAGTGGGCGGTTTGGTGCCGGACTCAGGGGAAGGAGCCTCCAACCTCAATGGCTAAGAATGATCCAGAAGTCATTGAATGGATTAAAGACAACCCGGAAGAAGGTAAGATACTTGTAGCTACACACGATTTACGTGGAGCTAACTCACTACTCAAAAAGTTCTCCACCATGTCGAGTAGAATTGAAAATGGTAGGCTCCCTTTTGGGATGAAATACTTTGGGGCTCATACAGGGCGAGATAGTGGGGACTCTGGATTTAATATGCAGAATATGCCTCGTGGAGGTATGTATGGGGCTGACTTAAGATCTTGTATAAGGGCTGGGGCAGGTAAGACACTATTAGTATCTGATTTAGCTCAAATTGAGGCTCGTTGTGCGGCTTGGTTGGCTGGAGAAGAGGATATGTTGGATCTAGCCAGACAAGGTATGGACTGGTACGAGGCACAGGCCCGTTCATTCAATATGTATAAGGGTACAGGCGCACTCAAAACTCAAAACCCAACACTGAGGCACACAATGAAACAAATGTGTCTAGGTTGTCAGTTTGCGATGTCTGCTAAAAAGTTTTCACTTATTACGGGTGTTGAGTTCGATGATGCAACCACCATGGTTCGTATGTTTAGATCTAAGATGCCTGAGCTTGTTAAACTGTGGGGTTCTATGGAACAGGACATGAGGGAGTCGGCTGGGGGGAACTATGAGATTGGTCTACCTTCTGGGAGGACCATGAATTATAGGAGGGTGGAACTTGAGAAGGGACTGTCGGCTGAAATACCGCGAGGAGGTAGAATGCAAAGATTGAGATTTTGGAAGGGTACTTTAATAGAAAATGCGACACAGGCGTTTGCCAGAGATGTATTTATGGATAGAGTGTTAGCCCTTCGCAAAGCTGGGCACAGTGTAGTCTTAAGAGTTCACGATGAGGTTGTCGTCGAGGCGGACAAGGATAACGCGAATGAGGCGGCAGAGGACATACATAGAATTATGTCTGAGCCTCCAGAGTGGTGTAAATCACTCCCACTAGGAACAGATGTAGAACAAATGGAAAGATATACAAAATAATGAATTATTACTTACTCGAAAACTTAACCTCCAAATCATCTAAACTAACTTTAAAACATCCTTCAACTTTAAAGTCCTCTATCCCGGGATTCTCATCTAAGGAAGGTTTCAGAGAGTGGTGTAAGGACCCCGCAACTAAACACGTTTTCTTTTCTGCCGTGGAGGGTGTTAACCCTCACGAAAGAGTTCGCTCAGCTAACCCTCCATTCAAAATGCACGGCTTCGTGGTTGACTATGATGGTGAGGAGTTGGTAAACAAACCACTTCCTGAAATTATAGCCGCTGTAGTTAAAAAGGTGGCCAAAAAAGGGGGTATAGCTCCCACTTGGATGACAAAAACCTACTCAGGTAAAGTTAGGGGCGTTTGGGAGTTTGAAAGCTCTCTACCAGCCGATAACGAGGTAATTCTAGGAAAAATTTATGATGGTCTGTTGGTACTGACAAAAGCCAAGACTTTGGTGGGCGGTTTTGATAATGCCTCGATGAACCCAGCCATGTATTGGGAGTTAGGTTCCTCTTGGACAAAGGTATCTGATCAACTGGCTGAGCCGAAGTTAGAGACTTTATTCTTTGATTGCGCGAAGAAAACATCTGGACCAAAAGGAAAGGTCAATATACCTATGGATGTCCTTTATGACAAGGCCTTAGAGATATATCCGGACTTAGTTACCCGTTGGAGAGGTGAGTTCGATCTAGGTTGTAGAGGTCCCTTATTCTGGATAGATGACAAAGTGGATCGTGTGGGTTGTGTATTACAACAAGGGGGTGTGTGGTGTTATTCTAATAGGGCCAATGGAAAGACTTTTGTTTCGTGGGGAGAGATTCTTGGGGAAGACTTCGTTGATCAGTATAGAGAGAAGAAGTTGGCTGAAGCGGTGGATGATACATGGTTTGATGGTCAGAAGTATTGGGTAAAAGACGGCAGGGGCGTGTGGAGCCCGGTGTTGAAAGAAGATTTTATTGTTAGGCTCCGTTTAGCTGGCTTCTCTAATAAAGCTCGCAAGAAAGGAGATCCCGCCTCGGAAATAGATGAGGTGCTTATATACGTGCAGGATGAGCGCCGGATCCACGGGGCGGCTCCTTTCTTGTTTAACTTTAAAGAAGTAGTCAACGTTGGCGCGAAAAGGTATATCAATACCCACGCACATGTCAGGGTTTTAGCCCCGGCCGACGATCCCAGCCCTGATAAGTGGCCTACTTTGTTTGATTGGTGGAATGAGTGGTTGGATAACCCTATTTCGGCCCATTACCTGTTCGCGTGGTTACAATGGTTTTATAAATCGGCTTTGGCTGGAGAAGTCCGTGCAGGACACTCTTTAATTATTGCCGGTGATGCTGACTATGGTAAATCCCTGTTCTCCACATGTATACTCCCCAAGATATTTAGTGGGGGTGCAGATGCTGGTCCATTTCTCATGGGTAAAGAAAACTTTAATAAGGAGCTCGCGGAAAGTGGGGTTTGGTATGTGGATGATAACACATCTGCGGCTTCTATAACGGAACATCGCAGGTTCAGTGAAATGATCAAAAAATTGACCGCATCCCCCAAGATGACTGTTCGTGCGATGTACCGTGAACCTGTGGACATTGAGAGACGGGGTCGAGTGGTTATTACAACCAACACTGACGCTGATTCTTTAGCTGTTTTACCTAACCTAGAGGGAACTATTTTAGATAAGTTAATGATTTTAAAGATGTCTAATACCTACAAACCTTGGTTTAGGGGGAAAACTCATACACAGATTGAGAATATCATAGATGCTGAACTCCCCCACGCCTTGGCATATATAAAAAATGAGTATAGGCCAATCAAAGAAGTAACAGAGGGGGCGTCAGGGAGGTTTGGAATCAACACTTTCCATCACCCGGATATCCTCTCAATGGCAAAAGACCTCTCAGCTGAACAACGGGATTGGGAGATGATACAGTTTTGGTGGAAGCTTAGGGGTAATGAAGATCCTTGGGAGGGTAATGTGAGTGAGCTTATGGGGACTATGGAGACTTTCGATGAACTCAAAGTGTTCACTAGAAGCTTAAATAAGATCGCTTTTGGCCGGACTATGTCAAAAATGACTTCCTTGTTTGCAGATAAAGTAACAAAAAGACTTGTGCGGGGCGCAGTTACGTATAAAATAAGTATATGAGTGTTTACAGGGATACAGCGAAAAAATACGATAAGATGGTGGAAGAGCGGATCCGCAGGGAAGCTGCTGAAAAGTCGGCTAAACAAAGATCTATTTCTGATATGGAGAAAGAGTTGGGTAGGCTTTATATAGGATCCTTGGATATAGACAATGATTTGAAGGTTAAAGCCAACGTATTCGCAGACCCGGACAAGTGGAAATACAAGGTTAACATCACATACAAGATTAATGGTAAGAAGCACTTCTTAAGTGCTGAGGAAGATATGTCCGCTTTAAGTAGCCCCACGGAGATGAATCGTTTTATAAGAAGTCATGTACTGGACTCCCTAGCGCGGGTCATAACAAACGAAACTTTCAAGCAGAATCAGCGGACTTATAAAAGTATTTCTAAAGAATACACGGGATAATATATCTCTGGTGAGGTATATTTAGGCATGGCCAACAACGGAATGCCAAAACTACTATGTGTATGTGGACGAGCTAAAATATATGAAGCTCCGTTTGGTGAAGTCGCATTGTTTTGGGGGATACGTCCAGTAGCTTTATTTTCAGATGTAGGGTCTGCAGTCAATTACCTGTATAACGAGTTTGGGCCGGTCAATTATAGGGAGGACGAAGAGGAAACTGAGTGGGAAATTTGAGTGGTGGGGATGGTGGAGATAGGTATTGACCATCTCCACCACCTTAACCCCTTGAGAACAAATGACTTAACCCTAGGTGGTGGAGATGGTGGAGATGTTTTCGGAAAAACTTCTCTGGGGCGGTTTCGGGGGAACAAAGGGGGTAAGGGTGTAAGTGCGGGATGATTCTTATCTTCTATACTTTTAAGGAAAAACATCTCCACCATCTCCACCCCCCACACTTAACTCCTTGATAATCAGGGATGTAGTCGTGGTGGAGATACCCCTAGACCATCTCCACCACATCTCCACCATCTCCACCCCAAAGACGCGGTTTAAAAAAGCTGCCTACCCTTTTTTGTCATCTTTGGCATATACAGGAGAAACTTCCCCCGAACTGTTTATGGGTGTTCCGCCCTAGAAACCGTGTTTAAAAGATTCAACACCCCCCTTTAGCTAACCGCTGTTTTATGTAGTTACAGGAGAAACTTCCCCCGAACTGTTTATGGGGATACATGCCCTTTAAAGAGTATCCTAAGGTCTTATTAAATACGTATAGTATGAAAATGAAGAAATTTTACAGACACTGACTTACTATCACGGGTAGCCTTGGGGCAACGGCATATAGGGGGGTGGTGGTATAATAGGCTTCTATGTATAGGGCTATCTATTGAAGCAGAGAGAAAGTAATGCACATAAACCAAACAGGAACGCAACGCGTCCTAGTGTTACCGGAAACTTATACGCTTCTAATCATGGCAACTAAAACTAAAGCTATACAAAAGTTAGAAAAAGACATTAAGGATGCAGATAAGAGACTTGCAGATGCACGCTCTATTGTTATTGGAAATGAAACGGAACGTCCGCAAGACTTTGTGGAAACGTCCAAAGAAACAAGAACATCTGTATCTAAAGTTGAAGGTTCAAACATTGAGATAAAGCCTGTTGCGGATAGACCTAAAGGATGGGCCTCTGCAAAAGATGTTGAATCCATCAAGTTCAGATTGTCAGTAACTAACTTGAAGTTATTCACTGCAAGCTTTGATAACTTGAAAGCGTTAAAAGCATTGTTACTCGACAAAGAGTTACTTGCTGAGAAAAGCTAAACAATAACCTGAGTTATTAATCACAAAGCCTCTCACCTGTAAAAGGGTGAGGGGCTTTTTAGTGTCCTGAAATAAGTTTTATGACAGGGCAGTCGTTTTCAACAGAAGCAAAACGACCGCTAGAGTATCAGCGATCCTATTACCGAACTTCGGTCTAATGAAAGGCTTCGGCTTTGTTTAGGGTTTTAGAGGAACTGGTACTGCTAGAAAAAGAGTTCTTTGACAGTTGAGAAGTGAAAGTGTAGAGCGTTGCATATTGAGATATGTTTAAACGTATGTTGCTTTGTATGCATAATTCTCGTCACATCATTTCAGTGAATATGGGCAGGTATGAAACCCCAGTAGTCTATACGCCCTATCATATAGACTATTTGGCTTAAGTTAAGTAGAGGTTAGTCCTTGGGTATGGGACGTAAGTGTCTCTCTACTTAATACTGTCTGGCTTAGGTACATTTTAAAAGAAATAAGCCAATAGCAATCAAGAAGGTTGCAGTAAAAGCGGCCTAGTGTGTACGTGAACACACATTAGGATTACGTAGTATGTACAGGACTTCGCCCGAGATCAGTTTGATCTTGATGGCCTATAAAAGTTAACAGGGAGTGGTTACCCTCGGAAGACACTATAATACTAATTAACCCTCACAATAGGAGTGTGAGGCAGAACAACAACTCAAACGCGAGTGTATTCTAAAACTGCACCCAATACCCAACACACAACACACAATACACAACATACAACAGTTCAAGTGTATACAGTTGGGTTTGGTCATCACAAGACCAGAGTGAACAACACAATTGGGTGCAGCCTAGAGTGCATCAACACTCCGCAACACACTATATAAACAGTGCGTTGCAATATCTAATAAGCAACAACCATGAATAATAGAAAGAACCCGAAACTAAAGGTGAAGGAACTTAGCAAAAAGGACTTCGACGCGGCTAAACAACGTCAAGCTGTAGCAAGGCTAGAAGCCAATAGACGCAGTAAAGGAGACCGGATTGATAAGTGTTACTTCGAAGGGATCAACGGCTGGACGGACTATCGTTCTGATCGAATCAATACCAATCACCCGATTGGCATTAAGTATACGACCAAGAAGAAGAAATAGCCCAGCAGTCGATGTTGACATCACGGGCGCTTCGCTACTTCACGTAACGAAGTGTCCCTATGTCCATATCGGACGCACCTCGCTAGGAGGTTTTCCTAGCAACTCTAAATACCAAAAACAATGAGCATTGAAGACAATATAGAAGCACATGAAGATGTAATATCCTATCTAAAGCGGATAGCATATATCACAAGTGGAACAACGAAGGATAAAGCTCTCCAGAGTGCTAAAAAACTCGAGGCTAAGCTAAAGAAGCTTAGAAAGTAAGACGAAATGAGTGAGGTTCTATCCCTCACCCATCTGTGGGAGATGGACTACCCACATTGATAAGTCAGTCCAACCTCGCTAGGAGGTTTTCCTAGCAACTCAAAATACAATACCAAAACAATGACAAAAACATATAATGGGCTCACAGCCCATAAAAACCCCTGCTTTACAGCCCTCGACCCGTGGGATGACGAGGTGGAATTCAAAGGTGTACAACTCTTTGGAGACTACCCAGCAGCTTACTGGGGTTATCGTGAAGCCTTCTGTAATAACTCTATAGGAGAGATAGACGAGTGTAGTGATGGCGATCCTTACAAGGTTGCTGTTGAACACCTACAAAGATTCTCCCTTGCGGAGAAAATAGGTTTTGGGAACTGCTTCCCAGACAACCACTCCACCGTTATGATGGCATCTGGTATCTACATCACCTTCCACGATGGTAGGATTTTTGTAGGTGATGATGTCCGCATTATGGACTCCGCGTTAGGCGCGGTAACCATCGATGGGGTTACTAAACTTATAGCACCTCGCTGGTTCTGGAATGGCTGGGAGTGGGTTAATCGCGACCCAAGTATAAAATAATGAATCACGGGTTCGTCCCCTACCTTTAAAGGGGACAACACACCTCTGCCTATCAGGTTAGGCTTGGTAGGTAGATGTGTGTTGATCTAACAACACAAACCTCGCTAGGAGGTTTTCCTAGCAACTCAAAATACCAAACTAATGAGTAAAAAACACATGGGTAAAACACCCAAACATGAACATAAAGCTAAACCCCGCAACGGTTATGACTCTAGCAGGGCATATCGTAAAGCGATGAATGAAGCGAGAAAGAGGATAGATGCTGAAACGGAGGCTGAAATCCTGACTTCACTTGAAGCTAAAGAGGAAGCCCTCAGAGAAGAGAGAGCCGCCGCACGTAAGTGTGACGTAGCTCCCTTCGGGAAAGTGCATCATGTAACCCCTCCACAGAAGGGACGTCGTCGTGAACCTGTACTTGATACAGGACACACGGTATACGGAAGCATCTTAGCTAACAGAGCTAGTTACGATGCTGAGTATGGTGAAAGTACAGCACTCGATCTAATCGGAGCTGACTTCATCTTCGCGGCCCCTAGGAGTTGGGCGAAACCTACGGTTCAGCTATTACCTCATTTGTATGAGGTAGTAATGACCAACAGGTCTCACTGGGCATATGTGTCCGTAGAAGACGGAACACCGTGGGAAAGAGAAGATAACCCATCGGAAGCACATAGAGTTGGTGAGTTATTACGCGCTTGCGCTGGATAAACACCACCTAAGTCACAGGTCAATCTCCTGCCTTTAAAAGGAGATCCCAGTCTGTCAACAAGGGGTGTAAAAGCCTCTTGTTGGCAGGAGGGGTTTCAATATTCAATATTCAACACCCAAAAACCAAATACCAAGACCTCTATCTAATAAGTAGAGGCACTTAAACAAACCATGAACGCTAATAAAACAAATAGCCGGATAAATCCTTCCAAGAAGAAGGGATTCAACTTCAAAGAGCGCATTAAAAACGCGTCTTCTGGAGGAGAAATTGACAGTATCATCGCAGATGCCATAGATCTGGATGCAGTTGTCGGCCTAGGTGAGGCTTCGCGAGGAGTCTTATTTAAGCTGAAATCCCTAGCGAAACGCAAGAAAACTGCGTTAGCTAACAACAAGTAAGGAGGACTCTATGTCTAAATTAATAGAATATCATATAATATTACAGTTGGCTCGCCGGTATCATCATTGTGATCCCCACGAGTATGATGAGTACGAAGCTTACGATGTGGATGATTCTATCCACGTGTATGTCGAAAGAACGGTAACAACATCAGATAATATAATTGAATCTAAGGATACTATAGAAGAGTACCACTTTTCTTATCTGTATAACAGGGCGTGTCCTGCATTTGTAGACAAATACAAATGTGCATTGCCTATGTTTAACAAGCTTGTATCAAAGTACAAGAAGAACAGGAAAGGAAAAGTCTACCCATTCAATGAAGTCCTACATAGAGCCGAACAAATAGTCTCGGTCAGCCGTGAACCCAACCCTATATTTAAGGGGTTGCCTCCCGGCATCAGGCTATAAACTCTTGAGAAAGGAAATACCATGGATAATAAACCAGACAAAATCTGGAAAAGAACCAGAGAACGGATGTATAGGTCCGTAGAAAGTTGTCACCCCATTATAAGTGACACAAGCGACATAAGAAACGAGAAGAAGGGAAGATGGGCCACAGTAAAGGAGTTTTTACTCCTCTTTGCGGCCTTTCTACTTCTCGGCTTCATCCTGATCGCTATTATGTCCCTCTAAAGGGACATCAACTACAGGGGCGGAGTATTCATCTACAATAGCTCCGCCACCTAGCACCCCGACATTGATGACCGCGTCGGGCGTATCGGAATCCATTTCGAGCGCCCTTCGCGCCATCTTGTCGGCTATATCAGCATCTCTCCAAGACTTAATAGCAGGGAGCTTCTGTTTACTGAACTTCTTCTGCGTGATTCTAGCTATAGTTTCACGATGCTCTGCTTGTCTTTGAGCCAGTGTATCTACCACAGTATCGAGGTTACTTAGCTGATTCTTAGCCTGAGTAGGTGATAACTGCCCAGTCATTTCAGCTACTTTGACCTCGTTGACGCGCTCAGCCAACTTCTGTTTTATGTTGCGCGGAGTCGTCCAACCCTCCCGGGATGCGCGAGATCGCAGTGTACCCGGCTTTAAGCCCGGATACCGTTCGCATATAACCCCGCAGGGTTCACCTAGCATGTAGGCATTCTTGATGTCCTCCCAAGGGACATCATCTTTCGGAGGTCTACCTCGTTTCGCCATATGCTAGTATTATACCAATTTCTTTCTGTCCTTGCAAGGCAGTAAGATACACGTAGTATTTAATACTACAACCAAAACAACAACTGACCAGACAAGTCATTAAATACCGTCAACATACCTATGAGTACAAACGTACTAACAAACCAACACCCAACACCCAACGTTGAGGAATCCAATTCCTCAACAGCGAGTAACTTGCTTATGTGTAACATGAGCATCAGTCATCCTAACCCTAAGGTTAAGAATAGACAGGCTGAAAAAGTCCTGAAGACCACCTATAAGGCGGAGGACAAGGCTGTGGTAGTTCACAATAACCTAATAAGAGAGGACTTTGTGAAGCCATTGACTACGCAAATGAGCGCAATAAGGCGTTTCTTTGCGGATAACACCCTTGCCCTTGGCAAGTCAAAAGGAGTTCGAGGGGGTGTGATGACTATCATACCTGCTCGTAACTACTGGAGAGTTGTGGACTTCTGGAATAAGTCCAGCGCTGATTGGGATCTCATCACCCAAGACTTCGTTAGTCGATGGGAGAATGAGATACGTCCATTATCCTTGGCTTCTATTGGAGACTTGGAGTCCAGCCTTACGGCATCTCAGAGAAAGTGGTATTCATTCCCGAGCGAGGAAATCGCCCGGAGAATATACTACGTCTTTGAGAAAGACCTGATGGCCGGGCCGGGAGCAGTTTCCTGCATGAAGGGAATTGACAAGGAGATCCAAGAAGGTCTTGAGGTAGAACTCGAGGCTAAGCACAGCAAACTCGCTGAGGAAGCCAACACAGAGCTGAAGAACCGACTCAAAGAGCAGGTTCAGAAGCTTTACGATAAGATGAAAGAATATGACCCTTCTGATAAAAAGAAGATGCATGATTCCATCATCGGCAACCTTAAGGACGTAGCAGAGCTACTGCCTGATATGTGTATTGCTGAAGGCTCCGAAAGGGACGAGATCATAGAATTGGCCGATGAAGCCAAGACGATCTGTAACTGGGACGTTGAGATGTTAAGAGGAGAAGGTGGTGAGTCCTGTCGTAAAGAAGTTGCGAAGGAAGCATCTAAACTCCTTGATAACATTCAAGGTGGGCAGACTGCGGACGAAATCACTAACATGATGAAGTTCTAATTATGCCTGTACCTTTAAACAAAACCATAACAAGGTGGGTCAAAGTTAAGGGAGAGGATTACAAGTTAATCCTTGAACCTCCAACTCGACACAACATTCAAGCTCACACCTGTATTACTCTAATAAAGAAAGGTGCTCGCGATCGCGAAGGCACCGTTTCATTAGAGGACTTACTTGAGTGGATTGTTACTAGATTAGACACTACGTCGAGTAAGCATGACTCAATGGTCAAAAGCTTGAGGAGAGCGAAG
>TARA_R110002020_G_scaffold103217_6_pt1 | contig 25329 bp, 25 predicted proteins | sample TARA_R110002020 | Tara Oceans TARA_R110002020 (sample SAMEA4396489) | marine metagenome | biome: Westerlies Biome; feature: [MES] marine water layer (ENVO:01000295) within the mesopelagic zone...; material: water (ENVO:00002006), including particulate matter (ENVO:01000060) such...
GAAGGAACGAAGATCGTGCTGACAGGCGATGTTGAACAGATTGACAATGTTTATATCGATGCCACCACGAACGGGTTGACACATGCAGTAGAAAAGTTCAAGAAGTTTGAACTTGCATCTCATGTTACCCTCTTGAAAGGGGAACGCTCTAGGGTCGCTACCTTCGCCGCAAAGAATTTGTGAGATTAAAATGGAAAACGAAAACCCGGATTTACAAAATCCTGTAACCGACGAGACCGGTCTTAAGCGCCTCGTTGTTAATTACATTGGCGAAACTGTCAATGCTGAACAAGACGTCACTGTCGATATGGCAGTTGAAGTATTTGCAAAGGAATTCCCAGAGTTCCTGTTAGCAATTGCAGAGGAAAACTTCTTACGTGGATATGAGCAAGCTCTCAATGACGCGTCGGAAGCATGGCGGCAGTCCCAAGCTGCTGAAACTGTTCCTACGGAAGATTAATGGAATACTATATTTTTAATATTCCCTTTTTCGTAATGAACGAGGTGAGTGAGGGTGTTTCTATCCCCGAACTTTGTGCTGACTTGGAGGAATTCCTCCCACCGGCTCTCCTTCGAAATGTTGATGTGTTTTATATCGGTGACTTTAAGGAACTTAAGGATAGAAACGCTGCATATACTGACGGCGCAATCTATATCTCCAACAAAGAACTGACAAACGAGGACGTTGTTGAAAACATCATTCACGAGATTGCTCATTCCCTAGAGGACACGTTCTCCCAGCATATTTACGACTCTGCGCTGATATCCGAGTTTCACTCCAAGCGCATGACTCTGAAGAATATTTTGGGCGCCCGTGGATATAAGATACCTTCCGAGTACTATGAATATTTGGAATATAGTCCCCAGTTTGACAGTTTCCTCTCATCGACTGTGGGCTATCCTGAGTTACTAAGTTTGACAATGGGACTCTTTGCATCCCCCTATGGTGCAACATCTCTGCAAGAGTATTTTGCCAATGGCTTTGAAAAGTATTTTCTGGATAGCCCAGAGGTGCTCCGCAAGGTGAGTCCAATCCTTCACCAGAAGATTGAGGAGTTACTCGATGCATAAGCGCGAACACATTTCCTATTCAGAATTAAAGGACTGGGCACAATGCCCTCATTATCATAAGAAAGCCTGGGTTGAGAAGGTCGCACCCTTCGAGGGTAACGAATACACAGCCTTCGGATCCGCTATTCATGATGTGTGCGAGAAGAAGCTTCTCAAAGAAGACATCAATGAAGCTGAAGTATTTCAACTGGGCTTTGCGAAACGCCTACAAGCGCTTCTGGAAAAGAATATCGAATTTGATGCTTCCCGTGTCCAAGATATGAAGGTTGCTGGACCAGCTATCCTGTCTGAGGTAGAAGAGGCATTAGAAAATTACTTCGGAGACTATGAAGTGTTTTCCTCTGAAGAGATGTTATACGTGCCCATTGAAAACTTCAACATCTACTTTAAGGGATTCGTTGATGCGGTAGTGAAGGTAGACGACACTTACCATCTGTTTGATTGGAAGACTTGTTCTTGGGGATGGGATTCCCGAAAAAAGGCTGAAAAGCTAGTAGCGTACCAGCTCACTTTGTACAAACACTTCTTTTGTCAGAAGCATAAAATCGACCCTGCAAACGTCGAAACCCACTTTGCTTTACTTAAGCGAACCGCTAAAAAGAACCGAGTGGAATTGTTCAGAGTAACGAGCGGCGAAAAGAAAACTGAAAACGCCCTTAAACTTCTATATCAAGCGATCTATAATATCACTAAAAAGTTTGCAATAAAAAACAGGCTCAAATGTCACAAGCCATATCCTTGCAAGCTCCTAAATACCGAACATTGTCGTTAGGAGACAAAATGACAGACAAAATTAAGATCTTCACGATCAGCGACCACCCCTTATCCCCTTCGGGAGTTGGAACACAGACAAGATATATTATCGAAGGGATGCTCAAAACGGGTAAGTATCAGTTTGTCAGCTTTGGCGGAGCTATTAAGCACAATGACCATCAGCCACAGAAGACTGAACAGTGGGGCAATGATTGGATTATTTGGCCAGTCGATGGATATGGTACCCCCGATATGGTTCGTGCTATGATATACCAACAGAAGCCCGACATTTTGTATTTTATGACCGATCCACGCTTTTATGGGTGGCTGTGGCAGATTGAGAACGAAATCCGGGAACATGTCCCTATGGTTTATTATCATGTGTGGGATAACTATCCTTATCCTAAATTCAATAGACCTTGGTACTTAGCCAACGATCATGTTGCATGTATTTCTAAGTTAACCCACGATATTGTACAAACCGTCACACCCGAAGTTGATAGTTCATATATCCCCCATGCTGTGGATGGCGATGTATTCAAACCACAACCCGAGGAAACAGTGACCAAATGGCGCACTGAGAGGGGGCTAAATGATAAATTCGTGGTCTTCTGGAATAATAGAAATGCACGCCGTAAACAGTCTGGTACTCTTATCTGGTGGTTCAAGGAATTTTTAGATAAGGTAGGACATGATAAAGCTGCTCTTATTATGCACACAGATGTTAAGGATGTACACGGACAGGATCTGGAAGCGATTATCCATGAATTGGGGCTTACTAACGGCGAGGTTCTGTTTTCCCGGGAGAAAGTAGCACCAAAAGATCTTGCTGCAATGTATAACATGGCGGATGTGACAGCCAACATTGCCGATGCTGAAGGTTTTGGATTAGGCACCCTTGAGAGCCTCTCCTGCGGGACACCTATTTTAGTCACTATGACTGGTGGGTTACAGTTCCAAGTTACAGACGGCGACCAGTGGTTCGGAAGAGGTCTAGAGCCGACTTCAAAGGCAATCATCGGCTCCCAAGGAGTTCCCTACATTTATGAAGATCGCATAGAGCAAGAACAATTTGTAGATGCAATGGTAGAACTGTATGAGATGGGCAATGCCGGTCGCGCCGAGCTAGGAGCCGCAGGCAGAGAATTCACCCAGAAACACTTTAATTTCGATGATTTTATTCAGCGCTGGGATGACTTGTTTACTTCGCTGTCTGAAGAAAAAGGGTCATGGGACAGCCGAGAAGGCTACAAATCATATGATGTGAGGACTTATTAGATGAAAAAACGAGTACTAGTTAGAGGACCCGCGCTGTCGCGATCAGGATACGGCGAACAGACGCGCTTTGCTATCCGAGCGCTCCGGAGTCGCGAAGATATATTTGAAGTTCATGTAAAAAACATGCCATGGGGAAGAACCGGGCAAATCAGTATGAATTCTGAAGATTATGCATGGATAGCCCAACGTGGTATAGCCACGGATGCCTATATAAAGCAGGGCGGGCAGTTCGATATAGCCATTCCAGTAACAGTCCCCAACGAATTTGAGCGTCTTGCTCCTATTACCATTGGTTATACGGCGGGTATAGAAACGACCAAGGTTGCTCCGGTTTGGCTGCAGAAGACTAATCAGACTGTAGATAAAGTGGTGGTAGTATCGGACCACTCAAAACAGGTTTTCCAGAACACACACTACACGATGACTCAGCCTGATGGTCGCCCAGCTGGCGAATTATCTCTGAATATTCCAATCGAAACAGTCAATTATCCAGTACGCCAGACAGAGGCAACTGAGATGGATTTGAACTTAGCTACAGAGAACAACTTCCTACTTCTCTCCCAGTGGGCTCCCCGCAAAAACATGGAGAATACTATTCGGTGGTTTGTGGAAAAATTCTTAGATGACGAGACGGTTGGACTAGTTGTAAAAACGAATACTGCATCCGACTCCATTATCGATCGCGAACAAACGCAGAAGCGCATGGAAAATGTACTAGCGTCTTATGAAAACCGCAAGTGCAAGATATACTTAATTCATGGGGAACTGACTCCGGGTGAATTAACATGGTTGTACCAGCATCCTACCATGAAGGCGCTTATTAATATTGGACATGGCGAAGGCTATGGTTTGCCGCTTTTTGAGGCAGCATACAATGGACTACCTCTCTTGACCGTCGCATGGTCAGGGCACATGGATTTTATTTGTAAACCCAACAAGAAAGGCAAAAGCTATCCAAGAGTCAACCGAGTTGATTATAACCTCCTACCGGTGCAGAAAGAAGCCGTATGGAACGGTGTCATCCAAGCCGATTCTATGTGGGCATTTGCCAAAGAAAGCTCTTATAAGAAGGCACTTGGCGATGCTATCGAAAAAGAGGTACATTACCGTAAGGAAGCAAAAGCTCTACAGGAATATATCTTGGAGAAGTTTAGCGAAGAGAATGTATACGCTCAGTTTTGCAATGCAATTCTGGAGGAAAATTTACACGAAAGCTTCTATGACAATTCTCTCAAAGAAATTGCTATGTCGAGCTTGATTTAGGGATTAATATGGATTTTGGTATAGTACAAATAACAAACAGTAACACTAAGCGAGAGCAGCTTCTCGTAAACGAAATTATCCCTAAATGTATTGAATTGACCAACGGCAATTACACCCTAGTCTCACCGGAAAACGCCGTTCTACAGAAAGTAGTGGAAGACCTTGGAGGCACCTTTTCCGTTTACACGGCTTGGGATAAAGATATGTCCCGAAAGTGGAGACAAGGAATAGCAACTCGCCCAGAGGAATGGGTAGTGTTTCTGGCAGATGATATCCTCCCAGACGATACATGGCTAGAAGAGATGACCACCTACTTGGTAGACAAGCCCGCGGGACAATATGGTTTCCGATTGACTGATGAAGCAGGGAACCGTCATGAATTTGGTGAGGACTGGATGCAATTCCCTAGCCGCCAACTAAAATTGACTCACCGACCGCTAGCTTACGATATTCATACCGGAGAGACCGAACAGTCTCCCATGGCCTATGTGGCTAATTGTGTTGCTCACCGCGACCTGTTGGCTATTGTGGAGCCCTTTGGGGTCTATGGTGCCGCTCCAGATGTGGCATGGAGTATGGCAATTAGATCGTGTGGGTTTCCTATCGCATTTAATCCTAAAGCCCGGGCTTATCACTTGGGAGATCGCCAGGACAATAGAGAATGATTCATGAATCTGCGAATGTCTATGATTCTGCCACGATTGGCGACGGCACTAAAGTTGGAGCTTTCGCCGAGATTGGCAGGGATGTGAGGATCGGTAAGAATTGTTCTATAGGTTGTGGAGTTTTCATCCCTGAAAATGTTATTGTTGAAGATAATGTTTTCATTGGACCTCATGCAGTGTTCACAAATGATAAATATGCCCCTTCACAGGGCAAATGGAGAGAAGAGCCCCCAACAGTAGTTGGTAGCGGCGCCTCCATAGGAGCCAACTCTACTATTTTGCCTAATTTACAAATTGGTGCCGGAGCAAAAGTAGGAGCTGGAAGCGTGGTTACTAAAAATGTACCCCCTGAAGATATAGTAATAGGCAACCCGGCCCGGAGTATAAAAAAATGACGCAATTAACTGTGGGACTACCCATGTATCGAAGCAACCTGACTGCACGTGCTGCCTTTGAAAGCCTAGCCAACCAGAAGGACATTGACTTTGAGTGGGAGCTTCTTATTATTGAAGAAGAAGATGATGCCTATGGACTCGATAACATCAAGGAGTTTGTTCCTCGCTTAAAAGATGTGGGCTGTACTCGACTAGAATATGTAGCTACTCAAAAATGGGTTCACCTCTCACATAAGTGGAAAAAGTTAGCAGAAATGAGTTCGGACAGTTCCAGTTGCTTTCTTCTAAAAGCAGCAGATTGCTACTCCCAACCCTATCGTCTTAAGGAGACGTATGATATCTTTACCCAAGACCCAGACGCCGGCTGGGTACAGTCCACAAAGGGTTATTTCTATCAACTAGAGCTGCAGAAGCTTTCTACCTTTAATCATGCATCCCCGGGCTATGCGCACCAGTGTGCGCTTAATATGTCCCTCCGGACCGACTTATTGAAAAGAAGTCGCCCTGCGGCAACCAATAGCGTCGACCGTGACCTCATCAATGCTGCCCGCACTGCAAATGGCGGGGAGATAAAAGTTGTGTGGAACGATTCGGAGAACTGGCAGTTAGGTGTGGATCTCGACGGAATTAGCAACTTTTCTCGGGATCGTAAGATCTTAATTGATCAAGGTATCACTCCTTTTGAGGATACTGAAGCTGTATTATCTGATGTGGTACCTGCGGAGATGTTAGAGTTCATTGGTTCGCTCGAACAGTATGCTGCCAATCATCGCTATATGGTGTAACCAAGGAGAAGAGAATGACACAAATGAAGTTTGCCATCGCGATGGCTATCCATAATAAGAATGAGTGTTTGGCTAACACTTTAGTTTCCATAAAAAAGCAAAACAAGTTGGATGATATCGCCCCTCACTTTGTTTTTATTGTAGATGGCTGTTCTCCCGAGCAAGATCCATTACCCATAATCGAGAAAGTTTTTCCCCAACGACAGTTCACCCTACATCGGAATGAGAAGTCTATTGGGTTTCAGCACCTCCCAGCTCAAATGCTTGAACTCATCGGTGATGACATCGACTATGCAATCTTTCAATCCTGTGATGTTATCTGGTACGATCCTAACTTACTGTTGAAGATTGTAGCTCATGCCGAGGCTGGTAGTTTAGATCAAAATGTTGTGATACCATCTCCCGTCTTAAATCTTGCCATCCCGCCTGAGGTCCATGAGGATGAAAATGGATTTTTGGGCGCCATTGCTCATTTGTTAACAGATAAGAGTTTATACGGAGAACCCAAAAAGCCGGCTTACGGATATCTAGGGGCAATCAAGAAGGAAAATTTAAAAAAGGTTCTCGACATGAGAACATACAATTCGGCGGGAGCCTGTGATCTGGTGTTAAAAGAACACTACGGCCGAGCAGGCATTGGCATGCAAATTATAGATGCACCAGTAGTCCATCAGAAGCACGCGGCAACGATTTATGAGTGTACCTCAATAAACGAATGTACACATCCTTGTGTCATTCGAAGAGGAATGATAAAAAAAGGTATGAAATTTCCTTTCGAAATAGGTTACTATAACTCAAAGACCGGAAGATGGACAGACCATCCAAGTTATCATTAAATTAAAATTATAGGAGATAAAATGAGAGTATTAATTACCGGCGGCGCAGGATTCATTGGTTCCAATTTAGCTGACCGTCTTATTGAGCGCGGCGATGAAGTTTATATCATCGATGACCTGAGTACAGGACGCCGCGGAAACGTAAACGAGAAAGCAACCTTTTTGGAAGCATCGATCGAGGACACCGCTGTGGTAGAGAACTTCTTCAATGAAGCAGCCCCGGATGCAGTTGTACATGCTGCAGCCTCGTATAAGGATCAGACGGCATGGCTTAAGGATATTGGAGTCAACGTACTCGGAACTGCAAACGTGGTTAAGAACTCAGTTGCACACGACGTAAAGCGCTTTGTCTACTTCCAGACGTCGCTGTGCTACGGACACCACCCCCTAGAACAGCCTATTACCTTGGATCACCCCATTCAGCCGGACAACAGCTATTCTATTTCTAAGACCGCCGGCGAACAATATATCGAAATGAGTGGACTAGATTTTATTTCCATGCGTTTGGCTAACGTCTACGGACCTCGTAATTTGAGTGGTCCCATTCCGACCTTCTTTCATCGCCTGAAGAATAACCAAGAATGTTTTATCTCGGACGCTCGTCGCGATTTTATTTTCATCGGGGATCTTTTGGATTTGGTTGTTATGGCAATCGACGGACAGGGAGAACAGGGGCACTACCATATTGGCAGCGGACACGATGATTCTATTGAAACTATCTTCGACTATGTAGCTAATTCCATGGACCTTGATTTTGGGACGACGGAAAAGCCCAGTCAGATGTTCGGTCGCTTCTGGGACGATGTAAAAACGATTCTGATTGATCCTTCCAAGACAATGGATGTCTTCGGGCAAATTCCAAGTACGCCCTTAAGTGAAGGAATCCCTCAGGCGATTGCATGGTACTATGAAAATGGTGTGGTTGAAACCTATACCCATCTTTCTGCGGACGAGCTGAAGGTTCGCTCGGAAGAATATACCGCCCAAGCTGACTGACGATTAGAGATAATGTGTGGCATTGCAGGAGTTCTAGATCTCTCTGAAAACGTGATTGCAGACTTGCATAATCGTTTGGAGACCTGCAATGCCATTCAATTTCACCGAGGACCTGATGATGGTGCTATTTGGTCGCACCCATCACAGAAGGTGGGGTTCGCTCATCGCCGACTGAGTATTATTGACTTAGCAGATGGCTCCCAGCCCATGACGGCTCCCAATGGCAATTGCATCGTTTTCAATGGGGAGATATATAACTTTCTAGAACTGCGCGAAGAATTGGGGATTGAATCCTTTCGCACCAAGTCGGATACGGAAGTAATCCTTAAAGCATATGAAAAGTGGGGGCGAGACTGTGTACAACATTTTCGTGGAATGTTTGCCTTTGCTATCTGGGATGAAAAAGAACAGTCCCTCTTTTGTGCCCGGGACTTTTTCGGCATCAAGCCTTTTTACTACACCCTTGTGGATAACAAGTTATACTTTGCATCCGAGATCAAAACCCTACTTCCCTTTGTACCGGAAGTCGCTACTAACCTAGAAGCTCTTAAAGAGTACCTAAGCTTTCAGTTAGTTCTTAAAGACAAGACCTTGTTCAAGGGTGTACATCAACTGGAGCCCGCACACTGGCTTACAGTCAAGAATGGGAATCTAAAGTTCCAAAAGTATTGGGAAGTCTATTATGACCTCGACTTCGACCATAGTGAACAATATTTTCAAAGCCAGTTAGAAAGCCTGCTCGAAGATTCTGTCCAACTACACACTCGAAGTGATGTACCCATCGGGGGATACTTAAGCGGAGGACTAGATTCTAGTGTAGTCTCTATTCTAGCCAACCAGCATAACAAAGATTTTATGGCTTTTACCGGTAAATTCTCAGAAGCTGGCAATTATGACGAAAGCGGTTATGCTCAGTTGGTAGCCGACAGGGAAGAGTTTGATCTTCGAATCCTTAATATTACAGCGGACGACTTTCTCGAAAATATCCGAAATGTGGTTTATCATATGGATAGTCCCTGCGCCGGCCCTGGATCTTTTTCTCAATATATGATTTCCCAAGAAGCCGCGAAGTATCGTAAGGTGCTGCTTGGTGGTCAAGGTGGGGATGAGGTTTTTGGAGGATATACTCGCTACCTTATAGCTTACTTTGAACAATGCATCAAAGGAGCGATCAACGGCACATTGAATAACGGGAACTTTATTGTTACTTACGAGTCTATTATTCCCAACCTTGTAGGTCTCAAGAACTATGAACCACTGCTACAACGTTTTTGGCAACAAGGGCTTTTTGAGGATATTGACAAAAGATATTTCTCTCTAATCGATCGTACGCCGTTCATCGGCGACGAGATAAATTGGGACCTGATAACCGAGTATTCTCCCTACGATACCTTTCGGGAGATCTTCTACGGCGACAATGTACAGCATCAGTCCTATTTTGATCTCATGACACATTTTGATTTCAAGACCCTCTTGCCAGCCTTACTTAAGGTGGAAGACCGTGTAAGCATGGCTCATAGTATTGAATCCCGCGTTCCATTATTGGATCGCCCATATATTGAGCTAGCGGCGACTATCCCCTCCAACATCAAGTTTAAAAACGGCAACATGAAGAACATCTTTAAGAAGTCAATTAAGAAATACCTACCGCCCGAGATTCTCAACCGCAAGGATAAGATGGGATTTCCTACACCATTTTCTACATGGTCAAAAGGAGTCCTGAAAGACTATATTATGGATACTCTCTCCTCCCAAAGAGCCCTAGAGCGTGATGTAATAAACAATAGAAACGTTATTAGTAAGATTGAGTCCGAAGGCGAATTTAGTCGTAGCCTATGGGGATTCCTGTCACTAGAGCTATGGCAGCAAGAATTCCATGATGCTTCGCACAATAAAAAGTTTGAACAACAGTAAAGGAAAAAACCATGCTAACCCGAGACCCCCTTAACTCACAAAATGATGCGATCCTCAATTATATCGAAAACGAGGATGATGATTATGTTGAGAACTATGAAGAAATTTCACAAACGTTTAATCCTAAGGTCTCACTTGAGACTCAAGCGATCTTAAATTGTTGTGAGCTGTTGATTGATAACTATGCACCTCCTGAAGAGAGGGTCCTCGCTGATATTGGTTGCGGTGCAGGCTTTGTGATTAATCCACTCCAGGCGAAAGAGAAAGTAGCCGTTGACATTTCCATGAACCAACTCGTCCGCGTCGACGACACAACTACCCGCATTAGAGCAAATGTTGAAGATCTTCCTTTAGAGAGTGATTATTTTAATATCATCATTTGCACAGATATTTTCGAGCACGTACAAAATGAGGACTTACTGGTTAACGAAATAACCCGAATCCTCAAGCCGGGCGGACTCTTACTGTTTGCGTGCCCGTGGAAACAAGATCTTTCGGTGTATGATCTTCCCGAATATAAAGCCAAGTTCAAGCAGTACAAGTATGTGCACCTCCGTTCTATTGATGAAACCACGATTGAGGAACAGTTTGCCGCGAATTTTGATAAGGTGTCAGAAACATTTATTACCGTGGCAATGGACTCGATGCTCTTTATGCCTTACGGGATTAAGTTTTTCCAATTCATAAAAAAAGCTGTAGAGTAAAAAGTGGAAAAATTATTCTTTTTTGGTGACTCGATCGCCTTTGGACACATGGTATCGATACATCAGATCTGGACGACTCTGGTGTCTAGAACATTTGAGTCCTCATATATATGTAATAATCCCTCAAAAAATGGAAATACTACCAAAGACGCCCTGGGGCGGATGGCACATGACTTGGAGACACACAGCCCAGATGTAGTTATAATGCAGTTTGGACTTAACGATGCTAATTTTTGGCAAACTGATCAGGGCATGCCTAGAATCTCTGCGCAATTGTACAAAGCCAATTTGATTGAGCTAGTTGCTCGCTTAAGAGATGTGGTGAAGGTAAAGAAAATAGTTCTAGCAACGAATCACCTCCCAGTTAAACAGATCTCACATATCCCGGAGAATAAATATCGCGACACGGTACAGTTCTATAACGAACTTGTCCGAGCTGTTGCTAACGAAGAAAGTGTTCGACTAGTAGATCACGAGAAAGCCTGGTCTTCCGTGGACACCACATCGTTTCTCTTAGCGGATGGTGTCCATTTAAGCCGTGAGGGTCATCACTTTTACTTCGAGACGATTCTTGACGCCGGCGTACTATGAAGAATATAATTTTTCTTGGGTCCAAGTCCCTGGGAGAAGCCTGCTTTGACTATCTCTTAAAATCATTGAATGGGGATAAATATAAGATTTGCTGTGCGTCAAGTAATCAAGACAGCAGTAATGTCTGGTGGCACACCAACAGCATCTATCAAACAATAACCGACGAACGCCCGGACATTGATTTCATCCCGATGGATGAAAGGAACTTCGAGGTCCTTTCTGGAAAGATCACCGAACATGAGATTGATATGATAATCTCGGTACAGTATAATTGGATTATTCCAGACCAGATTCTGAAGATGGTAAACTATAACGCCATCAATCTGCATAATGCTAAACTCCCAGAGTATAAGGGATTCAATGCTGTCAACATGCACATCCTAAACGACGAAACAGTGTACACTTCTACACTCCACTGGATGATAGAGGATGTAGATGCGGGGGAGATAGCATATGAGAGGGAATTTCCTATTGCTCCTAATGTCGATGCTACTCAACTGTATGAGATGGCATTAGTGAATGCTATTGAAATGTTTAAAGAGTTTGTGGAAGATCTGAATAGTGAAGGACCGCTACCTCGAAAGGAGATGAAAGGAGACTCAAAATTTTACTCCCGAAAGACACTCCAACGAAAGGTCATAACAGATACCGATTCCCTAGACATGGTTACCAAGAAGTCCCGCGCTTTTTCGTTTTCTGATTTCGAGCCTGCATATTTTGAATTTAATGGGGTAAAATATTACGTAATTCCAGAGACAGGATATAACACACATGAAAATAATTAGCGTTATAGGGACACGCCCTCAGTACATCAAGTTAAAACCATTCTATGACTTTTGTAAAACCAATGGCATTGACCACATTGTGTTAGATACCTTGCAACACTATTCCGATAATGTTTCATCCGATCTGATTAAAGATCTTGATCTAGAGATTGATATTTCACTGCATGTACGAAAAGACAGTGAGTTGGGATTTATGTCGGAGACACTCGATGCCATAGGTCTGCTGTTAAGGTCAGAGAGACCGGATTATGTGCTGGTATATGGGGACACGAATTCCACCCTCTGCGCAGCGCTGGCAGCATATAAGTTGAAGATCCCCGTAGCTCACGTAGAAGCTGGGCTCCGCTGCGGCGACGTAGCGGTCCCTGAAGAGGTTAATCGCATCTTTGCGGATACTGTGTCGCGTTTGAAGTTCTGTTCGTCTCACGAGGGTCTCACGAACCTTGAGGACGGTATATATTGTGGCGATCTGGAGTATGAAATGCTAGGCAACATAAATCCGGTCGTCGAAAAGGGCGATTATGGAGTAATGACAATCCACCGCCAAAGCAATACTACAATACAACAAATGCAAAAGATTCTAGAGTTTTGTTCTACGATTCCCCATCCTATTCGGTTTTATGTCCACCACCGTACGATGCCTCTATTGAAAAAGTTAAAGATTCCACATAATATTGAAACCTTTGAATCATGCCCCTATTCAACAATGGTTGAAAACCTAGCGGGCTGTAAGTTTATTCTCACAGATTCTGGTGGAATTCAGAAGACTGCGCCGTTCTTTGGTAAAAAGGCTTTAGTATTTCGCGAGAAAATTGAATGGGTAGAAACTGAAACCGCCGGTTATATTCGCAAAGCTGATTATAGCGTAGAAAATTTAAATTGGCTCTTATTAGATGACTTAAAGCGTGATACAATCTTTTACATGCACAAGGATAAGAAGCCCTCTGAAATCATGTATGAATCTATTATAAATAGCCTGGGACGCTCCGAGTAAAAATGCACGTTCCATTATTTGATCTTCGACGCGTCGTCCACCCTTATTTGTTTTCGCTGAACGATGCTTTTGACGAGACTCTCAAAAGTTGTGCGTTCATCAACGGACCGGCAGTTAAAGAATTCGAGAGAGATTTTGCTCATTATCTAGGTGCAGATATATCCCTGGGAATGTCCAGTGGGACGGATGCACTTTTAGCTATCTTTATGTCTCTAGGATTAGAGCCCGGTGACGAAGTCCTTGTCACCCCTTTTACTTTCGTAGCGTCGGCATCCTCTATTATCAGAGCTGGACTTAAACCCGTATTCGTCGATGTAGCTGAAAACTCTTTTCACCCCTCGGCAGAACAGTACTCCCAAGCGGTGACTTCAAAGACAAGAGCACTCCTCCTTGTGCATTTGTTTGGTATCCCGAACGATATGGATGCGATTACGACCGTCTGTGAGGATAAGAATCTGCTATTAGTAGAAGATTGTGCGCAATCCCTGGGAACCGAATGGAACGGACAAAAGATAGGCACCTTCGGGGATGCCAGTGCATTCAGTTTCTTCCCAGCTAAAAACCTGGGGTGTTTTGGTGATGGGGGCGCTGTCGCGACTAACAACACAGAACTAGCAGAAACCCTGCGCACAGTGAGATCCCACGGTGCCGCTACTAAATATAACACCCAGATGGTCGGAGGCAACTTCCGGCTGGATACACTTCAGGCGTCCATTCTTAGGGTTTTGTTACCAGTGCTACCTAAGTGGCTTGCACAGCGCCAAGAAAATGCCGATTACTATCTATCCAACATCCGCCCCACCACAGAATTGCAGCTCCCTGCAGCGATAGCGGGACACTCATGGAATCAATTTACTTTATTGACCCCTCGGCGTGATGCGCTTAAGCGGTTTTTAGACCAACATGGCATAGGAAATGCAATATACTATCCCCTATCTCTCCATAGACAACCATTGTTTGCTGATGATACGCAGGACTTACCGAATGTTGATAGCCTATGTAGGCGGGTTTTGTCGATCCCGATCTATCCGGGGCTGACACAGGAAGAGCGAGAATTTGTAGTACAGACGATTAATTCTTTTGAGGAGCAAAAATGAAGAGATTTGGACTGATCGGGGCGGCGGGATATATTGCTCCCCGGCACATGCAGGCGATTAAAGATACTGGAAATAAGCTGGAGGTAGCCTTGGATCTACATGATTCTGTAGGGATCCTCGACCGATATCACCCCGAAGCTTCATTCTTTACGGAAATTGAGCGCTTCGATAGACATATTGATAAGTTGCGCCGACGAGGCAAGGGCTTGGATTACATGTCAGTTTGCTCGCCCAACTACCTCCACGACTCTCATATCAGGATGGCTCTCCGTAATGATTGTAATGTGATTTGTGAGAAGCCGATCGTTTTAAATCCCGATAATCTAGAATTCCTAGAGATCCTAGAACAGGAAACTGGGAAGAAGGTTAATAATATTTTGCAATTACGTCTCCACGAATCCATTAAGGAACTCAAAAGAACTATAGATCCTAGCAAGACTTATGAGATTGATCTGTCCTATATTACATCACGGGGGCTGTGGTACCATTATTCGTGGAAAGGTGATGAATCAAAGTCGGGCGGGCTCGCTACTAATATCGGAATCCACTTTTTTGATATGTTAATTTGGATCTTTGGGGATGTAGTTGAAAACAAGCTCTATCTTTCTGAAGATGACGCGATGTCAGGACATCTCCGCTTAGAGAGAGCAAACGTCAAGTGGTTCCTGAGCTGCAACGAAGAATATGTCCCAGCTGCCTTGCGAGCCCAAGGAAATAAAACCTTTCGATCTTTACAGATTGGAGAGGACTCGTTCGACTTTAGTACTGGCTTTACCGACCTTCATACAAAAACCTATCAGCATATCTTGTCCGGTAATGGATTTGGGATTGCGGACACCAAGCCCTCTGTAAATCTGGCCCACGCCATTCGAGAATGCCCGGTGGTGCCCCTGGACGACCAGTCACATCGGTTTTTAAAGGAATAAGGAATATGCAAATAGGGATTATTGGAAATGGTTTTGTAGGAAATGCCCTTCACGAAGGGTTTAAGGATCACTATGAAGTTTTTGTGTACGATAACAATCCTTTACGTTCCCCCAATTCACTCCAAGATATTAATACATTAGAAACAGTATTTGTGTGCGTACCTACGCCTATGACGACGACGGGCGCAATCGACCTCTCAATACTCAAGACCGTCCTGGGAACGCTTCAAAATAATAAAACAATCGTCATTAAGTCCACTGTCACCCCGGCTGCGGCAACAGAGATTATCGAAACGTACCCGGAACATCAGCTAGTATTTAATCCGGAGTTCTTAACTGAGAGAACCGCGGTTGAGGACTTTAAGAACCCGAGCCGTATCGTCCTAGGTGGACCCCGCTCTTCTGTCCAGACCATCAAAGAATTGTATCTCCCTTTGTTCCCCCACGTGGAGTATATTCAAACAGATGCGAAGACAGCCTGTTTCATCAAATATATAGCGAATTGTTTTTCCGCGATTAAAATTTCTGCGATGAATGAGTTTAAACAAATCGCTGAAAGTGGTAACATTGATTGGGAGCAGACGCTCGAAGGATTTCTAGCCTCTGGCTGGGTTAATCCCATGCACACACAAGTTCCCGGACCTGATGGTAGTTTGGGCTTTGGGGGGAAGTGTTTTCCCAAAGACATCAACGCCATCATTACCTATGCTGAGAGCGTAGGTGTTGATCCCAAAGTCCTTTGGGCAGCCTGGGAGAAAAATTTGGAGGTCCGAAAAGAAAGGGATTGGATGAAGATCCCCGGAGCCGTAACCTCCACAGATAAAAATTTATGAGTTTAGATAGGAGAAAAAGATGAATTTATCAAACCAAGCAGTTGGTGCCCTGATGATGGCACTACAGAAGTCACTCTTTGAACAGAGTGATATCGTCCCCATGTTACAAGAAATGGATTTTGTAACGGACCTAGGAGACCCGACAGGGAACACTCTAATGGTCGCTAATCCTCCGGTAGTCTCTCTTGAGGGAGTCGGAACACCGGACAATGGTACAGAAGTTAACTTTGAAGGAGAAACCGATGCCTAAGAAAACCACCACAACCCCCCGCTATGTTACTGAGGGGCGCGCCACCGAATTAGTAGATGAGGTAGTACGAAAAGCACTAAGAGAGCAAGCCCGAGATTTAGAAACTCACCTGCAGAATATCCACAAGAGGCTTGTCTCCTTAGAGAAAAAGTAGGTGCCGCGCTACCAATACGCTTGCTCCGCTTGTGACAAAGACATAACTATCAGTCACTTATCGAGTGAGACTGCGGAAGTGTGTCCAGTTTGTGAGTCAGATAATACACTTACAAAGAAATTAACTAGATTTGCCACCAACACGCCCAAGCGCACCCAACCACGACAGAAGACTGGAGAAGTTACAGAGCAGTTTATTAAGGACGCTCGAAAAGAACTTCAGCAGCAAAAGAAGGATCTAGAAAACAAATAATGCTACTTTTATATACCCTAGGTCTCATTTCACTACTACTGAACATTGGTTTAGGTTGGTATGTGGTAAAAATTTTGAGAAAGTTTATGTTCATATCCGAAAATATATCGGACTTGTATCTTACCACCAAAGCCTTTCACATTTTCGTCAAGAACATGTACAGTATGGATAGCTATCATGGTGAGCCAATGATTCAAGAACTAATGCTTCGAATAAATGAAGTGAACACAGAAATAGAAAACTTCAGGGATGTATTTCAGTACACTCTAGATGAAGTACTAGAGGAGGAGCTGAATAATGCCGCGGAAGAAGAGGACTAAGAATCATTATTTTACAAAAGTCCATGAGGATGCAATTGTAAAATATGCTAGAACAGACGATCGACAACTAAGATCAAAATTATATGTAGAATATATCCAACCAGCCTTCGACCAGATGGTTGATAAGATTATCTATACCTATCGTTTTACCACATTGCCTAATATTGATTATTTGAAGGCTGATTGTAAAGTATGGTTAACGACCATTCTAAATAAGTATGATCCCGACAAGGGGTCTAAAGCCTTTTCGTATTTTTCGGTAGTCACAAAGAACTGGTTTATCCATAAGGTGAAGCGTACTCAAAAACGCAACAGGACCGAGGTTTTTATAGAGGATATTCTCAACGAGCTGGATGAAGACCTTATCTCATCTGAACCTACCTACTTGTCGAAGCGCGCCGAGCTAGAATTTTGGTCTTCCTTGAATAACGAGATCGGTACCTGGGACTCCTTTATGTTAAAAGAGAATGAGAAGAAAGTACTCTTAGCGGTTCGTATTCTTCTAGAGTCGGCAGATCAAATAGAAATTTTCAATAAAAAAGCTATTTACTTATACCTGCGAGAAATCACAGGACTTAACACAAAACAAGTTGTTAACAACTTAAATAAGTTAAGGAAACGATATAGGGTGTTCAAAGCGAAATGGCAAAACGGCGAGATTTAAGCCTCGAAGAGTACGTCGAGGAAACAACGACGAATATTAGAGAAGACCGTGCAATGGCCAAGACGCTCCTTATGGACGTTATGGCTGATATGGCTGCATCCCCGACAGACCGTCGAGAGATGGGACCGATTGCAGCCAAGTTTGTAGAGAATCTTCAACGTTCTAATGAACAGATGGTTAAGTTAGCAGCTATTCTTCAGAGACAGAAAACTACCAACGTTGGGCTAACGGCTGATGACAAGGAACAGTTGTTTGATCTCTTGAACGAGGGTCAAGAAGATGGCGGGTAATCTCAAACTTACAGAGTTAAGGTTCGGCACACTCAATAACGTGCAGGAAAATAGCTCAGGCAGAACAGGCGATCGCCGGCGAACATCTACTACCTCCGCCCTACGTATGACGATGGGGGAAGCCTTTAACAAAAATCAATTGCGGGGAGTTACGGAATATAATGGAATTATAGTTCACGCCCGAGTAGTCACTTATCCTACTTATAAAAATAAGGGATCATTACTTTCGGAGTATGTGGTAGCAGATAACAACGTAGACGAGGAAGAGTCCGAAGAGTCCCCAGAGATGGGAGAATACCAAAGCATTGTATACAAAGTATTCATTCCGGAACTTGAACCCCGCCCCGCCCCCACGAGCGACACTGACCCCATCCTTCGTAGTTATGCTGATGTCTATTGTGATATCCCGGAGGCAATGCCCCCGGGTACCTTAGTTGTTATAAAGTACGAAGACGATGAGACCTTATTTAACCCACGCATTATCAGGAAATTGCTCAACCCGATCGCGATTGAAGGATTTGAAAATTCACAAATTAATGCTGCGGGAATGTTCAATGGAGGAAAAACAATAGTGCCTCCCCCCGAAGTAGAGCTCACGGGAACTATAAAAACTACAGACGAACCTCCTGGCGTCATTAAGCGCGCGAAGACATTGGGCTATAAAACTTTTGATAAGGAGCCTTATCGGCTGTGGATTTTTGGTATCCGGGACCATAACCGTACCGACAATAAATTTAATGATGTCATGGGGATTGTCTATGTTGATGATGATGGAAAGTGGAATTTGCATCAATTTCCTGCCACTACGGACCCCGGCTGGAAGACATTACGGGTTCCATACGCCGATGCCCTGAAGAAAGGTGGAACTGCCATCCTTAAACCCGGGCAATATCTTGATACATGGGTACCAACCATCCACCGTGAAAACTACCGTGCTCTGGGGCAAGCCAAACCGGTTCCCGTCTATAGGGATCCCAATCTGGACACAGTGCTCGATATGAACCCTGAGACCCTTGACGACGGGTTGCATGGAATCAATCTTCATGCGTCGTGGACCAAAAATGGACGTCGTATTATTGATGCTTCAAATGTCGATGGACAAAGTGCTGGCTGTCAAGTTTTTAAAACCAGAGAGGGATTTGGTACCATGATGGCACTGGTAGATATCCAGATTGAAAAAACAAAAAGCCGTAGATTTAGTTATACCTTATTGGACAAATGGCCAGCGCCCGCGGGTAGTAAGACTCGTGCTGGCAAAGATCGACCTGAAGAAAAAGAAACAGAAACCCCGAGTTAAAATATGGCAAAGAAATCAACCACCGCAATAGATGAGAGTTTGATCCCCAAACCACTAAAATCTCTCTTGGAAAGCTTACCGGATGCAGGAAAAGCCGAGTTTTTTGGATTCGGCACAGGGCTGCGTAATAATTTTGATGTCCCAAATTATATAAGTACCAAAGAGGAAACTGTACTCCCCACTGAAGGGCGTGAGCAGATAAACGCCAATATTGTGTTTGGATTAGATAGACCGAACAACATCTTCTCGGGATTCGGAGGAATGAAGAATACTCATTGTGCTGCAATTGATATTGTCGCTGGGCGCCTGGGACACCGCGCCGTACGTAATGATAATAAGGGAAAGTTAGTAAATGTTGATCCTAACTTTAAACTAGACGCAGCAAGAATCTATCTATCTCAAAAATCTAACCCCGACGGCAATTTCGGTCTAGCTGCCGGGACTGTGGGAAACACCACACAGGAGGATCCTCGCAGTACTGTGGCTCTGAAAGCTGATACCATCCGAATCGTCGCCCGGGAAAATATTAAGTTTGTCACTCGCACCGATACCGAAAACTCTCAAGGAGGAAATACAGATAATACGGTAACGTCGGGATATGGGATTGATCTAATCGCTATGAATGATGACACGGACATGCAGCCCTTAGTAAAGGGGCAGAATCTCCAACGGTGCTTGAAGGAGATGTTGGAAGCAACCCATGACCTGCGTGAGTTGTTTAAAAATTTCCTAGAGTATAATCGAACGCTTACACAGGCTCTCATCAAACATACTCACCACTCACCGTTTTATGGGGCGTTAACAGCTCCGGATTTTCAGGGACTGATGCCACAGGGAACGGAAACTTTAGTTAATGTACTGACTAATGTAGAATCTCAACTAATGTTACAGATGCAGAAGATGAATTCCATCGAACAGAATTACCTAGATGTCCCAGGTGGAGCCGAAGCAGTAGAGGACGGTAAAGGTTTGTTTATATTAAGCAAATTTAACAACACCAACTAAATTATCCCATGTCTAGATACCCAAGCAAAATAGTTAATATTCCTTTCTACGACCCTAAGGGAGATGTATATCGTGTGAAGATGAAGAGGGCTCGCCGCGACATAGACGACCTTGCCGCTCCGACCCGGTTGTTCATACGCTCTTTTTTCCCTGAATTTTATGCATTTACTAAAGATGTGGAAGCATTTGAGATCTTTGAAAATGCGGATATGAACGTAGCAAACCAACTTCAAGCCGAGATTTTGTCTCGAACGTCTCGAGCGGCAACACTACAGACTCGCCCCCCAACGAATAAGCGTCTCGTCATTTACACTTTAGCTTATGATATCGATAAAAAGAGACAAGAATTGGAAGCAGCAGAACAACTGCCATCATTTGAGGACAATCTTAATTTTTTTAATGTTACCAATGACATCGGTGAGATAACAGCAGAATCAACCTTTGTGGTGTCAACCCTAGGAAAGACCAATAACTCCCTCAATGATGGATTACGAAGCTTCAATACTCAGCTCCAGGGCTTTGAAGGACAGATTGATTTAAATATAGACTTTAGTACGGTACGAGGTGGCACCCAACAGATCTTAAATTTATTAGCAACCATGCTATCCTCCCAAGCAAAGACATCTACTCCTAATTATAAATTTGCCGAAGCTGATACGATCACAGTTTATTTCGCCCAACAGAACGGAAAAATCGCGATTGGCGGCATGGAGTATCTTCTCATCGAAGACTCTATTGAGCCGCAGCCGCTCAAGATAGGATATTTTCCGTTAATTGAGTATAATCGTTTTTTTCAAGACCCCTTGACGCTAGCAACCCTGAAGAATTATCAGTCCATTCTTTCCTCAGTACAGTCTTCGGATGCCAGTAACTCTAACTTTTCATTTTTGGATTTTCTCCAAGACCCAAGTGTCGCAGCAGAACTCGGTGCTCCACCGGCAAGTATCTTAGATTTTCAACCTCAACCTAAAAAAGATGCACAGAATATTCTAATTGGAATTGCGAGTGAGTTTGGACTTATAGACGTTGGCGATACTCAGAGCCTAGAAAAAGGGTTCACCACCGCACTGACTTCACAGGAGTTGGAACGGTTACGGAACGATGTAGCCAACAATCCGGAGGTTTATACACGAGTATATGCTAACCAAAAAGCCAAAAAACTCAATACGGGAATTAATGTTACGAAAGCAATCGGTAATATTTTAGAGCGCGGTCCCATGGGTTTTGTAGAGGGAGACTCTGCGGTAGCCCGGATTTTTAGGCAGGTAGGGATTGATGAACTCGCAAAAGAAGCATTTTTGTGCCTAACTTTTGGAGTTAATTTCGAAGCTGGTCGACTCAATACTGCGGTCCAGAACGCTTTGGTCCGCACTTCCCTGGCTACTGCGCCTGCTACATCGCGCGATGGCGCCGAGCCTTATCAACCTCCTCAACAACCGAAGGCGGCACCGATATCCAAGCCTGTAATCGATCCCAAAATGTTCAAGCCTTTCACTATTTCGGGGGATATCTGGAAAGAGGTATTGAAGAGTGTTATTAATTCCCTCCAAGAAGCAGCCCTTGATGCTATTAAGGATGTAGCTGAGCTTCTTAAAGAGAACTGCGACTTCAATAATCCGCGCTCGTCCGACTATGGGGCTACTGACATTAACGATCTTTTGAACACCGATGAAGAAAGTAATCTGCTGCCTTCTGTTGGCACAGGCACACAATTAGATTCAATCTCATCCAAAAACGGCATGTCTGTCGAAGAACTGATGCTTTATTTAGGAGCCCTGTCAGGCATATTAAGTTCCATAGAGGTCTGTATTCTGTTCCAAAACAGAGAAGATGCTTCCTCTGAGCTGATTGACAGGATATTGGAGTTCAATGCGGAGTATTCAAATATTAAAGTTCGTGAGGGTATGTCGACAGTCACCTCGATCATGGGCTTTTTCGCAGACCTGTCTGCTACAGTTGATGTCACCGAGTTGTGCAATTCAATCATCAATGATCTCTATCTACTCAATCAGGACGATATTTGTTTAACAGCAGACGATCTGTCGACGTCGGACATGGAAAAGCTCTTAGATCTCATTGAAAATGGGCTTCGACTCGCCCCCGCACCCCCCAACCTAGAGTGCCCTGAGGCTGAAGGGTTTCTAAATGATCCGACGATTACTATCTCGGTCCCAGAGACGTTCAATTCGTTAGCAGAAACTGTAGAATTGCAGTTTATTGCCTCGGCCGACTCTGTAAAAGAGGTCCTGTTAGAGCAAGTATTCACTACCGGCGATGATTCTGGAGTATTAGCGAATGCAAAAGAGGCAGGCGCCGAGTCCACCGGATCACTAGAAAACTTCGACTCTAGCTTCCTTAAACCTTTGATCGGCGTTCTTGAATCCCTAGCTAGTTTTGATGTTCAAGCTTGCGATCCAGATACAGTGTCTACAATTCTAGGACCTGACGCCATGGCAGCCCTCGGAGGCATCCAGACAGGGTTAGATGTTACAGCCCAGACTGTCAGCGACCCCAATTTCCAGCAGGCAATTGAAGGGTTGGTTCTAAAACTTCAAGGAATTGCTGACGCTGGGGGCGCCACTCCAACTCCAATGTATCCCTCCTATAGGTTTAATCAGCAGTTCTTGAATGAATTTGTGAACTATATTGATATGTCTCAAGCCTCTTATGAATTTCCGTCACTAGAGGTTCCCCTTTATTATGAAGCATTCCGCGAATCAGCAGGTCCTTCGAGCTTGACTCAGTATGGGACGCAGAATATTGTCTATAGATTCCCGGACACTGTAGCCCTGCCAATAGAAGCCCCTCCTCTCGCAAGCGGTCTTCTGGGAGAGTTCTTTGAAATGTCTAAGCTGGACGCCGCGCCAGTGTGCTCCCATGATCGTACGGTGGGAGATATCCTTTACTTCCTCATGACAGCCACACAGCAACAATACAGTGCTTATGATCCGCAAACTCTAGCCACTCCCCAGGAACCGTTTGCCGTTGCCTATCCTGACATTGCTGAATGGGTTCAGGATCGGTATGGAGAAATCGCGACGGTTCCTCTGACCACCTTAACTCCCTTAGCCTATGGTGCGCTAGTGGAGTATCTTCAAACCTACACACCATCTCAGGATAGAGCGGATTTATATGGTGCATCGTCCGGACAAGATATAATTCCTAGTTCGCCGTCATGGCCCTCGGCAGGGTATGTAGGAAATCAAGAGTGGATGCAAAAATGGCTTCAGCTCATCTACGTTGTCTCTGGAGTAATGGATTCACTGAACGTCGATCGAAGTTGCCGCGACCCAATTCTTGATCAGGCTCTCCTAGAACTAAATGCGCTAGGTCTGCCAGCTACAACTGGTGAGTTCACCACACAGGCCCTCCAGACAAAACTTTTTCTTGACACAATATACGAGGTCGAGGCGACGGATCTTTTAGAAGGTAACCTACTTTCTATTGCTTATCCTCGCGACACTGGGCTCTTCAAAGTCAACCAGGGCAATAGTCCAAATATGGTGATTAAGTACCAGTCGACCGGAGACTATATTCCTCCTGCTAATATCACAGAGACCTTACTTGTCGATGAAGAGCAGTTTAGATTCGAGAATGACGAGACCTCACAAAATGCTTACACAAAAGTTTTTGTGGATGCGTTTGAGGACCCTTCTTCTCCCTTAGAAATGTCTACACGCGTACGGATTGAAAACCGACACTTCGCTTATGCTTATGCTATCTTGACGGACGGGGTGTTTGATTATGTAAGAAGAAATGGGGTCTTCAGTGCTGCAACCCTCCAGTCCCTGAATTTTTTCCATCTTAATACCAATTGTCCCCCCGATGAGGTCTCTGATCTTCTGGATGTTAACGGAATCCTTGCACAGATGCAGAAAGAGTTTATAGAATCCGCGTGCAATGACACCGACCTACCTCTCCGGAAGAAGATTCGTAATATGATTAAATTCGGGATGTATCTCCTCTTAGTGCAGGTGGCAATTGCCGAGTTTATAGTTAAAAACATCTTTGTTTTCTCGGCGTTTAAAATTGATGAGTTAATTGAGACGCCCTTTATTAAGGTGTTCATGAGGCAACAGATTGTGGCTTCTATGCTCCGCTACCTAGCCAACGAGGACCAAAATAAGGAAGCTCTTGTGCGCAGCGACCTTGTAGAATATTTTAATCTCAAAATCAGACGCAACAGTGTACAGGAAAATGGAGGGATCAAGTTCGAAGATGGATCCACTGCATTCCCTGCCGATATCCAATTTTCAGTTGTCGATAATGGTGGCTTTGCTGGCTTTGATGAAATTATTGATTTCTTGATCTCTGAGCGTTTAGTCCTTGGAAAAATCCCTGTTAATAATGCCGTCAAAAACTCATTCCCGGAGAGTAACCCCCAGTCTATGGACTCTGTTTTCTTACGATCTATAGAAGCATTTAAAATTACAGCGGGCGACAGCGCCGCTCATATTCTGGAGAGCATTAACGTTTCCGAGACGAGGCAATTCAACACTAGTGATTTAGTCTTTATGACAGTTAAAGAAACAGCCATGTCAGAGGCAGGTACCAACGTCGAGCCTCCATACACCGAATTAAGACACATCGTCAATGCTCCCCCCAAGCCATTTGATCTTTCGGGACTTCCTATATATGAGAGGTTCTCATCAGAGACCCTCCCCTATGATGGACAAGGACCCAGTGTGAAAACAACCGACGAGAATAATATTGTGATCTATAGAATTGCCTTACGGGCGGACGACGAACTGGATGAATATGCAGTTGCACAACAGGCAACTCAAGCTCTCCAGTCCGGTGACTATCAGCCTTTCGATGATTCTCCGGAAATACCAGCAGCTCTAGCCTACAATGTGGTACCTAAATTTATAATGACTAGTGATACTGCTGCCGCGGCGGAGGGAAGCACCGGCGAATCCGATATAACCATGGTTTCGTTGAATGATTCGGATTGGGTGGGCTTTGATGTATACTCCACCACTGATGCCTCGATTCCAGATCCACCGGAAGTCCTTACAGGCAAAATATCGCGAGCCTACAAATTATGGTATTATCGTAATACTGGAAGTTCAGAAAAGGTGTACTTGCTTCGAGACTTCGGAGCTAAAATATTTGACCCAGCACTCGATGGAGTAGCTGCCGCATCCCGCGCGCTGGGACTCTATAAGACATCGAACCAGTCGTCGAAGGACGACCAATCACCCTCAACTA
>TARA_R110002020_G_scaffold456479_2_pt1 | contig 25216 bp, 17 predicted proteins | sample TARA_R110002020 | Tara Oceans TARA_R110002020 (sample SAMEA4396489) | marine metagenome | biome: Westerlies Biome; feature: [MES] marine water layer (ENVO:01000295) within the mesopelagic zone...; material: water (ENVO:00002006), including particulate matter (ENVO:01000060) such...
CCTTTCCTCTGAACCAATGAAAAAGTGGTTAGAAATATTGGATGCAGGAGAGTTCTACAGGATTCATAAATCCTACGTAGTGAACAGCCAAAAAATAATCAAACTCAGTGGCAATCAAGTTCATCTTCTCGATGAAATCGTTCTTCCTATCGGCAGAACTTATAGGGAAGAGTTTATGGAGAGATTTCTGAAATAGAAGATCATCTCAACTTTTTGACCTAATTTTTAGTACTATTCATATATGAAATCCAACCTGAGGCAGTCAATTCAAAATCGTATCAGATGAAAACATGTATTTCAATTTTGCTATTATTCCTCCTTTTATCCTCATGTGATAAAGAGGATATGCCTCACAAAGAATTTAGAGTTATTGTCGAAAGCACATCTGACATTTCCTGCAGTCTTCCGATAATCAGATTTCTAGATAAAGAAGCCGAAGTAAAAGCTCAGACCGGCTTGGAGACATTAACTTATAATGCCTATCACCTTGACAATTCGCTCAATGTAGTTGGGAATTCTTTATTAGTCGAATTTACTGAAGTCCGAGATGAGGATCTCCTTGCTTGCTTAGCCATTGGAATTAGCTATCCTGGTATTGCTATTACGAATGCTAGACTAGCGAATTGATTACCTTCTGCCTCGGTCTGTGTCGCACAGACCGAAACTTTGGACTCAGCATTGAATCAGTAATTTCCATAAGGTCAAAAATTATCATCAACTGATTTTGGCGAAACCTTCATTCAGGATTGAGGTCAATTCTGCCAAATCAAAAGAACATCAAAAATTCAAAACACCTCAGGTTTAAACCCGAGGTGTTAAATTTATCGGCCTAACAGAACTCTTTAAACTAATCCTACTAGAAAAGCTGACTTCTCTGTTAGTCCACCGCGAACTCTATGGTGATTTAAAACATCAAGGCAACAAATTAAATCCACCCTTCGTCAAGATTACCGTATTCTCATCCAGCTCTTCATTCGGCAAGAGCTCGATCATTCCGTCATTTTCGAGACCAGTTTCTACTACTATTTTCTCAATTTTGAATCCGGAATCCGCCTTTTCACGCTGAACAAGCACATAGCTAGCACCTTCAGAAACTACCACAGCGGTCGTAGGAACTACCCAGGCTTCTTTAGGATCTTTGATCAGCTTTGCTTCCAAAAACATCCCCGGAACCAAAAAAGCTTCCTCTTCTTCCTCAGGCAAATGCGCATGAATATTAATCTGCCTCTCATTATTGATAGATTGTCCAACAACAAAAACTTCAGCTTGCAATGTTTTTCCTGGCATATCCGGAATAGTCACCAATACCTTCTGGCCCTTATGGATACTTCCCGCATCCTTCTCAAAAACAACCAGCTCTATATGCAAATGCTCCTTACTGATAACCGTCATCGCTTTACCACCCACAGCCAAAAAGGCACCTTGCACCAAATGTATCCCATCTACAAAACCTGAAATTGGGGAAAGCACCGGCACTTTGGAACGGATATTCTCTGGCTTCAATTGATCTGCATTGATATTGATCAGCGCCAACTGACGCTTCAAACTCTCCGCCTTCGCTTTGGTCGCCTGATAATCGGCCTCTGCTTTTAGGTAGTTTTTCTGCGAAGAAATTTTCTCTCCGAATAGTGTCTTCTGACGCTCATATTCTTCCTTAAGATAATTCAACTGGCTATTTGCCTCTAGAAACTCCTGTTGCAAGCGGATGAAATCTGTGTTTTCCAAATAAAAAAGTACTTCTCCCTTTCTCACGGGTTCTCCTTCCCGTTTATTCAAGCCACTCACATAGCCACCGAAATACGCGGAAATCTCCTGAATTCCCTCCACCGGAACTTTGACCATCCCCTGCACCGAGAGTCCCTCAGAGAATTCCTGCAACTGGGGGCTCCCCCATGACATTCTCATCGTTTCAAATTGCTTCTGTGAAACGGAAATAAAAGGCCCAGTGGATGTTCCTGCTTCTAACTCCACACCTTCGGCTTCAGATTCTCCAGAACCTGCACATTGAAAGAAGAGAAGACTGGAGGCCAAAAGCGTAGCATTTAGCAATAATTTTATAGGGAAATTCTTCATCAGTTCAAAAGATAGTTGATGTCCAAAATAGTTTGTTGATACGCAAATTTGCTTTGCAGGTATTGAAGGGTGATCGTCCTGGAATTCTCCATCAGCTGCACATACTGAAGAAAATCTATTTCTCCTTCTTGGTATGATCGCTGCGCTTGCTGGAGAATTTGGAGAGAAAGTGTTTTGCCCTCTGCCTCATAATAGCTGATGACCCGGATGTTCTGATCAAGTTGCCGGTGCAATTGCTGGGCTCGACTTTCCAGCTGATTTCTGTATTGCTCAGCTTCAAGCTGGATTTTCTCCTGTTGAAACTCCGTGCTTCTCACTAGTGATTTTTGTGCTCCAAAAAACAACGGCAGTGAAATTCCAGCCTGAAATCCTGGATAAACTTTCGCATTTGCACCAGGATTTGTCCCTCGAAAAACCTCTAAATTGATATCAGGCAGTAGTTTTCGCTTCTCGGCTTGTACCTGATAAACTGATTGACTTAGGGCGCTTTCATAATATTCCACACCTGGATGGGCAGACCAATCTTCCATCAGAGAAATGTCCAAGTCAATTGACTCATCAGAGAGCACCAAATCTCCCTCCCAATTCATCAGGAGCTTCAATTTATCCATTGCCATGAGGTAATTTTCATTTGCCTCACTTCCCTTGAGACCGATTTCCTGTCGCTTTCCTTCGGCTGTCAATTTCTCCAGGTAGTTACTTTCACCAGTTTCAAATTTCCGCGTGGCAGCTCTGGCAAATTCGGCATAAAGTGAATCTAGGTAATCGTAATTCTCCATCAATTCCTGCCAATATTTCACCTCAAGAAATCCTTTACTAATCTCTCCTTCCAGCTTTCTTTTTTGCAATTCAAATTGATTGAGTTGCATTTCAGCACCCGCTTCCAAGACATTTTTCTGAGCTCCATAGAGCGTCGGAAAGGCCATGCTTTGACTCAATCCCCACTTCCGGTTATAGATTCCATTTTCGGCGATGTCATTTTTATCTTCAGCATAATAGACACTCGTCTTATCCAGATTCCAGCCCTGCCCGATCTTCTCATTAGCCATCTCCAGTGATTTATCCGCTGCCTGAAGATGAAGATTCCGCTCCATTCCTATTGCCACTGCCTGTTCCAAAGTCATTGGCGTTTCCTGTGCCAGCGAAGCAAAAGAAATCATAAAGAGTAGCACTACGGATGAGAGCACTTTTTTGGAAGGCGAAGGGGCTGATTTACTCCTAAAGAGCACATACAAAACAGGAAGAACGATCAAAGTCAGAATAGTGGCTGAAATCAAACCTCCCACAACTACTGTAGCTAGCGGTCTTTGCACCTCTGCTCCTGCAGAATTGGAAATCGCCATTGGCAAAAAACCAAGTGCTGCAGCAGAAGCCGTAAGTAAAACTGGCCTCAAACGCTCCTTCGCTCCCTTGATCACAAGGTCTTTGATGGAAATGTAGTGTGACTCCATGGATTTGAAATGTTCGATAAGTACGATTCCGTTGAGTACGGCGATGCCGAAAAGAGCTATAAAACCTACTCCAGCCGAAATACTGAATGGCAAATCTCTCGCCCACAACAGCAGCACGCCACCAATTGCAGACAGTGGGATAGCTGAGTAGATCATCAATGCATCCCGAGTCGATGAAAAGGCAAAATAAAGAAGTACAAAAATCAAGAATAAGGCAATCGGAACGGCGATCATCAGCCTGTTTCTAGCTTGTTGTAGATTTTCAAATTGACCGCCATAATCTACTCGGTAGCCTTCCGGAAGTTCTATTTCATTAGCAACGATGGCCTGAATATCATCCACTACAGATTGCAAATCGCGGTTTCTCACATTCACACCGATTACCACACGGCGATTGGTATTGTCTCTGGAGATTTTAGCCGGTCCTTTGGTATAACTGATCGTCGCCAGCTCAGACAGAGGCACCGAACCACCATTCGGGAGCTGGATCGAGGCCTGCTCCAAGTGCTTAATATCCTTGCGGAATGGCTCAGCAAATCTCACTACCAAGTCGAATTGCTTTTCTCCTTCAAAAACTTTCCCAGCACTCATTCCGGCAAAACTCATTGTCACCACCTCATTCAGATCAGAGATATTTAATCCAAACTTTGCGATTTTACCTCTATTGTATTCGATCTTCATCTGTGGAAGACCGTCTACTTTTTCCAAAATAATATCTGCAGCTCCTTCTACTCCTTGAATAGCAGCTTCGATTTCTTCGGCAGTTTCCAAAAGAACATCCAAATCCTCCCCAAAAACTTTGATCGCCAAATCTGCACGAACCCCCGTAATCAGCTCGTTGAAACGCATTTCTATCGGCTGGGTAAATTCGTATTCCATGCCAGGAATCACCTCCAGCGCTTCTTTGAATTTATCCGCCAGCTCATCTTTAGTCTCTACCGTAGTCCATTCTGACCGAGGCTTCAGCGTCACGATCACGTCACTTTCCTCCATGGACATAGGATCGGTTGGGATTTCAGCTGCCCCAATTCTTGTTACCACCTGGTTTACTTCCGGAAATTCCTTCAGAATTTTCTCTATCTCCGTGATGGTTTCCACCGTATTTGTCAAGGATGTTCCTGTTTTCAAAAATGGTTGAATCACAAAATCCCCCTCGTCAAGTGTAGGCACAAACTCAGAACCCATGGTGGAAAAAATCAGGATGGTTCCCACGAGCATACCAAATGCTGAGATCAAGACAATTTTCGCATGATCTAGCGCCCAGGTGATCGCCGGTTCATACACCTTATTTAAGCCATTGATTATTCGTGTAGATATATTCTTAGGACCAGGAGGTGTAGTTTTCAGGAAAAGCGCAGATACTACCGGCACATAGGTCAAGCCTAGAATCATCGCCCCAATTAATGCAAAGGAAAAAACCTCAGCCATAGGACGGAACATTTTGCCCTCCACACCTGTCAGTGACAGTATCGGAATAAATACGATGATGATAATAATCTGTCCAAAAACCGCAGAATGCATCATTTTGGATGCTCCGGTGAAAGAGATCTCATCTTTCTTTCTCTGACGCTCCGCCTTCGAAAGACTCGCTAGTTGATGATCAGCTCTAGTAAATTGGAAGGCAATAAACTCCACTATAATCACTGCTCCATCGATGATAATCCCAAAGTCAATTGCACCCAAGCTCATTAAATTGGCATCAACTCCAAAGATGTACATCATGGAGAGCGCAAAAAGCAAACTCAGTGGAATCACAGAAGCCACTACCAAGCCTGAACGGAAATTCCCAAGCAATAACACCACGACAAAAACCACAATTAGGCAGCCCAAAATCAGGTTCTCAGAAATTGTAAACGTTGTCTTTCCGATCAATTCTGAGCGGTCCAAAAATCCATTGATCACAATTCCTTCAGGAAGGGAAGAATTCATCTCTTCCAATCGCTCTTTAACCCGATCTATCGTTCCCTTGGAATCAGCACCCTTTAGCATCATTACCTGACCAAGTACTTTTTCGCCTTCGCCATTGGCGGTGATTGCACCAAACCTATTCGCATGACCAAAACCCACTTCTGCGATATCACGGATATAAACTGGAGCGCCATTTCTTACTTCTACTACTATATTCCCAATATCCTCCAGGCTCGACACAAGTCCTTCTCCCCGGATAAAAAAGCTCTCATTCGTCTTTTCTATATACCCACCTCCGGCAATAGAATTATTTTTTTCCAGTGCATGATACACCTCAGCGATGTCAATCTGCATTCCCTTCAATCGCTCAGGATTGATAGCAACTTCATATTGCTTCATAAAGCCGCCCCAGGTATTCACTTCTACCACACCTTCTATCCCGGACAGTTGTCTGCGCACTACCCAGTCTTGGATCGTACGTAGCTCCGTGATGCTGTATTCGTTTTCGTAGCCAGGCTCCACATCTACTACGTACTGAAAAATCTCGCCTAGTCCTGTAGAAATCGGCCCCATGATAGGAGTTCCAAAACCAGCTGGAATACTTTCCTCTGCTATCTTTATTCGCTCAGCTATGAGTTGACGCGGGAGATAACTCCCCATGTCATCTTCAAAAACTATCGTCACCACCGAAAGTCCAAACTTAGAAATAGAGCGGATTTCCACCACCCCCGGAAGATTCGCCATCTCCAACTCCACAGGATAAGTCAGGTATTTTTCCACATCCTCTGTCGCCAGATTTCTGGAAGTAGTGATCACCTGCACCTGATTGGTCGTGATATCCGGTACTGCACCTATGGGAAGATTGCTCAATGAATAGAGTCCAAATCCTATCCATGCGGCTATAAAAATGAATATGATGAGCTTGTGCCCAATACTCCACTGAATAATTCGATCTAACATGGGGAGAGTTAAAATTGAATTACAAAAATGGCTCTAAGGCTTTGCATAGCCTGAAAAACTCCCTTAAGATTGGCTTAAATCTCAGTGCTGAAAACCAAGCGAAACGTACTTCCTTTCCCCGCTTCACTATCCACTTCTACCTGAATATCTGACTCGAGCGCAAGTTTTTTGACGATTGTAAGCCCAAGCCCAGTACCCTGAACCAGGAATGTAGCATCACTTGATTCTCTGTAAAAAGGATCAAAAATCTTATCCAATGACTCCTGCGCTATCCCTCTCCCCTCATCTATGATCTCCAAAAAAGGTGCGCCTTCATGAACCCCGACTTGCAGACAGATCTTACCACTGGGCGCGGAATACTTGATAGCATTCTGGATAAGATTACTCAGGATCATCTGAAGCGATTTCTCATTGACAAGTGTGTAAAATGGTTTTGAGAAATTGGTATGAAAAGTGACTTCTCTTCCAGATTCTTTCTCTACCTGCTGCCCAAAATTCTGGGCAAAAGAAACCAAATCCACTTCCTCCCTACTCATTTTACCTTTACCAACTCTAGCAAGCATCAGCAATTGATCGATCATCTCAGACATGCGGTCTATGCTGGCCAATGCCATTTTCACCTTTTCAATATATTCCTCAGCAGTCCTAGGCTTACGAATCAACACTTCCAAAGTGCCTCGCATTACAGCCAAAGGAGTTCTCAATTCGTGAGAAGCGTCAGAAGTGAATTGTTTCTCACGGATCAAAGACTGCTCCAACCTGGCCAACAAGTCGTTGATCGAGCGAGTGAGTTGGGCAATTTCATCATTTGGCTCAGCGACGGGAATACGCTCATTGAGGTTGCTTTGGGAGATGAGATTGGTCTTCTGGATGATTTGCTGAATAGGCAGAATACTCTTACCCGCCAAAAACCGCATGGCTAAAAACAAGGATAGCAAAATCCCTGGGTAAAGAATCAGTAGAATATTCCTGAGGTTGTTGAGCAATTGTCTCGCATCTTCAAAAGATTTCGCCACGAGCATATATCCTTCTTGCTTTCCTCCATGATTAAGCGGAATCTGCATCTGACGCACTTCTCTATTACCGGTTTTCAGCGTCCAAGCTTCATCACCTTTTGCTCTATCCGGGTAAAAACTCAAGTGGTTTTCACTAAGATTTGGTGACCTATCCATAGAAACACCTTGCATATCCACAATTTCTATAAAAATAGGATTGAGCTGGATCTGGCTATGCTCCTGTTCCAGCCATTCGTCTTTGTGCACAAATCGAATCTCTCCATTCACCAGAAATATCTGCCCCACATGCTTATCCGTTTCTAATTTCAGCTCTCTGTCTATGCTTTGGATGACAGTAAAGTCCACCACCAAATATATGATCGCAAAAACTACAAGCACGATCAATGCCGTGACTAAGGTCAACCTGCGCGCTATCCGTTCTTTGTAAGAAATACTCATAGATCCTTAGCGATATAGCCTATTCCCCTCACCGTTTGAATGTAATCTTCGTTGGTATTGAAACGAAGTTTTTTCCTGAGGGAGTTCATGAATACATCGATTACTCCCGTGTTATATTCAAAATGAATGTCCCAAACATCCTCAATGATTTGTGTACGTCGGCAAACTTGATTCTTATTTTTCATCAGGTATTCCAGCAAGGCAAACTCCTTTTGGGTTAACTGGATCTCTTCTTCCTCTTTGAAAACCTGATGTCGATCTGTGAAGAGCACAATGGGTCCGAGCGAATATTTCTGCTCCGAACTGCCTTTTGCTCTCAGTTGCACTCTTATTCTAACTAATAGCTCTTCGAAATGAAAGGGCTTTTTGATGTAATCATTCGCCCCAGACTGCAACCCCATGATCGTTTCATCTACTGTATCCTTTGCCGTGAGGAAAATAATAGGAGTATCAGCGAATTGCTTTCTGAATTCCAGGCAAACCTCAACACCGCTTTTCAGCGGTAACATCCAGTCTAAGAGCAAAAGATCATATTCGCCGCTCAGTGCCATTTGTAGACCCTGTTCGCCATTCACAGCGATATCCACAGAATAGGACTCCTCCTCTAAGCCTTGTTTTAAAAAGCTGGAAATCCCGGGTTCATCTTCTACAACTAGAATTCGCATGACTATTTTTTTACCAAAGAGTTCACAAAGGTCGCGCAGAGCACAACTTGTATTAATTAGCCTTCCGTGGAACTGATCATTAATTGTAATCTCATCCCCCTTTGTCAAGCCAGATTTTGTTTAATTACTATGCAAAAGTTAGCAATTCAATCTAAGGTCGGTAATTCTGAGGCTTAATATTCTCTTAAAGTTTTGGAGGCAATTCAAAAGCAATTAGGGATAATGCGGAAAATGATTAGCAATAAAAGGGCTGTACCAAAAGGCACAGCTAAAGAACTTATTTAATTAAAGCTACCTATAGTCAGTCCCTAAAGGGACAAGTTTAACACCATGGTTTGGATTTTCACAAACCACGAAGCATTCATTCCCGAAAGGACATAACTGTAATATGGAATTAAAGCAATACCAAATCCTGTTTCTGGGGAAGCAGGATAACTAAAGTTGCGCCCTCTGCGAAATCTCAGTGGCCTCCGCGGTAAAAAATAAAAAAGACCTTCCGAAATCAGAAGGTCTACACTATTTTATGCCATTTCTGCCACTTTAGTTTGCATTGGCTTTTTCTTAGCTGGTTTTTTCTTCCGCTTATTCCACCAGATCAGTGTACCCGTGATCGGCAAAGAGGTAGCGATCAAACACGCGACAAACCAAAGGAACTTTGAAAATTGACCAAAGATATCTCCAACATGAAGTGACTTCACCGATCTTCCTACCTGCTGTCGCCATGGCAAGTCTGAAAACAAGTTTGCCTCGGTCACTGACAGATCCGCCGAGGACAATGTCAGTTGATCTGACCCAGATCTAGCAAAAAAGCCAGTTCTATATTTACTTACACTCACCGGATCTGAAGCTTTAGAAGGTAGCGACACACGAATATTACCTTCGTAAGGCAGTTCAGCATTAGTCGCAGTGAATACATCTTCCAATGAAAGTACTGCGGGAGCAGTAGCTGCAACTTCAGCTTCCGCATTTTTGCCATTACCGCGACCTTCTCCACCTTTTCCTTCTCCTCCGCGTCCACCCGGAGCTTCACTTTTAGCAACTGGCTCTTGGTAGATATCCCAGGTCTTTTGCCATCCTTCTCTATACCAAGAGTAAGACCAAAATGGGCCAGTAGCTCCCATGATGAATAAAAAGATCAAAGAGTAAAATGCTAAAGTATTGTGCAAATCATGATTTATGCGCTTCCAATTTGCAGACCACTTAACTTTCAAACCTTGCTTCCAGCTTTTAACTTTATTGGGCACCCAGATGACAATTCCAGTAATCACTCCTAATAAAAACAGCAAGGTGGCAACACCATTGATAAATCTACCCAAATCACGGTTACCCATGCTTTCCAAGATCGGAGTTTCTATTCTATCCAACAGCAACCATCTATGAAGACTAAACATATAGCCCATAAATTCTGCAGTTTGAGTTTTATCTGACGTATTGCCAAGAATAGCTCCAGAATATGGATTCACATAATACGTAGTACCTCTGCCTTCCTCACCTTCTTGCTTCAGTGTGAATTGGACACTACGATCAGCTTCCTCATTCCACATTACTCCCACCACATTGGATGCTTCACTTTGCTCCAAAAAATCCTTCAATTCATCTGCGGACTTACGCGCACCAGTCTCCTCCACAAAGTAAAGTTCGGAATCCATGAATTCTCGAATCTCAGTGTTATAGACATAAATCGTCCCGCTGAAACAAACAGCAATAACCACCAATCCAGAGATCAAGCCGGCATAGAGGTGAATTTGATCAAAAATATTTCGGATACTTTTCCAAGCAGTAGATTTTCTTGTTGACATAAAATATTCAGTTGGAGGAATTAATAATTAGCCCAAAAGTAAGAAAGATTTTAATTATTTAGAATTAGTCTAATGTAGAATTGATATAAAAATAAAAATTGCCTGTAAAACCCATTCTCAACTATGAAGGTTCTTTCTGTTTGCTTTTAATAGGCACTGCCCTTAATGACGACCTATATAGTTGATTTTCAGTGCGATAAATCCCTTTGTGATAAAGAACCGGAAATCAACCCCACAAAACACCCTCTTTCCTAAAAATTGGAATAAATTTTAGAAGAATCTGTTTTATTTAAACCCACTATTTGATAGTTTAACAGAAATTATTCGATTTGAAGAAATTCTAGAAACCATATTTTACGAATTTTACAAAAAATCATCTCCAATATTTAGTATAAGACCCCATGCCAGAAAAAGTAGTAAACGAAAAGGAGATAATTGGAAGAATAAAAAGTGATGATGAGTCAGCTTTTATTGAAGTTTATGATCTTTTCTGGAAAAGACTGTTCAACTACGGGTATAAAAAGCTCGGAAAGAAAGAGAGCGTAGAAGGAATTGTTCAGGATGTTTTCATCGATTTCTGGACAAAGAGATCCAAACTGGAAATTCACACTTCACTTTCTTCCTATTTGTTTACGGCCGTGAATTACCGAATCATCAACCAATACAAGTCTCAAACTATTCGCGATAAATATTCGGAACAGAAAAAAACAAGTGGAGAACACATAAGTACATCCACAGACGATACTATTCTTTTCAATGACCTGAAATCAAACATAAAGAAAGTGGTTCAGGCATTTCCAGAGCAGCGCAAAAAAGTCTACCAACTGCGCTTCAACAAAGGCCTGAGCTATAGTGAAATAGCTCAAAACCTAGAAATCTCTGTGAGTACGGTGGAAAAACATCTCATGCGAGCCCTGAAAGATATTCGAATCAGCCTAAGAGAGCTCACTCTTACGGCTTGCGCCTTAGTTTTCTCAGAGTCTTTCTATGAACTACTGGGATTAGCTGCGCTCTCCTGGTAGACTTTACCACACTCCCCATCACCACGCTTTGCTTGCATTTTTTCAAATACTAGTTTTTGTAAAAAATCACATCAAAGGGTATAAAAACTGATTTTTTTACACCAAAACATGTCAATTGAAAAATAACTGGTTTATTTTTTATTTCACATGGAGGTATTTTATGTCTGAGTTGACATATATAATATAACATCAAAGTGATGACAGAAAACTATACCAACTTATATCGAGAAGACAACAAAGAGCCAAATTCCAGCTTGGATGAAGAGTACGAACAAGATTTCGTCGACAATTTGAAGCTAGAAGATCAGGTGGAGCTCAAGAAAAAAATATTCCGAGAAATAAAATCCGGAATAAAAGAACACAAAGAAAAAGTTGAGAGAAAAAGAAGAATTCTCCATTCCACCAGAATCGCTGCTTCCATCCTCTTATTCTTATTAGTGAATCTGGGACTATGGCATGTTTTAAAACTTAGAGAACACAGTTATCAAACTAGCGCAAATGAAACTTTAAAAATTGAATTACCAGATGGCTCAACCGCTTTACTCAACTCCAATTCTCAACTGACCTTTTCATACACTTGGGCTTTTGGTTTTGATAGAAAAGTAGAATTAAATGGAGAAGCCTATTTTGATATAGCTAAGGACAGCGACGCAAAGCGATTTATAATTAACGAAGGAGAAGCCATGGAAGTAGAAGTTTTTGGAACAGAATTCAATTTCAAAAACCAACATCCGGTACATAAACTAACGCTAATTGAAGGAAGTGTAAAGCTTGGCTATCAGAGCGAACAAGGCGAAGCAAATCGGATGGTAATACCAGGAGAAACCGTCAAATTAAACGTAGAAAACCATCAAATAGAGGCCAAAACCTCTCCTAACCCACAAAGATTACTTGCTTGGCAAGACCGTAAACTAAGGCTACAAAATGAAAGCCTAGAAGAGATACTTAACATAATAACGGAACTTTATGACTTGGAATTAATTGAGCAAAAAACACCACCAACCTCTCAACTGATCTCAGGAAGCTTACCACTAACCGATAATCCAAATGAAGTAATTGAAAACATTGAAGTGCTATTTAACACGAAAATCAAACTAGAGAATAATTCATTACGAGTACAATAGATTACCGCTTGCCTTTCGGCCGGATCGCAAGCATGAATACAATAGTAAAACAAGTTCGAGCAATGGGTTCTGCTAACTACAGAAACCAAAATTACACTAGTGAGGTCAGGACATTTAAACCATATCCTGATCTATGAATGATTAGCAATTGACCCAAAATAAACGCGAGTAATCATTCAAACCACTAATCTGCTAATCTATGCTCATCAAATTTACCCGTTATCTATTGGTTGTCGGGGTGACAGGAGTGCTAGCACTCCCACTATCCGCCAAAGGCCAAAACCTTACACAGTTTGCCAAAGGACCAGCTTCAGATCAGAAGTTGGATAAGAAAAATCTTGAATCAACCCTGAAAGAGTTGGAAGATTTATACGCAATATCCATTGCATACCCTTCTTCCTTGGTAGATTCTGAGTCAAAAATACCAGCTGCCATCAATTCTAAATTAACAGCTGAGGAGAACCTGCAACGAATTCTCAATGGAAGTCAGATCAATTATAGAAAAGGCGCTGGCAGTTTCTATATGCTTGAGAAATCCGAGAATACCACTTCTACTATTCCCGCCAGTTCAAACTTTTCCTATCAGTCCCCCTCTCAATCTGCTCAGCACATAGAACGCACCATCCAAGGTGTAGTCCTAGATGAAGATCAAGTTCCTATTCCAGGTGCAAGTATTTTAATCAAAGGCACTATGAATGGTGTCGTAACTGATATAGACGGGAAATTTTCGCTCACACTAGATGACGAAAGTTCCGATGCAATCTTGATGGTTTCTTTTATAGGATTTACCACTCAGGAAATCACTGTAGGTACCACCTCCATGTTTACCATCGAGTTAGCTTCTTCCGATCTCGCATTGAATGAAGTGGTAGTCACAGCATTTGGTTTGGAACGAGACAAAAAAGCCCTAGGCTATTCCACCCAAAGCGTCGATGGAAGTGCCTTGACCGAATCCAGACCTACAAACGTGGCGAATAGCCTTTCCGGTCGAATTGCGGGCGTTCAGGTGACTGGAAACTCCATGCCGGGAAGTGGTGCACATATCGTAATCAGAGGCTCCTCTTCTGTGGCGGGCAACAACGAACCACTTGTGGTAGTAGATGGGGTTCCGCTAGAGCAAACTTCAAGCAGGCAATATGGGAATGGACTTTCCGAAATCAGCCCTGACAACATCAAAGAAATGACTATCCTAAAGGGAGCTACTGCGGCAGCACTTTATGGCTCGCGTGCAGCTAATGGCGTCATCATGGTCACTACCAAGAATGGTGCTGGCACGAAAGGGATTGGGATAGAGTTCAACAGCAACATGACTTTTGACAATCCACTCATTAAGCCAGAATTTCAAAACATCTATGGCGGTGGCTCTGGATACAGAACCTGGTATGTGGACGGAAGAAATGGCTTTGATGCAGACGGTATTCGAGGAACTGCCGGCGTCGATGAGAGCTGGGGCGCTCCTATGGATGGCAGCATGGTTCCGCTGTGGTATTCAGCTCCCGAGAAAGTGGCCTTACTACCTCAACCAAACAACTGGGAAGAATTCTGGGAAACCGGCCAAAGTTTCTCCAACACAATCGCTCTTTCTGGCGGAAATGAGCAAGGCAGTTTCCGTGTAGCAATCGGGCGATTAGATCAGACCAGCATCATGGCTGACAACGACTACTATAGAAACAATTTTAAGATAAACTCTTCTTACAAATTTGTTCCAAAGCTTCAGATGAGCGTAAATGCTGAATATGTTAAGTCAGGTTCAGATAACAGAGGATTTACCGGTAGTCAGGATTTCATCTGGGCACATAGACATACCGATTACGAGAAGCTTAAAAATTGGGAGGATTATTATGAAATTCAACGCCAAACATTTAGACCAGGCGATGATTACCCTTACGCAAACTGGCAGCATGAATACTTTTCAAATCCTTTCTTCAATCAAACGAATCTACCCAACTCAAATGAGAAAGATCGCCTAGTCGGAAGCATTGCACTTAACTACGATATCACGGATAAATTCAGCATCATGGTCAGATCAGGAACTGATTATTGGAGCGACACCCGAATAAATATCAACAGTGCTGAAAGCTTCAAAAACAACGTCAAAAGATTTGGCTCCTATTCTGAATCAGTTTTAAATAGTCAGGAGACAAATAGTGATGTGATCCTTACTTATGACACGGACATTACACAAAGACTTACGCTAAAAGTACAAGCTGGGGCAAACAACCGAGTGAATAACTACAAAAGCACTGCAGTGAGCGTAGGTCAACTCACCATAGACGGCCTTTACAATTTAGGAAACTACGCTAGCCCTGTCACACCTTCTAGCACGATTAGAAAACAGGTGGTAAATAGCGTGTTTGGCTCTGCTCAATTTGGATTTAACAACTACCTATTCTTGGATGTGACCGGAAGAAATGACTGGTCAAGTACTCTTCCAACCAACAACAATTCTTTCTTCTATCCATCCGCTGCGTTGAGTGCGGTAATTACTGACATTTTCGACATTCAGTCAGGATTTCTATCATTTGCCAAAATCCGTGGTAGTATCGCTCAAGTAGGTAATGATGCCGATCCATACCTCCTAAATCAAGTGTATTCCTCTGAAGGTCTATGGGCAGGTACGACCCCTACTTATGCGGAGTCGAATGAGATTGCTAACAGAACGCTCAAGCCAGAGATCACTACAGGTAAAGAAATAGGGTTAGATATGAGGTTTTTTGAAGGCCGGGTAGGGCTTGACTTCACCTACTACCATCAGTCTACTGTTAATCAAATCTTAGCTGTGTCTATTTCAACAGCCTCAGGATATAGCAGCCAGATTCTGAATGCAGGCGAGATTACTAACCAAGGAATTGAGCTTTCAATAAATGCTACACCTGTAAATACAGCATCAGGATTCAGCTGGTACACAGGAGTGAATTTCGCTAGAAACAGAAACAAAGTGGTTGAACTAGCCGAAGGTCTTGAAAACTACATTTTGGGAACTCAGAATTCACTTACTTCTGAAGCACGTGTAGGCCAACCTTATGGTTCTCTGTACGGCCGAAGATATTTGAGAAGCCCAGAAGGAGAACTTGTATACAACAACGGACTTCCTGTTCTAGAAGAAGGTACTTATACCCTAGGCAATATACAGCCTGACTGGATTGGCGGATGGACTAACTCTTTTGCATACAAAGGCCTTGAGCTAAATACACTGATCGATGTGAAAATGGGCGGAGACATATTCGATGTGGGAACTGGTCTAGCCAGGAAAACAGGTCAATATGCTGAAACGGCTATAGGTCGGGAAGAAGGAGTAATCGGCGCAGGAGTAATGAACATAGGCACATCAGAAGAGCCTATCTACGTGCCAAACGACGTAATCGCTAGCGCAGGAACTTTCTGGAATGCTCAAAACCCTAGAACCTATCACGAGACAGGGATTTTTGACGGTACCTATGTGAAGCTTCGCGAAGTGTCTTTGGGCTACGTGTTCCCAAAAAACTTCCTAGGGAACAAGTTCATACAATCGATGAAACTCTCTTTCGTGGGGCGTAACGTGGCTATTCTTTACAAAAACCACCCTCACATGGATCCAGAAGTGGATGGCAAGGGCGGAAATGGACAAGGATTCGCCTATGGTGAAATGCCTTCCACCCGGAATTTGGGCTTCAACCTTAATGTGACATTCTGATCTAATTTCCTATCTATTAAGAACCTATCATGAAATCAAACATGTCTCAGGCGTCATCAACTGACATTATTATTTACCATGTGAGATTCCATGTGGCCAAAAAATCAAATAATAAACACATGAAAAGACTATACATATCCACACTAGCAATACTCCTGCTGACTTTTGGCACAATGACTTCTTGTACCAAAGATTTTGAAGAAACAAATACGGATCCAAACAACCCAGTTTCCATTTCCCCATCCCTGCTTTTGCCAAACGCAATTCAAGTAATGGTAGATAGATACTGGGGACATAGCACCAGATATCAGCGTCTGAATATAGATGCTGCCATGTGCTGGATTCAGCATCTTTCTAGAAACATCTACATCAATGCTGAAGGTGACAGCTACGAAATACCACTGACTATTTCCTCCGGAACATGGAATAGCGTATACAATGAGTCTCTGATCAACTTTGAAAGAGTTAAAACCCTAACTACTGCTGGCGCTGAATACGAGAACTCCAACTACCTAGGAATAGCAATGACTATGCAGGCTTTTGGATTCGCTTATTTGACAGATGTATTTGGCCCAATTCCATATTCTGAAGCATTGAAAGGAACGGCACAAGAACCTATCAATTCCCCTGCATACGATTCCATGGAGGAAGTTTACGCAGGAATTCTTGCCGATCTCATGGAAGCCAACACTCTTCTTTCCACCGATGGACCGGTAGTAGTGGGTGATATTCTCTTCAATGGAGACATCATGAAATGGAAGAGATTCACAAACTCACTTGCACTTAGACTAGCGAATAGACAAGCTTCCAAGAAACCCGCAGAATCGAAGGCGCTCATCAGTCAAATCTTATCTGATCCTGTGAAGTATCCAATTATCGAAAGTAATGCCCAAGCAGCACAGCTAATCCATTTCGATGTGATTGGCAGCCGAAACAAAATGTTTGATGTATTCTCCACACGATCAGATTGGAACATAAGCAGTACGCTAATTGAGAAATTACTTGAGCTTGATGATGAGAGAATCACAGTATATGCTCAACCGCTAGACGATGGTTCCTATGCAGGCTTACCAAATGGACTTACGGATGCAGCCGCAGGTACTTACAATGCCTCACGAATTGGACTTAAATATTTAGACCCGACGGCTCCAAGTGTTTTGATGACTTATGCAGAAGTAGAATTCATCAAAGCAGAAGCGGCTTTGGACGGAGACATTTCAGGTGACGCTGCAGCATATCTTGAAAGTGCTATCGCTGCTTCATTCAAGCAACAAGGGCTTACCATGCCAGAGGATTACATGTCTCGTATCGGAGGGGTCACCAAGGAAAGCCTGATGACTCAAAAATGGATTGCATTATTCGGTCAAGGAGTGGAAGCTTGGAATGAGTACCGCAGAACTGGCTTTCCTGTAATGCCAGCTCCTAATCCTAGCGCAGTCTTTTCAAACGACGGAATCCTCCCTACCAGAATCGAATATCCTACATCTGAATATTCTCTGAACAAGGCAAATCTGGACGAAGGAGTAAGCAAGCTCGGCGGCTCAGACAACATGAGAACTCCACTTTGGTGGGTAGAATAATCAAAATTGATCTCCAATCATTCAACCGAAAATCTTATGAAAAAGTCATTCAACCTATACTTAGTTCTGGTAGCCTTCCTCACCTTCGCATTCACACAATCCTGTGTGGAATCAGACGACCTGGTAACGCCTAATGTGGGATCACCTGTTTTGGTCTTGCTGGAAGGATCTTCTTTCCCCGCTACTTCATCTGTGACTGTAGGCTCCAAGTTCTTGGAACTCGACAAAACAAACATCGTTGACTACACCAAAGGAATAGACTCCATCCCTGTCCCAAATCTTAGCATCGCTGTCTTTATCAACAATACCAATGAAGTTGCCAAGCTAGTGACGGATTCAGATGGAAGTGCACCACTAGTAGTCTCATGGGCTGATTTGGGCTTGCCCGACGCAAAAAGCGGTAGCTCAGTTCGATTAGAATTTGCAGGGACCTACAAAAATGTAGCCTTCCGAAAATACCACACAGTAAGAGTCAATTAATACAAATCACAACTATCAATTCACAAAAAAACATTTCTCAAAACTTTCTACAACCTTATCAAAATACTTATGAACCACTCTATCAACAGACGTACTTGGATCAAATCCAGCCTAATGGCCATGGGAACTATGGCAGTAGCACCTGCATTCGCCCTCCCAAAAAACAAAGCTCTAGCTGCCTATCAGCCAGATTCCATTCTTAATGAGCATATCCCAACTTTCCGATACGATGAGGCTCGAATAATTGCAAAGTTAAACGCAAATGAAAACCCGTATGGTCCTTCTCCGAAAGTGGTCAAGGCTATTACTGAATCTATTTCCCTAGGCAACAGATATGGCCACGGGGAAGCTAAAGTGCTAATCGATATGATTGCCGAGAAAGAAGGCGTGAGCGCAGATCACATCATGCTTTCTCCTGGATCATCTGATATTCTGGAAAAAGTAGCTTTTGTACAGTTCATGAACGGCGGCAATGTAGTTTCTGCAGATCCTTCTTACATGTCCTTGATGAATACCGCGCAGAAACTAGGAGCAACCTGGAAGCCGTCCTTATTAACAGGTGACTTTCAGCACGACCTGGACGCCATGGCCAAATCCGTTGACTCAGAGACCAACCTTGTCTACATCTGTAACCCTAACAATCCTACAGGCTCTATCACCGACGCAACGAAACTGAAGGCATTTTGCTCCACCGTATCTGAAAAGACACCGGTGTTCGTAGATGAAGCGTACCTGGAATTCCTTCAAAAGCCTGAAGAATCATCCATGGTAGGACTCGTGGCTGAAGGCAAAGATGTAATCATTGCCAGAACTTTCTCTAAGGTCCATGGAATGGCAGGCTTGAGAATCGGCTACATGGTAGCACTACCTGAGCGTATCGAAAGCATCACATCGAAAGTAAGAAGCACAATGGGACTTTGTGTCACCTCTTTAAATGGTGCTATTGCAAGCTTAAAAGATCCTGGGTTTATCACGAGCTGTAGAGAAATGAACACCGAATGCAGAGAGTACACTAAAGGTGAAATCGCTTCTCTTGGCTATGACATTATTCCCTCAGAGACCAGCTTTATGATCTTCCCACTTCGCATGGAAGGCCAACCATTCATGAAAGGCATGTATGAAAGTGGGGTTGGTATTCGAGTATTTAATATCGATGACAAGCCTTGGTGCCGAGTAAGTATGGGCACAAAAGACGAGATGGAAATTTTCGTCGACGCTTTCAAAAAAGTCACAGCCTAAGACTTTAACCAACTATGAGTATTGCACTTCAGAAGACCCTATCGCTGCTCCTTTTGATAGTAATCGGAATATTACTCCAGAAAAAACTACAAAATGAGGATCAGAAAAAGGGGTTAAAAACCATAATTCTAAACATCGCCTTGCCGGCAATGATCTTTGTCGCATTGTTGAAAATTGAAATCAATCCAGATCTACTGATTCTTCCGGTTTTGGCTTTGATCTTCAATATTGTGATGATTTTCGTCACCAAGTATACACTGCCATTCTTTGGAATCAAGAACGATACATCGGCTATGCGAACACTGATGCTGCTATTACCCTCTTTGGCTCCTGGATTGACTTGCTTCCCATTTATAGTGGAGTATCTGGGAGACGATGCTTTGGCTTTGGCCGCACTGGCAGATATCGGCAATAAAGTATTCGTACTCATCTTGTCTTATCTACTCGCGATGTCTTGGTATTATAAAAACCAAAGCATCAAAGCAAAGTCCAACGGCAAAAAAATAAAAGAGCTATTACTAGCCATGGTCAGTGAACCTATAAATCTAGTAATGCTAGTTGCAATCGTGCTCCTCAGCTTTGGTTTTAATATGGAGAGTTTACCAGGGTTCCTAAGTGAATCTGTCCTGATGATGAAAGACATGATGACACCGTTGGTTTTGCTTTTCATAGGAATAGCGGTGATTTTCAAATGGGATCAGCTTCGCAAAATCACTTCAATTCTTACCTTCAGAGCAGGCTTCACATTTCTTCTCAGTGGATTGTTCATCTGGCTAGTGCCAATGCCTTCCGAGGCAGCAGTTCTTCTTGCGGTTGTATTTCCACAGAGTGCCGTGAGTTTCTGGCCGTTTGCTCATATGTCAGCGATTAGGAAGTTAGAATATGAAAATGAAGCACAGAAGGACAATCCAACCTTTGACCTTGAACTGGGAATTAACGTCTTAGCCGTCTCCATGCCGTTTAGCACCCTATTGATTTTGGGAGTATTTACATCAGGCAGTTACTTTACATCCCCGCTACACATCATTACTACGGGAGGAATTTTAGTTGGAGCAGCCCTAGTACCGAAAGCCTTCCAGTTGATCAAAAGCGCTGATTTCAGCTTTGAAAATTTAAGAGAAAAAGAATTAAAAGACAGTTCAGCAGATTAATACAATGATAGGTTTATAGAATAACCGATAGGTCTGATCGTTTTGAAATGCCCAAGTTTTGCTTGGGCTTTTTTATGCATTTGTATGGACTATGCATAAACATAGTTTATAAAACCTGTGCTCAAAAACTGAATTAAAACTATCCAATTGACTACAACTCATTTTCCTGCTAAATTGAAACCCCAAACTCTAATTTACATGCAGAAATTCAGCTTAGCTCTAACCATTTTAGCCCTCTTCCTTGCAACCCTTTCTTGCGAAAGCATAAAAGAAAAAGCGCTTCCAGAGCTTTCTCCTGAGTTCACCGAAGTATTGAATGCACATGGAGAATGGCAGAAATGGTACAATGCAAAAGCAGAAAGCTATGCGATGATCCATGAAGGAGTGATGACCGAGGAAGATGCTTTTGTCAATCTGGAGAGCCGAAAAATCAGACTATCAACTTCTGAATTTGAAATAGGTTTTGATGGGAAGGAGACTTGGATCAGTCCAAATCGGGAAGCTTATAAAGGGAATTCAGTAAAGTTCTACCACAACTTATATTTCTACTTTTTCAATATCCCGTACATATTTACAGACCCTGGAGTGACAGTGGAAAAAGTGAGTGACAAATCCGTTAACGGTATGATCTACCCTACTTTTCAGGCAAAATTTGAGGCGGATAAAGGTTCCAGCCCGGATGATCAATACTTCATGCTGATCAATCCAGAGACCAACAGACTGGAATACCTGCTTTATACTGTCACTTATTTTGGTAATGAAAACCCACCATTCAATGCCTTAAAATATGAAGACTACCGAAATTCTGACGGTGTATTTTTCCCTAGAATTCTAACAGGATATGCATTTGAAAATGACTCAACCAAAAGCATAAAATATCAAGTCAGCTTTGCAGATGCCTTGCTTTTGGATGAAGAATTCGACGCTGGAATATTTGAAAAACCAGAAAATGGTGTATTCGCTGACTAAAGCAGCTTTTCAATCTTATCCTTGGCTTTGGCTTTGCGTCTGATGCACATGATTATCCCTGATCGTAAAGAAGTTTGAATCAACTTCCAAAGAGATTTTGTTAATCTTCAACTGAAGACTGTCCAAATACTCATGCAGTCCAAACTCAATAATCTCCCCAACTTCGGCAAATTCAAGTCGTGAACGCAATTCTCCCATCGCTTTTTCGGCAGAATTCATATAGCCTCCTCCAAGATTACCCGAGATATTATGCAGACACTTTTCAGCTTCTTTCAGGCAAAAATAAATTGATCTTGGAAAGTATTTATTCAAAGTCAAGAACTCTACAACATTGGCAGATTCAATATTTCCATACAACCTCCGATAGGTATTGAATGCGGTAACCGATTTCAACAATGCCATCCAATGTAAGAAATCAAGAGGGGTCCCTACCTGCTGATCAGCAGGCAAAAGAATGTGATACTTCACGTCCAAAATCCTAGAAGTCTTGTCAGCCCGCTCGAGATATTGCCCAAGTTGCCTGAAATACCAGCCTTCAATCCTCGCCACACTACTATCAGCAATCCCGTAGATCAATAAGATTTGGTTTTTTACCTTTTCAAAAAACGGTCTTGGATCTTCTTTCTTCCACACCTTTTTTTCCAAGCCTTCCTGCATCATATAATAAAGTTCATTGGCTTTCTCCCAAGTCTCCTTGTTCAGGTTTTCACGGATTATCCGTGCATTCTCCCGGGCATTTTTAATGGTTGAGAGCATGGAGTTTGGATTCTCGGCATCAAATCCTAAGAAGAATAAAACTTGATTTCTTTCGTATCCCGTACACTTTTTCTCATAAAGAGCCAAATCTCCAGTTGCAGCGATCAGTGGATGCCACTGCTCCTTGAGATCTACAGGAAGATCCTGCATCAGATTGAAATTCACATCGATAAATCGCGCATAATTCTCCGCACGCTCCAGGTATCTACCCAGCCAATAAATACTATTCGCTACTCTACTTAGCATATTCGTTCTGTTATTTTAATATAAAACCCAAGTATCCTTACTTCCTCCACCTTGCGAACTGTTTACCACCAGCGAACCTTTCTTCAAAGCTACTCGGGTGAGAGCTCCAGGAATTACTTCTATTTCCTCTCCATATAAAATGTAAGGCCGCAAATCCACATGCCTGCCACTAATTCCTTCATCAGTCAAAGTGGGGACGGTGGAAAGTGACAAGGTGGGCTGTGCGATGTAATTGGTTGGATTGTTTTTGATGAGTTCACGGAATTTCGCATGCTCTTCCGTATCCGCCTTAGGACCGATCAGCATTCCGTATCCGCCCGCAGCGTTCGTTTCTTTCACTACCAATTCTTCAATATTATCCAATACGTATTGCCTATCCTTCTCTTCTCGGCACAAATAGGTTGGCACATTATTCAGGATTGGTTCTTCGTCTAGGTAATATTTTATGATTTTGGGAACATAAGCATAGACAGCTTTATCATCTGCTACACCAGTCCCGGGAGCATTTGCCAATGCGATATTTCCTGCTTTGTAAGCTTCAAAAAGACCAGGGACTCCTAGCAAAGAATCAGGATTGAAGGTTTCCGGATCCAAAAATGTATCATCTATCCGTCGGTAAAGCACATCTATCTGCTGCAACCCTTTCGTGGTCTGCATATACACTCGCTTATTTTCAACGATAAGATCCACACCATTCACGAGCTCAACTCCCATTTGCAAAGCGAGGTAAGAATGCTCGTAATAAGCAGAATTATAAATTCCTGGAGTCAACACTCCCACGACAGGTTTTGGCTTATCGGAGAGATTCTGAAGCATACGAAGAAGTTTCGTTGGGTAATTCGAAACTGGCATAACCCCTTTCTGATTGAAAATATCAGGGTAAACTCGCTTGATGATTTCACGACTCTCCAGCATATAAGAGACGCCTGATGGACACCGAAGATTGTCTTCCAAAATGTAATATTCGCCATCTTTGGCCTTCACCAGATCAGTTCCAGTGATATGACACCAAATACCTTTGGGAGGAGTGAGTCCAATGCAGGGCTCGAGGTAATCCTTACTTTTCAGGATAAGCTCTGAAGGCACTATTCCGTCCTTCAGGATTTTCCGCTCATTATAAATATCCTGAAGGAAAAGATTCAGCGCAAGAGTTCTTTGCTTTAGTCCAGCTTCCAATTTCTGCCATTCTGAATTCGGGATTATCCTGGGGATAATATCCAAGTGAAGGATTTTTTCCATCCCCTGATTGTCATGATAGACATTGAAAGTCATCCCCATCGAGCGCTGCGTCTGATTGGCAGAATGTTGCAAATGGTTCATCTTTCTAGAACTAGTCTTCTTCAGATGATTGTAAAACTCCGCATAATGCTCTCTGATCTCCCCTTCTCCGGAAATCATTTCATCGTAATGTTCTCCTGCGTTATATCCGTCTGTCTTCATAAGTTTATTTAAAATCAAACTAGGTTCAAAAAGATAGATGAAAAAGCGTAATTGTCAAAAATTTTAAGAAAATAGGCTAAAATTTTTATTAAAATAAATAATAACACCACATTTTGCTAAAAACAGGATTCATTTCTTACAAATACTTCAATGATGACAATCTAGTAGTTTCTCTTTTCCTCCATCATAAGTTATGAATTTATTCTTGCCTTAGATGGCATTGATGGCAGAACTGTTGATTAAAAAATTCTATTTTCGAACCATGGTGAAGAGACTTTTAAATATTCAAGACAATGAACTGGTGAAGAGAATTACGATTTGGAGACAAATCAAAGACGGGCTTTTCATAGCCATCGGAGTTGTGATGGCTAGTATCGGCTTAAAAGGCTTTTTGCTACCTAACGGTTTTTTCGACGGTGGCGCAATGGGAATGTCTTTGCTCTTGGAAATGCTTACCCCAGTTAATCTCTCGGTCCTAATTATCTTAGTCAATTTGCCATTCATATTACTTGGGGCAAAGCAAGTTTCAATTCCTTTTGCCATTAAAAGCACAGTAGCAATTTTCGGATTGGCACTGCTCGTGCATTTCATAGAAGTTCCTGCTATTACTGCTGATAAATTACTGATTGCCGTATTTGGAGGTTTCTTCTTAGGATCTGGTATTGGCTTTGCGATTCGAGGTGGTGCGGTAATCGACGGAACAGAAGTTTTGGCAATTTCAGTCAGTAGAAAATCCAGCCTAACGGTAGGCGATTTTATCACCGTTTTCAATGTGTGCCTATTCATAGTCGCAGCGATTTTCGTGGATCTTGAAACGGCCATGTATTCAATGTTGACTTACTTTTCTGCTTCCAAAACAGTGGACTTCATCATTAATGGCGTGGAGGAATACCTTGGTGTGATGATCATGTCTTCGCAGAATGAGGAAATCAAACAAATGATCTCTTTTGATCTTGGGCGAGGGGTAACAGTTTTAAAATCTGATGGAGGCTATGGGGACAAAGCCAATCAACTCCCGGACAGAAAAGTGTTATTCTGTGTTATCACAAGATTGGAAGTCACCAAAATGCTCGTTGAGATTGAAAAAATTGACTCCAAAGCCTTTGTGATCCAGTATCCTATTAAAGATACTAAGGGAGGGATGATTAAGAAGAGACCGTTGCATTAGACTTTAGAAGCTAGACAATAGATTTTAGAATCAAGAGAAAAGAGCCAAGAAATTCGAA
>TARA_R110002020_G_scaffold6002_10_pt1 | contig 25183 bp, 28 predicted proteins | sample TARA_R110002020 | Tara Oceans TARA_R110002020 (sample SAMEA4396489) | marine metagenome | biome: Westerlies Biome; feature: [MES] marine water layer (ENVO:01000295) within the mesopelagic zone...; material: water (ENVO:00002006), including particulate matter (ENVO:01000060) such...
GTTTTGAGAGTAGAAACAGAAGAGTATATCTTTGAGAGGTGGAATTATGCGTGATAGGAGTAATGCATTACCGGAGGATAGTTTACCTTCTTGGGTTTTCTATACTGAAGAATGCCCTATATGTGGAGAAACTATTGATGAAGGGCATAATTACAGTGAATATGATATTTCAGTTTGTGACCCTGATGATTGCGGAGAAGAAGAGTAATACTCTTCCTCCCATCAGGTATGCTTACAAAGTATCCTACCATATGGTATGAACTACTTTGTGAATCTGAATACCCTATATACCCCCAAAACGTCAGATATAGTAGGAGACACCCATTATGACAGATGATAAGTGGAATAATTTTGAAACAACAGTGAAAACGTGGCAGAAAGCCAATAAGGGTTGGAATACCAAAGGTAGTCCTAACTATTCAGAGGATTTAGATTCTCTGACCACTCTTATGAAGAAAGGTAAGAAAAATGAAGACCGAAGAAGTAGAATAATGTCTACTGTTAGAACTCTCTTCATGGATATAACAACTAGCCCTTTCAAAACGGGTAAGGCTTCAACAATGGATTCAAAACTTCTTGAAGACTATAATTTAGACAGAGCAGAAGCACGAACTGCTCTAATGACTCTTTGGAACATTGAGTTTTTCCGAAGATTCTCAGTAAGGAGTAAGAGAGGCGGAGGCGGAGTTTTTGCCGATGCTGAAACTTTCGCAGATTACGAACTCGCTTCATTCGATGCTAGAGTTCACAGCGCAATACGTGGTAGTTCAAAAGACTATCAATACGTTAAGGGTAAGGCTTTGAAGAACTTAATTGTTCAAAAAGTGGTGGAAACACCCGAAGCACCCTCAACAACCGAGTAAACACGCAAAACCCCGTAGGGGGGGTCAGAAATGGCCTCCTCTACACCTTGGGGTCTTCATAATCACAAAGTAATTACAACCATATGGTAAGAGATACTTTGTTAAACGAGTACCCTATATACCACCTATTCAGAGTATATACCATGTCAGTTAGTTACGTGCAGGATGCCAAATACAAGTATGCAGAAGAAAAGATGAGCGATAAGGCTTATTCTAAGTTAGCCAAGAAGTTAGCGGAGAAAGGTTTGATTCTATGTTCCTCATCCCGTTGGTCTAGTGGTGTACCTGAAGAAACATATGGTCTAGTCGCACAAACAGAATCTAAAACACAGTATCATGTTACAATAGACGGTAAGGTTGCTGTTTCTACGAGATTCGGCTCAGATGCTAGAGCGTGGAAAGACCAACTCGTAGAGAATGGTTTTGATGGTGATTATACTACTGAAAAGGTTGAGACTACTAAGCAAGTATGGGCTAAACCTAAAGGCTCTGCTCTCTATATGCATGATGACTTACCTCTTACTACTGATAAGAATTATTCTCATATTAAGTTAATGTATGATGATTCGGTTGTTATGACCCCTACTCTGAGTAATTCTTCTGATGGTCTTATTCTCTCATTTACTACTCGTTGGGAAACTGAGAAAGTTGCTAGGAAAGCGGTTATTGAATCTACTATGGTTCAAGCACCACTTCAAGACCTTGGATTAATTCAGAGTATAGTTGAAGATGCTCTTGGTTTGACTGAGCCTGTCAACATTGACTGCAATTTCAGATGTGAGACATTATCAACATCTGAATGTACTCCCGACATCATTGCAATGAGAAAGCAAGCCTCTATTGATGCTCGTAATGCCACTCAAGAAGAAGAGTGAGACGTAACCCATTGTCCCGAAAGGGCTTTGTGGTCTATGTAACAAAGTACTCCAACCATATGCTTTGCTTTACAATTTTTTTATTTCTCTACGCATTAACAAAGTTAATTTGTTTAACCCCTTACCCAAGGCTATGGCAGATGAGGCATTAAATCGTGAATTGCTAGAAAAAGCCAATGCAATACTGTCTAGCATACGAGAAGAAATCAACGATATTAAGGCACATGGCCGATTAGAGCCTTCTTTAGATAGAAAACTGATTGCAATAAAATCGGCTACAAAAGAGTTAGCCAATGTGATACTAGATAAGGTGTTTAGACAAACAAGGCTTACAGACTTTAAGTAAATTAGATACTAGTGATTTTTATATTGGGAATAGGATAAAATGGACGAAAAAAAAGTCGCTAGTGGTAAAAAAATTACCGCCCATTTTTTGAAAAAGAAGGGGGTAAAACATTTTGCCCTTTGATATTAGTCCGTCATGGTTTGATGTGTTGAAGTTCTCAGGGGATGATGGGTCTGTTAGTCCGATGGCTAATTTTCTCGCTGTACCTACTCCTTTCTTAGAAGATAAAGTAAAGCCTAACTTTGACAAATGTCATATCTTCAGAACTGAAAGTGGAACGATGGTTATTGTCAGGCCGCATTTTAATAGCCAAGCAAAAAAATATGCTAGATTACGCAATCATAAACAATATCCTTTGAAAAGTGCAATAGTGGCTATTGAGAATAAAGGGTTAATGGCCGGAACGTATGATGCCTTTGTTAGTGCAGGAGATAAAAACTCTGAAGGTAAAGGAAATGTAGATTCAACCTTTTCCTATACAGTGCAAGATGTTAAGCGAAGGCTTGAGTTTGCAACAGACGTTAATTTGACACCTACTAAATTACTTAATTCGTTGAATACTAAAGGATTAATTAAAGATGTTAATGGTTGGTTAAATCCGCCTCTAAGAAAGATATTAATTCTTAATAGTGTTCATGGGTATAAGGAATGGAAAGAAAGAGAAGGTCGTTCTAATTTCAGAGACATTTGGAGTGAGACTTGGAATGCTAGAGAACAACTAACTGATAGGGAAACTAGATTAGGTGGTAACTGATGCAACCGTTTGTTGGTATTTGTTTTACTTGTGAGTGGGTTAGAATGATAGAGTTTTCAAGGCAGGGTTGTTTCTGTTCTTATTGTGGGGCGTATATATGAGTTGGTTTAACATATTGAAATATTCAGGGACTCATAATGGTATATTGTTACTTTATGACCCTAGAAATAGTGAACCTGAAGCACTAATGGAAAAACATCATCCGATTGGAGTTGGGCAATCTAAAGGTTGGATAGGGTTTCGAGTGAAAAAATGGGTTCCAATAAATGTTAGTGGGTTTGGAGGAAGCAATAATTCACCTCCAATAGCAGACCATATACAAGCCATAGAGAAAAAACTAGGAAAACAGTTACCTAAAGAAATAAAAGAAAAAATGTTAAGCAGTGGAAGTGTACTAGACTTTATGGAGAAGGCAGAAAAGGAGGGAATAGGTTTTATTTACATTGGGCCTAGTTCTTCTTGGAGAGAGAATCTACATAAGAATTGGTGGCAAATAGGTTTGGCTCAAGGAAATGGATATAATAATATGGTAACTGCTGTTCCTATTCCTAAAGATTATTGGGTTTATGATACTACGTTGAGTAATAAAGCAGGAGTTTCTATTTGGGAGGATGGGCCAAGACCCATAGATTTGACATTCAGTAAGATGGTAGATGCAATGCTTAAACTGGATTTAGAAGAGATGTTTCCAGACGATTGGCATTCACAGGGAAAAGGATACAATGCAAATAAGATAAGAAGGAATCTAAATAGCAGTATAAGTAATTTAGGTGGTGTAGGAGAAATCTCTAAAATGATTAAATACATAATAGATAATAACTTAGATAAGGATTGGAGATGAAACAACATGAAGCAGTGGTTAATTAGAAAGTTGATTGCCTTCATGGGTAATGTGTATGTTTGGTTAGATAAGAAGTTAGTTCATCCTACTGGCCCTGTTCTTGGTTTAGAGATAGATGACGATTTTGCGAGTATGAGTAGATATGAGTTATGTTGTCATATTGAAGATAAGTTTGGTTTAGAAAGAGATTCTTTTTGGACACTAGAATCAACTCAGAAAATAAGGTACTGTTCGCAAACTGCAAGAAACATACTTACACCAAAGAAGAGGAAGAAGAAATGAGTAACTTAAGCAAGTTTGATAGTCTTCATCATAGTGCGACTATGCAGGGTTCAGTAAACGCCGATGACGATTCTTGGTTTAACATACTAAGAATGGGAGGGGCAGTTACTACTACCGCAACAGGAACATCGGCATTATTCAACAATAAAACAGGAGGGGGAAAAAAACGTGGTAGCAAGAAAAAAGCCCGTAAGAAAAAAGAAAGGTATGGCAGTAAAACTACCTGATGGTAGTAAGGCCACTACTGATATTCAGGCTAAGTCATTTAGACAAGAGTTTGAGATTTGGGAAAGAAAGGCTGAAGGTCTTACTGGTGATGCTATTGGTATGATAAGTCCTGAAGCAAGTGGGATGAGTTTACTAGATTTAGTGAAGAATCAAGGTATAGCAGGTAGAGTCAAGGGAAAGACTGGAACTAAGATAAAAGGTAAAGGCGGAGTTCAGATTTTTAAAGCATTAAAGTCTATATTTAATTCTCCTTCTATGAGTCCTGAACAAGAGACAGCACTCAAAGCATTAGATTCAGTAATGAATGGTATTCAAGGAACTAAAGCAGACCCTAGAAATATTATGTTTTCAAACCCAAGTAATTGGGATGACGATGATGGAACTGTTTTATCTACTAAGCCTATTTATGGTCATTACAGAACTGACCAATATGAAATAGTCAGAGAACTAAAAGATGAAGATGTTCCTGCTAAAGATGGAGAATGGTATAGTACTAGTACTAATACTGCTGAACCTCCAATGTGGCAAGTGCTTTATGGTGAAGGTAATGCTTCTCCTTTCAATTCCCCTAGTTTACATACTATTGTGAAGAATGCGATAAAGCGTTTAGATGAGGCCAAGTTAACTATTGGAAAAGATAACCCCGTACCCATTGAAGGAGCGAAGGCTGCAACTACGGCTCTAACAATATCAATTATCAGACAGGTAATTGATTCTGCTTTAGATAAAGGCAAGGGTACAACAGGTTCATTTCCTGATTCTACCATTTATAGAATGTTCAAAAATCAACCTTTTGATATTAGAAATGAAAAGGAATCAGACGCTGTTAAAACATTGAAGAATCTAAATGTCCCAAATGATATTGAAGAGTGTTGGTTCAAGTTGTCTAGAAGGCAGATTAAGAGGATGGCTATTATTCGTGCTAAGTCAAAGGGAATGGCAATGCACTTCAAACAAACAAGTGGAGATGTGGCAAGAAGTCCACTCAAGTTTGGTGAAAGACCTGAACCCGATGAAGAGAAGAAGTCGTTTGATAATTGGCAAGATATGTTGGTGAGATTATGAGTTGTTGTAGAGGAATAAAGAAAATTGATGAAGATAACTGGTCAGGAACTATGTGTCCTTATTGTGGTGAATATTGAATGGTAACAAGAAAACGTTGTAGGCTTTGTAATCATGAGGACAGGGAATCCCTTGAATCTGATTTGGAGACTATGATTTGTTCACCTGATGATTTGGATATTAGAATGAATTGGCCTAGTGGCACAAGTGCAAAACATCAACGTAATCACATGGAAGGATATGCAGATGCTTCAAATCCAAGATGTAAACTATGTACATATGAGAACCGTTCAGAAATTGAGCAAGAACTTTACAATGGAGATATGACTCCTGATTTAGCGGCTAAGATTGTTGGCAGTTCTAAGGAGCAAGTTGTCAGACACATAAAACAACACACTCAACCTCTAGTCCAAAAAGCCGCCGCACATATTCTAGCAGTTAAGGAAGTAAATGAGATTGATACTCTTAGTGGTAACATCTCTAGGCTTGAAGGTAAGTTAGACCAACTCATGGATTCAGATGATTTGGATGCTAAGTACATAGATTCACTAACTAAGTTAGCAAAAGAGGTTCGTGAATCTTTGAAGTATCTAATGGAGTTCAAGGGTAAGTTAGTCCACAAGAGACAAGACACTGTTATTATTCATCAAATGCAAATCATCAAAGAAGTGTTAGCACAAAATCACCCTGAAGTTTGGTTAGATGTTAGAAAGCAAATGGAGGATAAGTTACAATGAATTGGACAGAGATTCTAAAAAGGCAAACTCTCAGTGATAAGATTGTTGCTTCTAGAAAGTCAGGTAACTTTGATGAGATACTTGCTAATCATGGTAAGTCTCAGATTAGAAGGGCAGTCAATAATTTGGTAGAAGATGGTTTGCCTGAGAAAGCGTTTCAGCCTCTGTTGGATAAGTTAGGTGCTTCAAAAAAAGATGATGATTATAAGAATCCTAAAGAAATAAAATTATATGAGGACTTTCTTGCAGGTAATCACAAACCTCTAATTACTTTCTTAGAAAAGGGAACTGCTAAATCAGGTGCTAAGACTAGTAGGCTACTTAAGTGGGATGAAGAAAATGGTGAAAAGATATTCAATTACATCAAGGATAAGCCTGAACTTTATGGCTATATTACAGATGGTATAGAACTACAATTGCCTTTGACATTTGAAACTGATAAATTAGAAGGTCTTTCATTTGTCTCAGGTAGCAAGTTAACAGTTACTCTTCCTGAGTTTATGAGTCCTGAACAGTCCAAACTATTACAAGGTGGAAAGCCGGATAAAGAAATTGTTAGAACTGTCTTAGGGAAAGTGTTTGGTCTTGATGAGTATAAGGAAGACGATGTTATATCTTCTCAGAAGTTAGATGTTTCAACTATATCAGATTCATTCGCAGTAGAGTATCTAAAGATGGTTATTAGTTCAATAAGAGGACAAGCAAGAGAGCCATTTATGCCAAACTTGACTGACTTTGAAAATGTTAAAAGTATTAGTAGAGCAATGAAAACAATACAGCGAGAGTTCTTTGGAGCAGAAAAGAGTTCAGCCTCAACTAGTAGAATATATCCTGCTTTGGATTACATTTTGAATAACGATACTTTGAATCTAGATGTTGGATTTGTTAAAACTCAAACTAAGCAGTCTCTACAAGAGAAGCAATTTATGCAGGACATTAGAGATGGTCTTGTAGATAACGCAGAGATTGTTGCATTGTATAATAAGTTTGTAAAGACTGGGGTTTCTAGTAAATATCAACGTGGTATTGGAGAAGACCCTAGTGTGAAAAGAAGAAAAGATAGGACTGACCCTGAATCGGTAGAAACGGTAAGAACAATTAGTCCAACTTTTTCTGCACCAACTCAAACAAAAGGATACGGCCAATTCAAAACAGCAGTGTATAATGCAGAACTAGGAAAGGAGTATGAAGAATTAGTTTCTAAAACACAAGTTAGAAGATATACTCTAAAGACAGATTTGAGAGATGCACTTGTTGCTATAATGGAAGGAAGTTCAACAAAGCCACAACAGGAATTAGTTAGAAAAGAACTAGGGCATATTTTTGGTTCTAGAGTTAGACGCTCTGTAAAAAACATGAGAGTTGGTGATGTTGAGTTTGGAGAACCTGAACAGATATTAGCGGCATTAAAAGAAATGGAAGAGAAAGCAGAAGGAACTGTTTCTATAACTGACCCACAACGTATTCCAACATTACAATTTTTATTCGAGGATATTGATAATGACCCAATTGGTAATTATCTAGGTCAAGTAGGAGACACACGAAAGAAGTTGAAAGACTTCAAGGTGTCATCTAAACAATCATTGCAATTTTCAGATTTACTTACTATGTTAGTACAACTAGAAGGATACATGTTAGGTGATAGAAACCTACAAATCGCTCTAAGAAAACTAAGAAAGGAGAGAACCTCTGAAGGAATAGACAAGTTCAAGCAAGAATTAGTTGAGACTTATTCTAATATTCATAAAGAATTACTAACTAGAATAAAAGAGAAAATGTCTGAGGTTATGGAGAAGCCTATACTACATAATAAAAAAGGAGCAACTCAACCGTACCAATGGATTGCTAGTGAAGGTGGTAGAGCATGATAGAAGATACTGAACTATACGAAGCATTCCAAACACTAATGGTTAATCCTGATTCGATGGAAGACTTTGCTGAAAAGAAAGTCAAAGAATCTGATGAATATAAGGATTTGACATCTGCACAATTAAAAAACTTACAAAGTAAAATAGAAATGGAAGCAGACGATAGACTTGATGATTATGATGATGGATTCAAACCTGAGTTTCTACATACTTTCTTAGTCAACGATAATGACTTCTTTAAAAATGATAAGAAGACTCTATCTACTAAATATCAACGTAGAGGAAAAAAAGTAGGTGGTTTAACCAATCTACTAGTTGAAGATATTAATAGTAAGTACAAAGGATTTAGCGAGATTCCAAAATCTAATAGAGATATAATGGTTAAAACATTATTAAAACTATCAGAACTTAAAGGTAATGTCGAAAGGGAAGACTTAGAAACAAATGAGATTGATGATAGTAAAACAATTCAAAGAGACAAAGCACTACTACATGAAACTCTGAAGAACTTCTTAGATGAAACTGGTACAATGTTAACGTATAAGAATACAATAGAAGGAGATAGGAGACTAACTAGAGTTTCACTTAAAAATAGAAACGTAAACATGAGAGAGATTAACAAATGGAAGTATGTTATTCAGAATCAAACTCCTGCTATTCAAAGAAGACTTCAACCACTACTTTCAGTTTTAAGACCATTAGATAAGGTAGAAGAACAAATAATTCATTTAGACGCTGACCAAATAATTGGTGAACTTGACCTTAAAAGATTAGATAGACGTAATAGGATTTACAATTTTTGGAGAGGTCATAAGGGTAAGTATAATGATTTCAAAGAAGCATATAACGCATGTAATGAAGCCTTTCTTCCTATTAGGGATATGTTAAACACAGAAGAAAATAAGGATGACAAAGACAAACAGGAGATTGCAGAAGTAATAGATAAGTTCCTTTCTTTCAAGTCTATTATCAATAATGGTGAGTTAGACTACGTTGTGAAAATTAATCCTAAAGAACTAGAACCTTACTTTAAGAGACACAAGGGACTTGCTCTATATGAGAAGTTTATTGCTGATGTAGGATTAGATAATCTAAAGGATACTTCTGATGATAGAAGTGCTAGAAGAGAAGGCTACTATGATAAAGATAGTGGAGATTACAAGGAGACTATTACCGTAGAAGATGGCGGGGAAACGTTTGATTCTGATGATGCTGTTACTCAAGAAAGAAATGTAAGGGCGGCAGAGAACAAGAAAGAAATGGAAGAGTTATCTAGGTTTGGGCTTAAATTAGAAAGACTTACGCAAAAGGTTGACCCTCTTTTCTATCATGCCTTTACAAAGGATAGTGGAGCATTCAAAGATACTGTTGCTTTTAGAAATGACATTAACACATTAAGGGAAGCAATGCTGAGTGCAGGGGCGGCTAGAGAAATGTCAACGGGTGTTGACATGGATGACGAAATTAATGACTATGTTGATGCAGTAGAAAAGACAATGGCTAGAGGAGGAAATGGCCCATATTATCTACCACTAACAAAAACAGTGAATAGGTTCATGGTTACAGAAAGTTGGAATACTGACGATAAAGCCATGAATACTGAAAGAGGAATTAACAATAGGTTAAGGAACATTGGAGAGTTTTTAGATAACTTGAGTAAAATACTAGATGCGGGTGATGATTTAGATAGAGCGTCTGCTCCTGCTAAAGCCACAGTCGGTTCTTCTAGTGATGGTGTGCCTCCACAGTCAAGACCACAATTAGGAACAGTAAACAGAAAAGACCACTTAGCAGATATAGAAGAAGCAAGGGAAGAGTTTGATGATTTGATTCAAGAAGTCTTAGATTATTTCGTGGTTGCAATTAGTGGGTCTAACAAACCATTCGATGATGAGTTTCCATTTGATACTAAAACAAGTAAAACCCAAAGAATATTCAGAGCATTAGCAACTGGTAGAACTGATACTGCACTGTTCAAGGTGTTAGCATTAGAAGGTAGGTCAGGATACATGATGGTAAAACCAACTGAGTTAGAAGACTTGACTAGAATGTTAGAGTTTTTGAGTTCAGTGGATGACAAGAAAGATATGGGTAGGTTAGTAAATGAACTAACTAAAGGAATAAAAGCAGTGAACTTTGTTTTAATGAATAAAAGAAACTCGATATTATCTCAAGAAACTAACATAGAGTTTGGTTCATACTTACATAAGGTACTAGAAGCAAATAATATTGATTGGCCTGAAGGGGAAAAGTTTCCTAATGCAAGAGGTAAGACTCCGGCAGAATGGAATGAGATGTATGATGAATCTAAGGTGTATCCATTTGAGGCAATAGAATCTCATATTAAGAGAAATGTTGGTGGGTATAGTGGTAGTAAGAGAACTATGGTTCGTGGTAGTGATAGAAGAAGTAGAGGTTCTAACACAATCGTTCAGAGATTTATTATTGCAGTAGACGACATGAAGATTCTTAGGAGTGACTTAGATTCTAAACTATTAGATGCACATGATAATATTCGAAAGATGTTAGGTAAGCCTGTTTACTATAATACAGGTAAGGTTGACAATTACGAACATATTCATTCTGCTATGCTTATCATGAAATCAAAATATAATGTTGATATAACTGCATATGAAATTGAGAACATTGTTACTGAAACAAACTCAATGGATGAGTTGAGTAAGAAACACGGTGTACCGAAGGAAGGTGTGTATTTTCTCAAGGCAAACTTTAGGTGATTAGATGGAGTTTCAAATATCTAACCCTATGACTGAGGAAGAAGTAGTACGTGCTTTTGCTGAACACGGCATTACTTACAAGACTAGAGCGCAACGCTATCAACGATTGAACGGTACGATGTTTGCAGAAGTTAAACCAAAATATTACATTGCATATCATCCAACTCTAAAAGATGGTAAGCCTGTTGCAGTTCAAGGTATTGCTCCTTACAAGAATATATTTTTGTTAACTGGATTAGTTAGCCATGCGAAAGAAACTGGATTATCTAGAGAACAAACTAGAGGTGCAGGACTATGGGTATCAAAGAAAGTAGTTGATTTACATAGTCATAGGCCAATAGTAGGTGCGGCTATGCCACAAGGAGTTTCTGTTTTTGTTGATAGACAGGGCTTTCAACGAGTAGAGTTTGATGGTAGCATGAAAGTAATTAGACAAGATGATATTCCTGAAGATGTTAAAGAAGTCTTAGAAAAACTAGAGAGAGAACAAAGTCCAACCACTGCAATTAGAAAGTTGTATTACAGACCTGTCTCTAATTGGTTTTATATTATGAGGAAATAAGAATGGAGATAGATGAGTTAGATTTTATATCCTCTATGGATATGGAAATATCTAAAACATCTTTTCCTTATTTTTTTCAGAATGTTCTTGGTATGATGTTTCCTCCTTACATGCAAGAGTGGTTAGAATCAATGGAAACAACCGATAGAACTGTTATTATTTGTAGCCGTGACCACGGTAAATCTGTCTTTATGCACAGTTGGGTAGTATGGAATCTTGTTTTTCAAGAACCACCATATCAAATGCTATACATTTCTTCTAACCAAAAACAGACTTTAGTTCACATGAGAGAAATTGATAGGTATTTCAATCATCCTGCTCTTAAGAAGTACAAGCCTAGTAGGGGTTGGGCTATTGGTAATATACAATTAACAAATGGTAATGCTATTTTGGAACGTTCTGTTGGTTCTCAGATTAGAGGACTTCACCCTCAAGAGATTATTATTGACGACCCTTTGAAAGAGTTCAGCCTTGCAGGTATTCAGCGAGTTACAGATTGGTTCTTTGGAGATATGATACCAACACTTCATCACACTTCTAAGTTGAGAATGATTGGTACACCGTTTACCTACACTGATATCTTTGCACAGTTAGAAGAGAATCCCGCATATACAGTTAATAAATATCCATGTCTAACTTCTATGAATGAACCACTTTGGCCTGAACGTTGGGATTATGATGCACTAATGCAAAGAAAAGCAGAGATAGGTTCTCTTAAGTTTACAAGAGAATATCTTTGTGTTCCAATTTCTACTGGAACAGCATTGTTTAATCCTGAGTTTATCGCTAAATGTAAAAATAAAGACTATGTTTTGAGACTAGGACATAGAAAAGATAAGGGCTACAAGTATTATGTTGGAGTTGACCCTGCTATCTCAACCGATGGAGACTACAATGTTATCACAGTGATAGAAGTTGATGATGAGAAAAACAAAACTATCGTTCACGTTGATAGGGCAAAGAATGTTGACTTCAGAGAAAACATTGAGAAGATACGTTTGATTGGTCGAATATTTGAGCCGGAAGAAATACTTTATGAAACCAATACATTTGCTAAAGCATTTACACAGGAACTCAGAAATATTTCAGACTTGAATGTTAGAGACTTTACTACTACTAGAAAAAAGAAACAAGAGATAATTTTGAGTCTGCAAATGAATATTGAGAACGGTAAAATAAACTTCCCATACGGAGATAATAATAGTAGGAATCTAACTAATACTTTGATTGAGGAATTGTCAATGTTCTCTATTACTCATAGTGGTAGGTTTGAAGGTGTAGGGGCGCATGACGACTTAGTTATGAGTTTGGCATTGGCAGTCGCTTGCTCTACAAAAACACAAGATGTGTTCATGTTATTGGATGATATGGGAATATTTGATAACCCTAAGCCGATGAACAGGTCTTTAGGCGGTATGATGGGGCTGAACTTCTAGGGGGTATATGCGTGGCGGAGAAAGATAGTGAAAAGTTTGAGATGCTTGCGGAAGAAGCAAGACGAAAAGAAACATCTGAAGAAGAGATTGAACGTATCACTGAAGATATGAAGAGAGCGTGGTTATCCAACAATGCGTTAGAAGACCATACCACTTTAGAAAAGAAGTTTGCAGAAGACTTTAGGTTAACATTATCTGATGCTAAATCCCAATTAAAATATGATTTGAAGAAGTTTGAGATTGAAGGTAATGATATACCTAAGACTATCAGAGAACTAAAAAAATACAGAAGAACTTTGAAAGGAGAAGAAAAGGTTAAGATTACTGATTCAATAGAGAATCTAATCAAAGCGTATTCTGACCATCTAGATACTAGTATGGATTCTATTTATTGGATTAGAAAATACAAACCTGTTCTAAAGGATATGACTTGTACTGAAGATAACCTAATCAAACTATCATATGTTAATGATGAGGTTACTAGAAGAGAATTGATTGATGTTCTTTGTAAATATTGGGAGGCGAGAGTTGAGAAGGATGGGATGCCATTCAACTCTGAATACTCAAAATTAACTAAGAACATGACTAATTCTAAGAGAGAGTTTAAGAGAATATTAAAGAAACATATGAAAACTACAACTCAAAAAGATATCATCAAATATCATATAACAAGTATAGTGTGCGAAGACTCAGGAATATCTGCTAGACAGATACACGAAAGATTACCTAAGACTTTATTCAAGAAAACAACTCCTAGCATAATTGCTAAAATGGCTAAACAAAGTAACATAACTAATGTTGAAGGTTCTTTCTATAAGTTCAGTGATGAAATTAAAAAAGACATTTACGCCTATACTGCGGCTTTCATAGATTCTGATGGTTATATTACTATGGATAAAAAATACAATCCTAGAGTTGGTTTAGTTGCAACGGGTGATAGAGGAAAAGCATTCATGATAGAAATGCATAAGTCTCTTGGTTGTGGAAGACTTCACTTAGACCAAAAATCTCCACAAGACACTAGACCTGTTAACAGACTAAACTTCTATTCTGCTGATGATGTTACTGAGTTGTTAACTAAATGTAGGCCACATTTCAGAATGAAAGGGCCAAATGCAGATATTCTTCTAGAATTAATTAGAATGAAGAAATCACACAAGAAGGCTGATTGGTACTCAGATAGAAAACATGAACTATTCAAACTAATGAAGTATGAAAATCATAAAGACCACGTTGGTTATGATTTTACTAGATACGATATTGATATAGATACAGTTGCTAAATTACATGACAATTGTATGATGTCAGAAATGGATAAGTTGGAGGGAGTAATATGAATTGGTTTAATACATTGAAAGCCAAATCAAAAGGACAACGTGCTTTATCTGAATGGACTAGAGAAGATTGGGGATATGTTTCACCTAAATCAAAAAAGAAAGGAAGATATGCACCAAAGGCAGTAGCAGATTCAATGTCTTCTTCAGAAAAAGCATATGAAAATCGAAAGAAGAGAGAAGGTACTAAGCAGGGTAAGCAACATGTTCCAAGAGGAAAATCCGCTAAAAAGAAATATCAAGCAGTAGAAGGGTTAGAAAAAACATCCACTGTTAATTCAGCAGGAAACTACACTAAGCCAACAATGAGAAAAAAACAATTTCAAAGAATTAAAGCAGGTAGTAAAGGTGGGGCGGCAGGACAATGGTCTGCAAGAAAAGCACAAATGCTCGCCGCCGCATACAAAAGAGCAGGTGGTGGTTATCGTGACTGAATGGTTTGAACTTCTAAAAAAACATCCGGCATTAAAAAGAGCAGGTGTTAGTGGTTTCAGTAAACCAAAGAGAACCCCTAAACATAAAACCAAATCACATGTTGTAGTTGTCAAGGATGGAAAGAAAGTTAAGACAATTAGATTTGGTGAACAAGGTGCAAAGACTGTTACTGAAAGTAACCCTAAAGGAAAGAGAAAAAAGAAACAGGCATCATTCAAGGCTCGTCATGCTAAGAATATTAAACGTGGAAAAACCTCTGCGGCGTATTGGGCGAACAAAGTGAAGTGGTAATATGGTAGAAGAGAAAAGAAGATTTAGTATTAGCAATCTGTTTAGACAGACAACCCCTAAACCCGCAGATAGAACGGTATTTAATCCGGGTATTCAGGAGAAGGATAATTCGTATCTGTTAACAACACCTATCATTTATCACATAGTTACACAATCAACAATTGTTAGAACTTGTATTACACAACTTAAGCAGGAGATATTTAGAAGAGGTTACAATTGGGATGCTAAGTTCGCAGTAAAATGTAGGTCTTGTGGTAAAGAACACGAAAACGCAACTAAAGAATGTGTACAGTGTGGGAGTTTAGAATTAGAAAAGCCAAATCCTGACCAACTGAAATATGCTAAAGAGTTCTTAGAAGGGTATGTTAACTGTTCAGAACAGATGTTTATTGATGTATTGAAAGAACTTGAAGATGACTTGAATATCATGGATGATGCGTATATGGTCATGGTTAAGGAATATTATGCTGATAATAACAATTCTGTTAGGATGCATAGAATCAAAGAAGTATATCGTGGCGACCCAGTAACAATGCATATTTATTCTAATCAACTTGGAGAGAGGGGTAAAAATGGTTATACCTGTTTGAGACATAGAGATAGAGTACATGAAAATGCTAGTGACCTTTGCGAAACTTGTAATTCAGAACTACATCCTGTTCATTATGTTAACAGAGTAAACGGAGAAGAACAGTACTTTGTGAAGGGTGAAGTTTTACACTTTAGTAAATATTCACCAAGTAGACTGTATGGGCTTTCACCCGTCATAACACTTTGGAATAATATTACTACATTAATTGCTATGGAGAATTATGTTAATTCTTCCTATACTAAGGCAAGAATGCCGAAGGGATTATTGGCTGTTCAAACTAGAAACATGGATTCAATGAAATCGTTTTGGCGTGGTGTCAAAGAAAAGATGGAACAAGACCCACACTTCATACCTGTAATGGGAATAGAATCTGAAGGAGGAAAAGGTTCTGTTGAATGGGTCAAGTTTATGGATAGTCTGAAGGAGATGGACTACATACAAGTTAAAGATGATTTGAGAGATAGGATTTCAGCATTCTATGGTGTGAGTAAAATATTCATGGCAGATAATTCTGCTAGTGGTGGTTTGAATAACGAAGGTATGCAAGTACTAGTTACTAATAGAGCAGTGGAAATGGCACAGACTATTTGGAATAATTATGTATTCCCGTTTATGACAGAAGAGTTCGGTATAACTGATTGGTGTTTGAAACTCCCACCATCAGAAGAAGAAGATGAAATCGCTGTTCTTCGTAAGAGAGAGATAGAAGTTAACGTTGCCGCCGCAATTAAGAACTTAGGATTTGAAGTTGATATGGATGATGAAGGTAGATTTATCTACACTAAACCTGAACCTAAACCGGAACAAGCAGAAGGTGGTGAAGGAGAAGAAGATGTTAGTTTAGACCCGTATGCAGGAACAGATATTGACGCTAGTCAGATGGGACAAATGCAAGAACAAATGATGATGGGTAATCAAGAAGGAGAGAGCAAACCTCAAGAGAACCCCCCCGCTACGAGAAACAAACCGTCAATGTCCACAGGGCCGGATAAAAGATTTACAGGATTACCAAGAGAAGCAGGAAATGAAAATGTGGACAAGAGAACAGAGAGGAGAGTAGGATGAAATTAAGATTATTTTCAGATATAATAGTGTGGCAAGTAGGAATGAGTTTGCCAATGATAGGTGATTTAGAATGAGTTGGTTTGACATAGTAAAAAAATTAAAAGGTAAACAAAAGAATCTAGATGCCGATAAGGATGGAGACATTGATGGAGATGACTTCAAAGAATTAAGGGAGGAGAAAGAATGAGTTGGCAAGATATAATCAAAGATGCGGGTTATAATTCAGAAATCCGTAGATTAGACGAAGCGTGGAGAAGGTTACAACTTAGACTAGATGCTATTGTTCGAGTAGCAGAAAGCACCATTGAAGGTCTAGGCGATACAGATGAATCAATAGGATTATCAGAAGATGAATTAGAAAAGAGAATGATGGAAATTATTGAAATAGCAACAGGAAAAAAGTGATTGAGATGAGTTGGCAAGATATACTAAAAAACGAAATGAACGTAAAGACGTTAGAAGAGATAGCAGGTGAATTGGATAAAGCAGTTAAGGCTCATACTTCTCAAGCAAAAAGAATCAGGGAGATAATTGCACAATACAATACCTCTGAGTCTAAACTAAAAGTTCCACAAAGAATTGATACTCAAATACGAATGCCTACTGTTCCAAAATCAGCAGGGCAACAGTCTATGATAGACAGAGCAAATAGAAACTTGAGAGAAGAGAAAAACAGGTGATTAAAATGAGTGAAGAAAAAAGTGTAAGACAGTTAGAAAGAGAACTAAAAGCGGCTAGAGTTAGAGAAGGTAGAGAACAAAGAAACCGAATTACTCCTAGTAGAGATTATTCTATTGGTGGTATTGATAAAGATACTACTGTTGAGAAGAAGATACCAAATGCTTCAGATATTCCTGATGCAATATTACTTCCTAAGAAACAAAAGAATAGAAAAGAAAATATTCCATTCTGAGGCGATACAATGACTTTCATGGATGTCCTCAAAAGAACAGATGGGTCTGATATCCATGCTGATGTTTGGTGGGCGTTTGATACAGCAAATAAAAAAGAAGACACTAAAATTGACAGGAGTTCGTTATATCGGGCTGATAGGTTATTGCAAAGTGCGGCTGAAGAAGATAATAAAATAAGAAATATTCTTAGGATGGGTTTCCGTTCTTCTCCTATTAGAACTCAAACAAGAAGAGGAGTACAGTACAAAGATGTTGTTGCTTTGGAAAAAGATAAGCAGTCGTTTATCAACAAAATAAACAACTTAAAGAGCCAAATTAAACCTGAAAAAAGTAGTTTAGATAGACTCAAAGAAGGTGAGACTCTTGACTTAGGAGCATTGCAAGCAGAACAAAATGAATTATATGAGTTTTTATTTGAAGGAGATAAACAACCCCTTGAGAAATTAAAAATAGGTTTAGGTGTTAGAACCGACCAAAGCATTAAGTTTTCAGTGAATATGAAAACTCTATTAGATATTTGGTCTAAATATGGTAACAACACTAAGGCTAAAAATCTGATAAGAGATATGAGAGAAAACTTAGCCTCTAGTGCAAAGTTAGTTCAAAGATATTTACTAGAAGGTAAAGGTAAATTAAAGCCTGATGTATCAAAATTATTTATTCCTCCAAATGCAACTTTTGAAGATGGTTGGTCAGAAGTTAGAGAATACAATGGTAAGTCTAGTATTGATATACTAATGGAAATATACCAAGTTGCTAGAATTCCAGTCAGAAAGGTTGGGGAACTAGAAGCGGGAATGAAAGGAGTAGAACAATATTATTCTTTAGACATTGACAAGTTTGTAGATGAGATAACTAAATTAATTCAAACTAAAAATGCAGACCCTGCTGAACATTATAGATTATTCTTTAATTCTGATAATATTCTCAGGATGATTTACAGGTTGATTCCTGACATAATTTATACTACTAATGAAGATATGAGCGAAAGTGAAATGAAAGCAGAACTAGAAAAACAATTTGATGCTTTAGAATATCTAATTAGAATTAATACTCTTACAGGAGATTTTAGTAGATTGAAAGAAAGTAGGCTCAAAAGAGTTCGTGGTATATCTACCAAGTATAGACGTTCACCACTTAAGATGAATAGAGAGTTCCCAAATCTAGAAACTGCTTGGGAACTTTATGAAGAAGACCCTGAGAAGTATGCGCCTGAAGCAACTAAAAGAAGACAGAAAGTACCTAAGAAAGTAGCACCACAAAGGATTGGTATTAGAAGTAAGACTCCTCTCAAATATCCTGATAGGTATATTGGCCCTAAAACACTTGAAGAATCTAAAACACTTGAAGACAAAATAAATGAGTTCAGTGGTAAAGTTAAGGAAGTAGCAGAAGATGCTAAATCAGGAAACTTACCGGATAATCCATCTCAACGATTTAGATTATTTACATCAACTAAAGATAAGTTATTAGAAACAATAGAGCAATATAAGAAAATAACAGAAGCATACAAAGAAGGACTGAAAGGATTAGTTGATGGTAGTAATCCAAACAATATTGCAGAGGATGAAATAGAAGAACAGAAAGAATCACTAGAAGATTGGATAAATTACTATGAAGAAGAATTACCTGAATTAGAAGATAGAATCAAAGTAATTGATAGAGTTTTAGAAAATCTGCCTAAACAAAAACAATCATTAGATGAACCCTCATCTGATGAAGCAACGGGGGAGTCTCAATGAAGTGGTTTGATATTGTTAAAGCAGAGGGCTTCTACTTCTCTCCTGTATTTATCGAGAAGATAGACGCTAAGAAGAAAAAGAAACTAAAGAAACTTTTACAGAAGTCTCAACCTACTAACACAATGGGTCAAGAGATGACTCAACTATCAGACTTAATCGGTGAACTGAAAGACATTGATATAGTAAAATCGGATAAGAAACTAAGTAAGCAAGTAGAAAGTTTTGATGAGAAAAATCTAGAAATACTTGCATCAGCATCTGAACTAAGAAAGGACTATGAAACACTATACAATCAACTAAGGAAAATGGTTTATCCTGAGAATAAGAAAAAGGATGGTAAATGAAACCTTATTGAACTAGACCACTACACGAAGGAGCAGGAGTTACATGATAGACTGGAAAATAGTTCTAAGACAAAGAATCCGAGAAGACATGTTAATTGCTATGAAAGATATACAGGAAGGTGCATAAAATGAGTGAAGAAAATAATGAAATGCTTATGTTAATGAAAGAATTAGTTGACAAGGTTAAGGCTCTAGAAAATGCAGTATATCATAAAGACAATCTACTAATGAAATCGGGATACGTTGTTTACGAATCTCCTTCTCCTACTATGGATAGTAGGAATGTTGTAGGTGGAAGTACAATCAAAAAGAGTATGGACTGGGAAGACATACACAAACTAGTAAAAGATATGGAGTGATTAAAATGCCGGAGAGAGTAACATGGGAAGAAAAAATAGTTGAATTGGCTATATTAAAAGCAAAAGAAGTATTGCAAGAAGCAGAACATCTAGGTACACTAAAACTAGATGAGCCACTAACAGGTGAAGAAGTCAAGGTGAAAAGACCTAAGAAAAACCCATCAGAAGAACCTCTGCCTAAGACAAGTAATGTTGAAGGTAAAGAGGATAAACTCAATGAGGTTACTAAGGCTAGTGTGATTGCGGCATTAGAATCTTTAATCAAACAATTTAATGAAAAGTATTCTCCTTTAGGCGGAGATGCTTCTCCGTTTGAACAAAGTGAATCTAACCTAATGCAAGAAAAAATGTATCAAGATGCAGTTAAGCGTTTAGAGATGGCTACTGATGAACTTAAACAAGGAAAAAAGGGTTCTGCGGAGAAAGCACATAATGCTGTTAGAGTCATTATGGAAATGGATATGGGGTCATCGGCTAGTCCTAGAGGTTCAATAAACCCTCCACGACCAACTGCTTGAGGGGGATACATGCCACAGACAGGGTTATCTTTTGAGAAAGAAACCAATACAATGACTAAGAAAGTATTGGACTTCTTTGAACGTGTTAGATATTCTTATCTTTCTGCAAAGGAAAACCCTGATGAATATGGGGATGCTTGGAAAAAAACAGTAAAAGATGTTAGAGAACAATTTGATACAATAGATGATTTTACTAGAGAACTCAAAACATATCTAAAAGAAGACACAGCGTTTTCTGATGAAGCATACAATCCTACTTCAAGACAGGCTAAAGAATTGTATGAAGCAATAAAGGAAATGAGATTCAAATCAGATGAAGTAAGTGACCCATTTTCTAAACAGTTAGGTGATAAGGTAATTGCTACTTTACTCAAAGATGAGTCTACGTTTGCCGCATTCATACATTATGCTTTACGTTCTCACGCTAATCCTCTTCCCGATAAAGCATGGTCAGCAGTTGATTTGAAACCTGATGAGATTACAAGAGACTACATGGGACTTGATTTAGAACCTAAAGATATTCCACTTTACATTATAGAACACTATGGTAAAGAAGATGAAGATACCCGTAGAATAGAAAACAAGTTCAAGGGAGCATACAAATTATTACAAAAAGTCTACGGTTCTGAATATAGTGAAGACAAGTGGGATAGTTTAGTAGATTTAGATATTGCAAAAAGTGATGAAGAAAAGCAATCTATTGACTTCATAATTCCAAATAAACCAATGTATAGAATATTTGAGATTGATGATTTAAAAGAAGTTAAGGGGTTAACAGGAGAATACATAGTCCAAGAAAAATATGATGGTATGAGAATACAACTTCATAAGTTCAATAACAAGGTAACGATTTATTCTTACAACGAGAAAGACATAACTAGTAAATGTCCTGAGCAAGTTAAGGCTCTTGAAAAGAAATCATTCAATGACTGTATATTAGATGGTGAACTAATGTTGTTTATGGAAGATGAGCCACTACACCGAGCAGACACAATTGCACACGTTTTCAAAAATAAAAAGGGCGGGGAACTACGAGCGCATGTTTTTGATATAATGGTTCATGAAGGAAAGAACATTGCTGATGAAACATTAAGAGAAAGACATAATATTCTACTCTATCAATACTCTCAACATTCATCACAAGACTTAGCCTTCCCATCCAAGAAAGACACAAGGATAGCAGATTCAATTAAGGAAGTAGAAGAATATGCAAAAGAGATTATGCAACTTCCTGCTTCTGAGGGAGTTGTAATTAAAGACATAGAATCAACATATTACATTGGAGTTAAGAAAAATCCTAAGTGGATTAAGTGGAAGAAGTTTGTTGATTTGGATGTAGTAGTGCTAGATGCTAAGAAAACTAAAAGCAATTTACACTCTTACACTATGGGTATTGGCCCAGTAAATGCTGAAACCGCAAGGAATTACAAAACAATTGAGTTTGAAGATAAAGATTACCTTGAAGTAGGTAAGGCTTTGAATACAAAAGAATCTGTTAAGATTGGTAGTATTGTTAGAGTTAAAGTTGACGAAGTAAAAAAGGGTAAAGACGGGTTCAAATTATTTTCTGCTAAGGTAATAGAAATACCGGAAGTCACCCGTTCTGATTCCGTTGAGACATTAGAACAACTTGCGAGTAAGACAAAAAAATCATTGAGTGCAATGTCTTATTCTTTTGGGGATAAAGTAGGTGGTATGTTTGAAGTTACTAGTGGCTTGCAAAACCCAAGAGGTAAGAGTAAGAAAGATGTAAAGAAAGGATATTACATTACTGACCACACACATGGCACTGCTGAAATAATACTCAAAGAAGACTTAAATGGATTTACTATTTATGGGTTTGAAGGAGATAGCCTAATGCAGAAAAATGCTTTACATAACATAGATTTGTGGAAAGAACAAGTTGCTAACATAATGAAAAGCAAACGTTCTATGTTTAGGTTAGCAATCAGAAATGAAATATTAGAGAGTGGTAGAGACAACATGCCTTTTAACAAAATACTAGATTTTATCGTGGATAAACATCAAGGGGCATTTGCAGATTTATTTGATTCAGATGATGGTAAACTAATGGCGTGGATGAAACAACAAGAAGATTTAGTCTATTTACATCCGAACAAGTTTACTGCTAGAGAAGATATTTTAGAAAAAGATATTGAAGAACTAGTGAAGAAAGACAACATGGGAAAATATACAATCGTTTTGAGAGAAGACGATAATGTAGATTTAATCATAGATTACCAAGATGAACGCATGGCTTGGACAATAGACATAGAAGGCAATACAGATATCTATGACTTATTCGGTAAATCAGGTAAGTATCCTGCTATTGTTTCTAAGAAAATAGGAGAGTCAAAGAAAGTGTTAGATAAAGGAGAGATTGAATTAGGAATACAAAAGGATGGTTATCACGAATATCGTCTTGATGGAGATAAGTTTGAAACTCGAATGCATTTCAGAGTAGTACCGTTAGATGAGAAAAAGAGTTGGATTGCATGGACAGGTAAGAAGCAAGAGATGTTAGAGGATAAAGAGAACCCTAATAAATGGAATATTGTTGAAGACACATATGCTGTATTAGACTTCCCAACACCTAAAAAGGATTAATTTTACATTTATTTAATATAGTAAGAGTAGAAACTTGACTGCAATGTTGATGATGGAATCTCCTTTACTAAAGGCAGAATCTTCTCATGAGTTCAGCATTCTTAAGTCAGATAATCTAATCATTGGAGGTTATGCTTCAATAGAAATAGTTGACAAACAAAATGATTTAATCACACTAGAAGCATTGAATGATGCTGTTAAGAAATACATGTCTGATGAGAAATACAGAAATGTAATGTCTAATCACTCTAATGTACAAGTTGGAGAAGTTGTTGAGCAATACCGTGATAGTCACGGTGTACTGCACAAGACTTCAGTTGATGATGTAGGGTTCTATGTAGTTATCAAACTAAGAGATGACATAGAAAAGGCAAAAGAAATATCAAGAGGTATTAGAAAAGGAACACTTCGTTCCTTTAGTATAGGTGGACAAGCCATCTCAAAGAAGCAAAAGACTTCTGATGAGTATGGGGAGTACAACGAGATAGACAGGTTGGAACTGCATGAAGTTACAATCTGCGAGAAAGGGATTAATCCCGAAGCAAAGTTCGACATTTTAAAAATGGAGGATAAAACAATGAGTGAAAAATTGGAAAAAGCACTGGAAGAGTTGAATGACTTGATGAAACAAGTCAACAGCGTTCACAGTGAAGTTGATGACGCCGTAACGAAGAACGCAGAGTATATGGATACTGATGCAGATGACATGGAAATGGATGAAAAAGCAGACATGGAAATGAAAGAAGAAGCAGAAGAAGACATGGAAGAGAAGGCTCTTGATGAAGATGAAACAAGAGAGTTCGAAGCAGGAGAAGAAGTAGTAAGTGGCGGAAAGCCAACTGCCGCACCTGCCGCACTTAACGTAGCAAAAGGATTAGAGGGAACTGATTTCTCTACTCTTGACTTGAGTGCTGAAAATGTTGAGAAGGCTTATGCTAAGTTCAAAGCAGAGAGAATGGAAGCAATGGCTTACGACTCTCTAAGTAAAGAGTTCGAAGCAAGGTTTACTAACGAACTATCTGTAAAAAAGGCTAACGCAGAAAGAGCAGAATATGATGCTCGTACTGATGTAGCGGCTCTGAAAGAAGAGTTTGCTGAACTACGCAAATCTCTAACAGAGAGAAACTCTGAGATTAGGAAAGCACAAGAAGTGGCTATGTCACTTCCTGAAGGATTTCCAACAAGCATTGAGGCGGCGGCTGATATGTCTTGGGACGACCTACACGCATTAACAAGAGGTGATTAAATATGTCAGGATATATTAAGACAATGAAAGACTTAGAAGCGGCTACGTACGGATACGGTGGAAACTCCGGTAATGCTCTACTCAAAGCGGGTGGAGTTGTTGGTGGGTTTGGTACACCTCACGATGCTTCTTCAAATCCCTTTACTGCGGCGGCAGGTCTAGGCGACTTGTACAACGTTCTTTATGGACAGAAAGTTTGGTCTATGCTGAACCAAGAAGTAAACCCTCTTTCTATGATTGCAAAGAGGCCATACACATCTTCAGGTTGGAGAGTTCTAAAGAGCCGACCTATTGGTGGTAGTGGTTCTAATTTCGCAACAGGTTCTAACGCTGTAACTGGCTCAATTAGTTCTGCTGATGCGGCAACACCAAGAGCAGATACTATTGGTGGAGTTGGAGAGAATGCTGTAATTGGTACAGACTTCCATGCATTAGCACCTGAGTACACAAAACTATACGTCAGTCCTAAGACTGTTGCACATCTGTTTGAGTTCTCAGAACTTGGAATGGAACTTGCGGCAATTGATGACGGTGTTGGTGATATTCGTGCTATCGTTAGAGAAGACATGGGTAAACTACACGCTGAAGTACAGAGCAAAATGTTAGTTATGCCTCTTGAGAAGTATAACGAGAACGGTACAACAGGTATTGAGAAGAACTATACTTCACTACTGAAGATAGTTTCATCTGCGGCTGAGTTGGCTATGATGCAGGAAGATAACGTCTTCCACAACAGTAAGAACAACGATGGTACTTTTGCTAACATTGCAGATGCGGCAACTATCTATGGTTCAACAAGAACTGTAACAGTTGGAAACACAGGTAGTAGTGGAAACTTCACATACACAGGTGTTGCTTCTTTCCTAGATGCTGAAGTTGATTTCGGTGCAGGTTATGCATCCGGTGATTGTAGAGTTCTAACATTGAGCCTACTTAACGATATGATTAGGAAAATACGCCAAAACGGTGGAAACCCTAAAGTTATCCTTACTGGATATGATACCATACAGAAACTTTCTGACTTGCTACAAGCACAAGAAAGATTCATGGACAGGAAAGAGATTGTTCCTACCCATAATGGTGTTCGTGGTGTTAAGGGTCAAGAAGTTGGTTTCAGAGTTGCAACATACTATGACATACCAAT
>TARA_R110002020_G_scaffold11040_1_pt1 | contig 25178 bp, 11 predicted proteins | sample TARA_R110002020 | Tara Oceans TARA_R110002020 (sample SAMEA4396489) | marine metagenome | biome: Westerlies Biome; feature: [MES] marine water layer (ENVO:01000295) within the mesopelagic zone...; material: water (ENVO:00002006), including particulate matter (ENVO:01000060) such...
GTGGCGGATGAAAATATAATCCGACAGGATTTAGCTAAATATTTTAATTTGAAAATAAAGAGGGGTCTTGTACTACAAAACGGAGGTATATCTTATTCCGATGGCTCTATAGCTTTCCCGAGTGGGACGCAGTTTTCTGTAACTGATGAGGATACCTTTGTTGGGTTTGACGAGATTTTAGACTTTTTGATATCTGATAGAATACAGAGAAGCAGAAACTCAATTAACAATGCTCTAAAGAAGGCTCTTCCAAACAAAAAGCAAGTTTCTTTCGAAAAAGCCGCGCTAAGTACAATACCTGTTTTGCTATTGGATCCAGGAGAGTCAACACCCGCACCCGGGGACGATACATATCAAGGCTTTATAGAGGGCCTAAAAGGAGTAACTGAGGCATTCGGAAACCCCGAGGGATTCTATATAATTAAAGACGAACTCGACGGGCTCGTCCAGGGCACTAGAGCCTCTTTGTGGTTTTATGATGGAACGTCCTTTACTCGAATAATAAAGCCGTTTTTTGTTGGCGGCAACCCCTCGATTAAGAACTCATCAGAGGACACTGATACCTTTAGTACTTCCAACACACAGTTTGAGGCGATATAATGGCGTATCCAGATTTACCCACACCAGAGACCAGCAATCCTAGGTCAAGCAACGAATATGGCCTAGTAATACTACCCAAAGAGGTAATAGGAGCTTTTAATTGGAATCCAGAGAACCAGCCCCTTGATGCGTCTCTCCCTCATATACAGAATAATCCTGAAGATTGGGTAGATATAGTACCGATAGTAAACCTAAATTCTAAACTTGGTACCCCAGGAAAAGGCGCCAAGCTGGGTACAAAAACAAGTCTTGAGAGGGAACAGTGGGCTCAAGTACTGGTGGATTTTAATGAATATTTAGGAACGGATGAAGATTTTAGAGAAGTTAAGAATGCTGCAGTTTTTCTCCCTGGGCTCCCAGAAGCAGCGTTTGGTCAAACTCTTAAAGGCCGTACAGAACAGATCTTAGCAGCTTATCGAAGAAAATGGAGAGATGCAGGCGCTAACAATAGTGATGAGTGGAGAACTTACCTTCCAAGATTTTTGGGACGAACCGGCCTAGGCCCGTTCGACAATAGCGATCCAATATATTCATTTAAAAACTTGAAAGAGGGCACCCTTTCCTATCGTAATTTTTCATTTACGGACTACGGCCCCCCCAGTGATCAGTGGTCTCCTTTGCATGTTTATGTACGTTTAGTCGCACTACACTCTGCTTTGTTTGGAGTTCGTATAGGACCCAATTTTAATAATATGCCCATAACTATGGTTGGAAGTAGTCTCCGGCCACGAGCAGGCTTCAACGGCACCGGCGGTGCTATTCAAGCCTCGGCAATGTTTAGCAACATTAAGGTCGGAGTTTCGGAACTTAGGGTCCTCCTAGACGATGCGGTCCCAGCAGTGGGAACATCTCTTGGAAATTTTACCGTTTCCTCTCTAACGGAAGAAGAAAAAGATGATATGCTGGGTAACCCAAGCTACAACCAACTGTTTACGACCACATTTGATTCAAATATCATAACTTTAATTCCTATAATATACAACTTTTATTTAACAACAGAATATTTTCAAGGGATCAATCAAGCTTTTGAGAACCCTAAAGACAGAGTTCTTGACATTATACTTTCCACAATAGCTAATGACAACAATTTCAACTCAACCCCGGATCTGACACGGCCGGCCGCCGCAGCAACCATAGCCGATTCCACCGGTCAAGACAAAGACTCGGCTTTCAACTCTGCATCGAGGGATTTTATTCTTAAAATGTTGATTAAAACCCCAATAGATATTTTGAAGGGTGTCGTGGAACTCGTAGATCCACACGTTGCGATATCCAAGGTTATCAAGACCGGCACTGGTTTTGCATTCAACGAGGCAGCGTCAGCGATCGACGTCGGCGCAAAACAGGTTAATGAGGCGATTAGGGAGGCGACAGCGGACCTCCCGGAGCCCCTTGAGCCAAGCCTAACAGGGGAAGATTTGTTGTCGCTAATATTCTGTTTATTGGATAATCTTATGAATGATGGCCTACAAGAAGCCAGTGGGCTTGATGTACCAGAAAACTTCTTTCCACGAATATCCATAGATGGAGTAGATTTTACTGGAACGGTATCTGGGATGCTTATGATGCCGCCAAGTCCTCTGGGGCTGATTTATTTGTTGTTAGAACTACTTATGAATGGAACTCAGAATGTCGCAGAAGCCAACACAGAAAACGCTAATGCTAATGAGTGTAGTGATCCGGTCGACCCAATCATAGATGAATCACCTTGTGGCGATTCTGAAGAACAAAGTTAGGAGAGGATAAATGCCGTCAGGACTTTCACCAATGCTGCCGCTCACAGTTAGTGAGGTATTCGGTGCTTACAACTTGAATACCAACTTCGAAGACCTAGCCAAGCAAAATTTGAAAATGCTCATCCTTACGATCCCTGGCGAGAGGATAATGGATCCAAACTTTGGAGTAGGGTTGCGCAGATATTTATTTGAGCTAAATGATAGCAACACATATTCAAACATCTCCTCTCGGATAAGGGAGCAGACGCAAAGGTATTTAAGTTACATTCAGATCGACGATATAAAGTTTCAGATTCCAGAAAATAATCCAGATTTGTTTCCACATAACTTATCTGTCTCAATATTCTTTACAATATTGCCACTTCAGATGTCAACTGCTTTGCAAATTGATGTTGACCAACCTATTTAGAGAAGTAAATTATGGCCAAAAAACTACAACCGATTGATTACACTAGTCGCGACTTCGATTCCATCCGTAGAGATTTAGAAAACTACGCGAAAAGATATTATCCTGATACCTACAAAGATTTTAATAAAGCATCTTTCGGTTCTTTGATGCTCGACACCGTGTCATATGTTGGCGACGTACTATCTTTCTATCTTGATTATCAGACTAATGAATCATTTTTAGAGACATCAATCGAGTACAACAACGTAGTTCGCCTAGCACGAGAAAAGGGATTCAAGCTAAATACGAGCCCCTCATCTTATGGGCTACTTACGTTTTATGTTCAGGTTCCCTCAGACAATACCACTGCCGGCCCGAACTTATCGTATGCTCCTGTTCTACGCGCTGGCTCAATCTTTTCTTCAACTGGAGGAGGCCTATACACCTTAATAGAGGACGTAGACTTCTCGGTTGCCACAAATCAGGTTGTTGTAGGCACCGTCGACTCCACAACTGGAAATCCCACTAACTTTGTTATTCGTGCCCAGGGCCGCGCTGTCTCTGGGAGGACCTTGTTCAAAGAGACAACCGTGGGAGATTTCCAGAGGTTTCTTCGCGTAGATCTTGAGAACAGTAGAGTGGCTGAAGTTCTATCGGTTACAGATTCCGAGGGTCATGAGTATATTGAAGTGGACCATTTGTCCCAAAATGTTGTGTACAAGGCCATACGAAACACAAATACCTCAACGAATTCAACCGTAAGAAGTATATTGAAGGCTGTACCGGTCGCACGCAGGTTTACGGTGGAGAGAGAGGGAAACAGGACATACATGCAGTTTGGTTACGGATCAGATTCGGAACTTCTATCTAATTCGGTAGTAGACCCCACGAACTTGGTTCTGGATTTGAATGGTCGCACGTATGTAACCGACCTAGATTTCGATCCGACAAATCTCATCAGCACAGATAAGTTCGGTATCGCCCCGGCCAACACCACCTTGAGAATAGGCTATCGTGTTAACCTTACAAGTGACGTCAATGCTGCTTACAATACGATCGTGAACGTTGATAGGCCCCAGTTCCGATTTGCATCGCAGGGTTCGCTCTCCCAGGCGCTCAGGAACAGCGTTATGAGTTCTTTGGAGGTTCTGAATGAAGAGCCTTTTGTTGGAGATATTTCTCTCCCATCTTCTGAAGAAGTTAAGCAGCGCGTGTTCGGGCATTACGCAGCACAAAATAGAGCAGTTACAATACAGGACTACCAATCGATCTGCTACGGCATGCCGGCAAAGTTTGGATCCGTCAAAAGGGCTGCTGTTGTAAGAGACTTTGATGAGTTTAGAAGAAATCTAAATGTTTATGTTATTTCGGAAGACACCAGCGGAAAGCTACTCCCGGCCAACACTACACTCAAAAACAACTTGAGGAACTGGCTGCTGCAGTACAAGGTTGTCAATGATACAGTAGATATTCTAGACGCTCAAATAATAAACTTTGGAATCAATTATGTTGCCGCAGTTGATTTAAATGCTAGTAGGTACACTGTCATCAATCGTGCCAACGCTGCATTGAGAGATTATCTTTTGAAAAACCAGTATGATATCGGTGAGTCTATTCTAATAACGGATTTTTATAAGATCCTTCAGAAGGTCGACGGAATCGTTGACGTTATTGATCTGGAAATAGTTGGAAAGTCTGGGGGAACGTACGCGGAATCTTCTTTCAACTTTAAGTCGAACTTGTCGGCTGACGGCAGAAGAATAGAAAGCAAGAACAATGCTGTATTCGAGCTTAAGTTCGCTAACGTGGACATTAAGGGAGCTATCAGATAATGTCCATTTTAAGATACACAGCTAGTGCTGACAACACTATTACGAATGCTTATGAGGCCAACCTTCTAACCAGAGGTACTGGTTCTAATATGGGGTATGCTGATTCACTAGAAGTGTTCTCTATTTACGGTCAAGAGTCGGGCTCCAACGGGCAGTCTCAAGAATTGTCAAGAATTCTAATACAATTTCCGGTATCCCAGATTTCATCCGACCGAACAGCGGGAACTATCCCCGGATCGGGTTCGGTCTCCTTTTATCTTAAGATGTTTAATGCGGAACACCCGTTTACGTTACCTCAGGATTTTAATCTTGTAGTTGCCCCAGTTTCTCGCTCATGGACCGAGGGTACTGGCCTCGATATGGATGAGTATCGAGACTTGGGCACATCTAACTGGATGAAGTCGGATAACAGTACATCATGGACCAGTGTCGGCGGCGACTACCTGGCTAGTGATAACTATAATATAAGTTTTCCTCAAGGCTATGAGAATCTTGAAGTTGACGTTTCCGATGTTATCGAGAACTGGATCACCGGTGCATCCGGCGGCGAATATGAAAATTATGGTTTTGGGATCCGTCTCACCGCTAGCCAGGAGGCTTATTTTTCCTCCTCTTTGGGCACGGATTCGGGCTCCGTCATCCAGAACACGGTCGGAGCGACACAGTCATATTACACTAAGAAGTTTTTTGCTCGCTCTACTGAGTTCTTTTTCAAGCGGCCTGTGATTGAAGCCCGCTGGGATTCCCGAGTGATGGATAACCGAGAGGATTTCTATTTCTCCAGCTCTCGAGCCCCTGCTGCTGAGAACCTTAACAACCTATATTTCTATAATTATATTCGCGGCCAACTCAGGAACATCCCAAGTGTTGGTACAAATAAAATGCTAGTCTCGTTTTATTCCAGTTCATTCGGGACTCCAACCGGATCAAAACTATCGATATCGTCAGGCGGTACGACGGCCACTAGCGGCGATTTAAACACGACTGCGAGTTATGTGAGCCCTGGCATCTATTCGTGCTCCGTGGCTCTTACAGCTGCAGCTACGCCCTTACAGGAGATACACGACGTATGGCACTCTGGAGGAGTGGAATTTTTCACGGGATCCTTCTACCCAGAAGCCTTCCCGACCTATGATAACGCCCCAACATTTTCCAGAGTAACGGCTTGCAAAAATCTTAAAAAGTCTTACTCTCGGCAAGATACTACGAGATTTAGATTCTTTGTACGCGATAGAAACTGGAGCCCAACCTTGTATACTGTCGCGACTACCAATAATCCTACTGAGATAATTGAGAGTGCGTCATACAGTATCACAAGAGTTGCAGATAATCTTACCGTAGTCCCATACGGAACGGGGTCTGATTTTAGTACATACCTATCTTACGATAAAGAGGGTAACTATTTTGATTTTGATATGTCTCTTTTGAAATCAGACTACATGTATCAGATAAGCCTGTCCTACTATAATGACAGTATAGGAGACTGGCAAGAACAGCCTCAGATGTTCAAATTTAGAGTTGAAGAATAATTAAGGTATGAGTCTTAAAAAATACTTTGAGGTAACCGAAGAGATTAAATCTCTATCGGGGAAAACTGCAGATGAGATTGGTTCTCAAATTGAGTCTGTTGCTTATCATACACAGGATATTGTTGAAGAAGAGAGATTTATACCTAGGGTAGATTTTTCCGACCCGGCGAACTTCGCTCGTTACGGCTCCGCAGCTGAATATTATGATCAAGCAATTAAGAGAATCTACAATGAGTATCCATACGATGGTTCTCTGAGGGAGAGGCTTGAATGGCAAAACGAATCAACTTACATTGATTTATATATTTATGACAACCTTTACCCGAGAACCAACGGGTATGTGATTATATCAGCCGACGGGTGGGGAACACAAGCTTCGACTGCTGATGGTTATGGGTTGCCTGATGATCTAGAATACATCTATGTAAAAGGCGGCCCGAACACTAATCCAAATGGTATGTCGCCAATGTCGACAAACTTTACTGGGTCAAACTACTACGAGCCCGACAAAAATAGGGGTTCAAACCTAGAGTTCGACTTGTCTTCTCGAGGCGCCTCTGTAGAATTTTGGATGAACAAGACACAGTTTGTAACTGCGTCAACAGAAAAAGAAGTTATTTTCGATCTCTGGAATGGCCAGGCCTCCTCGTCCGCGGATTATATTAGATTTAGGCTGGAACTCACCGGCGCAACGAGTGGAGCAGATCCCTTTCTGCTTACGGTATACTCAGGCTCGACAGGATTCTCGCAGCAATCAATCGCCGCTTCATCGTTCACTACAGCATCTGTTGCGGATTCCACATGGCACCATTACGCTGTAACAGCAAAATCGGCTTCCTCCGGTGTTACTACAAGATTTTACGTTGACGGAGCGCTGAATAACGAGACCGTTCTTGGGACCGCCGGAATAAATGACACGGATAGCTCCAGTCTTCGAGCATACCTGGGTGCACTTATAGCGGCACCTTCCGGATCAACAGCTACTGCTGGCGCGGGTAAGCTTTCTGGTTCTCTAGATGAGCTACGATATTGGAAGACTCAAAGATCGTCCAAGGAGATAGGTCGATTTTGGTTCACGCAGGTGGGCGGCGGTGTTAATACAGATCCCACTCCATTCACGACAACTGAAGAGTCAGCTAATGTAGACTTGGGTGTTTACTTCAAGTTTAACGAAGGTATTACTGGAGTTGCCGCAACGGATAGCTCTGTATTGGATTACTCCGGACGGTTCTCAAACGGCGCCTGGACAGGGTATACCTCCAATTCCAGGAACACAGGCTCGGCCATCGTCTTGTCGAATGCTGCAATAAGCGAATTTAGAGATCCAATTATCTATTCTTTCCATCCGGAAGTCGTTTCATTGGCAGATGGGCTTGCAACATCCGGATCCGCGTACGATGTTAACAATAACGCAGCCGTATACAATTCAATTCCTTCGTGGATCACAGAGGAGGACTCGGAGGGGCAGAAAAATGTTAAGTACCTAACGCAGATAATTTCTAGCTATTTTGATACCCTACACCTTCAGATTGAGAGTCTGAATGAACTTAAAAATGTTCAGTACCCCAGTGGGAGCAATAAGCCACTGCCGTTCGCAGAAAAGCTTTTATCTTCTTATGGGTTTGTGACCCCGGAAATCTTTTTAGATGCAGGGGTTCTAGAGAAGCTGGCTGATAGGAGTGAAGATAGGGTTTATGAGAAATCGCTTCACGATGTAAAGAACACGATTTACCAGAATATTTACAATAACTTAAACTATATTTATAAAACTAAGGGAACCGAAAAGGCATTTAGAAATTTAATTCGTTGTTTTGGGATTGATGATGAACTAGTAAAACTTAATATGTATGCTGACAATATTGAGTATGAATTGCGAAATAATAGAAGAAATGTTATTATCGCAGATAAGCTCATTAACTTCAATTCTGCTGGAAATGAAAATGCGACGGTATACAACTATGTTGATTCTTCGAATGCAAACTCTGTTGGGTTTATAACTTCTAGTATAAATCTAACAGGAGGTTACGCGACAACCTTAGAAGCAGATATATTATTTCCTCTTAAAATAGCCGAGTCTTCTATAGTCTATTACGATACAAATACCATTAGCGCATCGCTTTTTGGAGTTCATAACACTGTGGAATCTAGTACAGATACGTCTTGGGCCTCCACGGATGCCGGAAACTTCCAGGTTTATGCCGTACGGGATGAGTTAAGTTCTACAAATGTGAAGTTTGTCCTTACTGGTACTGCCGGTGGATATGTTCCGGAAATTTCTTCATCTTTGTTCCAAGATGTTTATAATAATACAAAATGGAACCTCTCCGCAAGAGTGAGACCGGAGCAATATCCCCTTGATAGCCTTGTAGACAGCAGCAATGCGAATTATGTCATTGAACTTCACGGTGTCCAAACAGACTCCGGCGAGGTTTTAGAGCAGTTTACCGTTTCGGGGACCGTAACGAGCCCACCGGCCGGCTTCGTTACGGGCAGCAAGAGGGTGTACATTGGCTCACACAGAACAAATTTCACTGGCGCCGTACTGCAGACTTCTGATGTAAAGATTAACTCATGCAGATACTGGCTCGATTATGTTGAAGATGAGGCTCTCACAGCGCATGCATTAGACACAGAGAACCATGGTGCCCTCCAGCCTCACCTTTATGCTTTTCCGTTTAATCCGTCAGCTTCCTTTGGTGATATCACAAGGTTTGATACGCTTGTTTTTAATTGGGAATTTTTAAATAATACTGGTTCGAATGCATCCGGACAGATGACGGTCGATGACATCAGCTCAGGATCTGCAGACTTTACAAGATTTGGTAACCTAGGCAATATTCTAAATAAGCAATATACTGCGAGGGGCGACTTCTTTAACGCTTCCTCAACGACCGCGGTCGACAAAGACTTTGTTGTGTCCTCAAAACTAAACCTTCCGGAAAATATTCAATCTCAAGATATGGTTAAGGTTTTGTCTACTGAGGATCAGGACGTCTTTACGACCGACTCCCGCCCAGTAAACTACTACTTTGCTTTTGAAAAGAGCATGTACCAGACAATCTCAGAGGAGATTATAAACTACTTTGCGAATCTTAAGGATCTTCATAACTTAATAGGCGATCCTGTTGAAAGGTGGCGCCCCGAATATAAACAGATGAAGTTTATGCGCCAGAAATTTTTTGAAAAGGTTAGAAATTCAGAATTAGATTTTGATAAGTTTTATGAGTTCTACAAGTGGTTCGATTCATCGTTATCAGTAATGCTGGGTCAGCTTGTGCCAGCCTCGGCCGATTTTGCCGACAATGTGAGAACGATGATAGAGAATCATGTTCTAGAGCGCCCAAAGTATAGAAATATATTTCCGTTCCTGGAGAAGAAAGGCGCCGCAGATATAATTGGTGCTGTTACAGGCTCCAACGGAGAACTGTCTTCGGACATCAGTCCCCGCGCTCTCCCGGAAGGGAGTGTAATGGCTTCTAACACGGCTTTGACTCGAAGGCAAATTGGCTCGTCAAACTATACCCAGACCAAAAGGTGGAGGTTCTTGCATTCTCCAATCGAATCTGTAGAAGGTGAAAACAAAAACCTACCATGGCAGAGATATTTAAAGGAAAGAGAGAATATAAATAGAAGAGACATTCTTGCTGCGGTTAAGTCTGGATATGACCGGAGACTCGGTTCTCCGGTAAAACTTAGCACCCAAGCCCAAACCGCAGTCGGCGGTGTATCTCGACATGCCAGTAGCAAACCTAACTTTGTCTTTCAGGCAACTCAGCCATACGGCCCGACGGTCCCCGTTTCTAATATTCCGCAAAATATCATGTTGTCGTTTGACACGGATGTGGAAGAGCTTATCAACACTACAGATGAATATTATCCAAATCCTAAACAGAGATTAGGGTTTGGGATGAATCCCTCGATAAACAAGACGGGCTCTGCGGGCCTTAAATTTGACGGGAATATGTATGCCCCATTTAGTTTATACAGCTCCTCTGTTACAACCGGCTATAATACTGAAATAACTAGTGGATATAAATCTGGTGTGACTGTAACGAACCTGCACTCCGACTTTGTGGCAAACACGGACTTCTCTCTACAGGGTCCCTTTACAGAAAAATTTGTTGGTGGTAGATACTATAGACATATAGAATTAAACTCTGGTACGGATACGAGAGAAAACAGGGCAGAGGGTTTCCGCCTAGCGATCGGGCTGGACAGTTCTAGCCTTGGAATACCCTCGGGCGCCGTTGGTGCTTTGGGCGTGGTTCCCCCTAACTATCCGTTTGCTGATTCCCCATCCGGCTCTGCACCTCTTGGCTGGTTGGCTGATATTCCAACTGCACAACGATTCAGAAGCGAAACTGCCAAACGTCCAGTGAACATTAAGAACATCCTGATGACGACGGCCTCAGTCGGCACTCGTCTTTCGGGAACCATTGTGCACAATCAGCTAGGCAACTACCAGAAGAACTATCAAGTTATCCAAACCGCCGGCAGAACCATCAATGACCCCTTCTTTCAGGATCAGTCATTTAGTTTTGCTCCCGATCCGGAGACCAGGGCAACTCGCGGTCGCTTCCCGCTAGCGACAGTATCAACTGAAAATGTAGGTGGCGATCTAGAATATACTCTCCCCGATCGATCGGGCCCGAATTCCAATCAAACCGTGTTTGTCAACCTGTTTTCGGCGCCTGGGTCTTATGACGTTCTGTCTAGAGGATATTTGGATCCGGCTCATGAGGAATTATCGGTATACAACGCGTCCCCATACAGAAATTTAAGTGTTATAAGCCAGGGTCTTTCTGGATCTGACATAGATCCCAGCTTGACCGGTTCCGTACGAGTCAGCGATCAGTTGGGCAAACCCAGAGGTCTGAATCAGCTAGCTACGCTTCACGCCGGCCGATTTGGATACGATCCAGTTTTTGGCTCCATACCTGCCAACACATATATAACAGTTCCCTCCTGGCACAAGACGAACAGAAACCGCATCCGGAGACTGGAACTCCAGGGAGACGCTTACGTTACTGCTTCGGTTTACGATAACCTCTTCGTGCAGCACGCGATTCCACGCTCCGCACAGCAGTATTCTTGGGTTACTGCTTCCCTGGCAGCGGGAGAGATTATTTATGGAAACTCTAGGCCGTCCTGTTTTAGCGCCAGCGTAATGAGTCAGCTAATAGTTTCTGGAACCTATGCCAACTCCACTTTTGTTGGGTTAACTACGGCCTTGATCGATCCTCTGACGGCATCCTCTCATATAGTCGGCTTCCCCCTCGCGGCAAACGCTAGCGCCTCTTATATCAACTCCAGTTACTGGTCACCCCCTGCGTTGAATAGCGACGCAGACTACTTTAATGTTCTAACCACAATGCGTAACGGACCATATGGCTATCCGACTTGGAAGCAGATTAGGGCCGGCGAGACAAGGATGGGTCGTAAACTAAGAGAGACAAATCAGATTGGATACCAAGTTCCTCCAAAGCGACTACTGCAGTCTGACGGTGCTAAATTGCCAACTAGAGCAAATACTTTTATAGATTTTACGGAATCCCCAGTATCTTTAAACTCGTCTCCGATTACCTTTATGTTTGAGGATAATACCGATGACTCAAATGTTGCAAATAATATTGTAATGACGGTACCATATGGTAACCAGATAGATTACTTTTCACACAACGAGTTGAACAACTTTTACGGACTCAAATCAGACACCGACAGACTCAAAGCGTATAGCACGGTACTTGACTACACACTCAGCAGCAGTTTGAGCATAATAGCAACGTATACCGAGAGCCTCTACCCTTCAGATATTAATATGTTTGATGACGCTGTTCGACGTCGCACGAACTATTCGATCACCAACATCTGGGATAATGACAGGACTAAACGTTCTTTAACTTACGGCGGCAATACGAACTCGCAGGGAATAACGGTTGCGTCAGCATCGACCTGGCCACTAGATGGTCACTTGAACTTTGCGACAACCGCCTCTGTTCGTGTTAGCGATGGGGCTGGCGAACTGATGAACTTCTACACCTCATACTCAGGAAGCGTATTAGGGGATTCTAGATTGCGTATCGGAGCCACGTACGCCGTACGAGTCCCAGCAGGTAGGGTGCCATCGGCTACGGAGAGTGTTTACGCTGGAGACGCTCTGTGGGAAGCCGGCACACAAGCTGGAAAGGTTCCTTATGAGTCATACTCAACATACTCAGAGCGGATTGCTCTGGTGGGTAAGGATCATTCGATAGTGCCGGAATTCAGAATAAGTGAGTTGGTTAGTACCTACGTCGAGGACAACGAGGGGGATTTCCTGGCTGACGTCGACAATGTTTTTAATCTCACTGGTGCGTCCATAGCGGATAGCTCACAACAGAGCTTCTTCAAAACGTACACAAACTCAGACTTCTTGAAGTATTTTTCCGTCATCGACGAAGACTTGAATGACAAGAGGTCCGGCGAACTGAAGATTAAGAGAGATAAGGTATCGCTACAATGTAACGCGCTTCTAAAGTTTCTTCCATATAAGGGCTTCTATCCCGCCGAACGTACTTTGGAGCTTGCAACTCTCTTATCACAGTCGTTTTTGGGCAAGTTGAACGCAGAAACCTCGGACTATGCCCTGTCAAGCAGAATCTTGATGGAGCCGCTGTACTCCCCGGGAATCATGTACAACACTATAAAGTCTGGAATATCAGTCGGAAACTGGATTCTTACGAACACTTCCTCCTCCCCGAGCACCACGCCTATCGTGTCCAACACAACTGCGATCAAATTACCGGAAGGAGATATAGACTTTGGAAAACTGACAAGCCTGGGGACCTCCTCCGCGAGTTCCAGAGGCTACACGCCGCAGAAATTGCCGTTTGAAGCGATATATAGGCCGTCCGCCTACCTCAACAGGTCTTATGTCACTGGCGCTCTGATCTATGATAAGTCTTATGGGTTTGCGGCAGGAGCAGCCTCGCCTGGCCTCGGAAGCGCCTTCGGTCCGGTTGCCCCAGACTTGAGAGGTACTAGACTATATGAGTTAGCTATTGATAATTTCCTGTGCGAAACTATAGAGTTTTTCAACGATAAGATAACGTCCATAAAATCAAGAAGAGAAGATGAATTTGGCACTGTTGTTAGTGGAAATACATATCAGATGAAGATGAATTTCTACCGGCCCCTAACAACAGGCTCCATAGTAACGGACCCAGAGGTTGATAGAGATAAGTTTGACATGTACACGAGAGTTTCGGCCTTCGGGATTCCTTTGATGCAGGCCCCAATAGGTAGTGCTAATGTTTCGGGTACATTCACACATCTGACAAGCCCTGCTTTTGCTGGACGCGGCACTGCTGATTTCGTCTATACGGCATCAGTTAGCGGTCAACCTTCGCTAGACGAGATTTTTGCTAACACAACTGTTTCTTTCTCACGGGACGAGACAGTATCGTATGTTGTCGGCAGTGATCCAGATCATGACCCTAGAATGCAGCTCGATAGTTGTTTTAATCTGAAGGACTTCTACACCGATGTTCCGGACAGAACAGTAGCGCAAAAGAAGCGCTGGCTCATTCAGTCCAAGTTCGAGACGCCAGTTTTAAACTTTGCTGGAGTGTCATTCACGAAACCTCCTGCATCTACTGTGTCGGCCGGAACAAGTAGTGCAGACAGTATTTCCGTAAGGGGAATGTGGCACCAGTACGGCTCGGTACCCGAAGCCTCGGACACGGGGTTCTTCGTCACGCTGGAAGATACACAGTCGGAATCTCTGGCCGATATTGTCGGAATGCCTACCAATAACATTTTCAGAGTCGGCTCTGTTAAAAAGAGAAACGTTCTGGAAGAAGCAGTCGTGGCGGTACCGTTCAAGACGGTGAACAACAGAAGAAAGTTCTTCCGGATAAAGCAGAACAACGCGCAGTACGAAGACATCAAGAGCAAACTGGAGAAGTACATCTACCCGCCGAAATTTGATTTCGTGACGAATGAGACCGTCGACCCAATTTTAATGTATGCATTTGAGTTCTCGGCCAAGGTAACACAGCAAGACATATCCGATATGTGGCAAAACCTCCCTCCAGACCTCAATGAGAAATTTGAGCAAAAAGAAGTGGTTATTGACGACAAGCAAATACTCGATCTTCTGATAGACAACTCGGAAGACATTCAATGGCTTGTGTTCAAGGTCAAGAAGCGCGCCAAGAAATCTTTTGAGAAGTATCGAAGATCTCTTGTTACGGATGATACAAGCGCATTTGAAGACACAGTAGGACCATATTCATATAACTGGCCATATGATTACTTCTCATTGGTTGAACTAGTTAAGATCGACGAAACCGTGCAGTATGCATCAACAGATTTGCTAGGTGAAGAGTAACAATGGAATTTTTTAATAAAAAAGAGGAAGTTCTTGAGGTTAAACTGACGAACTACGGAAGGGACAAGCTTGCCGCCGGCCAGTTGAACCCCACTTACTACGCATTTTTTGATGATGATGTACTTTATGACGTTAGTGGATCCGGCTACACGGAAGATCAAAACGAAACTGAACCAAGAATCCAAAGCAACACTCCGAAATTAAAGATCATTCCCACTCGTGAAGGAGCAGATACTCGGGTGAGAAGATTTATAAATGAAGTTTCTTCTGCATTCAACGACGCAATCGGAGGACATACCTCTGACCCGGCTAACAATGTCCAGATCTTCAAGAGCCAGCCATATGGAGACAAAGGCAAGCTAGATGCTTATCCGCTAGGCAGATCATCTTTAAATTCGCAATATGCTCCGGCATGGCAGCTGCAGATTTTGTCAAATCCAAGTTCTTCTTTGGCGCAAAGATATTTAAATGATGAAGATTATATTGAGCACATACCGCAAATAGATATAACAGTTGATTATGAAACCTACTTCAAGCGCGGACCCATTTCGTCCGACTCAATTACCGGATACCTTGGCGACACAAATATATTCCTCGCTCTCCAGGAGAATTACTTGATGATAGAGTTGATGGAAGAGAACACTGACTTCGAAAAAGCCAACTTTGAGATAGAGGTTCTCCACTCAAGTTCAACGGGGGGATACGTTCAGATGTCTTACACTCCGGAGAGTGAAACAGAGTTCGTTGCTTCAACCAAAGACAATGTAGAATATTTTATGAATATACTGGTTGATGACGAGATCCCTCGAGAAGTCATAGAAGAACTCAACATTAGTGACGCAGCGGTGACAACCAACGCCAACAGGCTCAAGTTGAATAGGGATCTATACTCCACCGAGAATGAGGAGCCCTGCTAATGACAATTTCAGTGGGCCTATACAATAGAAATATACCGGTGGTCAATATTCAGGATATTAGATTCGATGTAGACGTCCAGGGTGATTACAAGATTACCCTGGGGATCTCCAACGAGCAGACAAAGCTCTTGAAAAAGAAGAATCAAAAGTTTAATAACTTTGTTTATTTTGCGAACAACCAGGCAGAGGTCGATCTTCTGGCCTCAAATCCTACTGCTCTTAAGGAGGTTATAGATAAGAATCCAAGTGGCGGCTTTGCTTTTGCTCCGTCCTACAAGGATTTTGATGTCAAAACCAGAACGGAACAAAGTAAGGAAGTCTACAGTTATTTTTATCAAAAAGACTTCACCATGAAAGCCTCGGAAAACTTATATGTTTTGGTCTGCTCTTTTATAGAGAAGAATAGGGTAATCAGACTCGGCAATATAGTGAAAGAAACACTGGTGCGTAAGAACCAGACCCCGGTAAATGCAAAACTTTACACTCTGGCACAAACGACACTTCCGTTTGGAACACAGGGCACTGTTTGGCCTGGTTCTGCGCACATCCAAAATAACAATGTGATGGTTGGAAATTCTCATATGTCTGCCCCGCATCCCAATCTGACGCCAGTTCAGGTACCAAATATAAGACTAAAGGACCTTCGCGTCATCGCGGCCATAAACTCTTTAGATTTTAGTTTTTCGAAAATGCCTGAAAGCTATTTTTCTCCCGTAACCCTGTCACGAGGAAAAGCGGGAAACATTAACGGGGCTTTCACTTTTAATTTATTGAATTTTTCCAAGAACGATACCAAGTTTGGGGGGCTGATTAAGAACGAGACATCACTTTTATCTTCGGTAAGGGTTAAGGATATCGTTTTATATCACAAGATAACAGGTCACGAAGCTTCCGGTAACGCCCTGACTCCTGGAAACTCTACTCTTTGTGGATTAAAGGAGAGCGGAAGGTTTAAAACCGTAGCAAACCTAAACGATGGTTGCTCGATCACAAGCAACGTTGTAGAGGGAGACAGGTTACTCCAGGCATTCTTCTTGGATAAAACAGTGTCAGGGCTTAATTCCGGGGTCGCTGAGTACAAGACTGAAATTACGTTCGAGGACAACACCCCTGAGCTGTTAAGAAGAACCTTGGCGCCCCTGCGCTCCAACCTTAAAAAGATAGTTGACCTAAAAGACATTCCGGATGATCCGGCGGTTTTCAATGAGATTATTGTTGATTTTCTTACATCAGTGCAGACCATTTTCGGCCTCGATCCCTTTAGGACTTTTACGAGACAGTTTTGGGAGAAGAACTTATTGGCACTCGTTAACAAGTTTAATCCCAATTATGATGAAGATAAACAGCTATTTTTAAGAACCATGAGGGACTATGTCGCGCGACTTGAAAAGCTCTTGGCTCCCTCAAAGAAGCAAAGCTCCTCCTTCGATGTTAAATCGAGGATATATAACTCAAACTATGATCCAACCCTCCGGGCTCGAAGAACATTCCTAGACAATTATACATTCACGGGAACAAGAGCTTTTGGATTAAATTACGTGGACAACAATTTAGCTGTCCAAGACGTCGTACTGCCAAGTATCTCCTTTGGCGATTTTTCTACGAGAGCCAAGAAAGAAGTATCAAAGTATCAGATAATAAACACCCAGGCGGCGGCCCTAAATCCATATGGATACCTGTCAGCGGAGAGTGTGAACTTGACCCCCAATCCGCTAGAAATTGACACAAGTCAGCCAGGACTACAAACAGTCAACGCGCTTCCTTTGATTAAAAGTCGCATTGATAGGGACAAAGTATTTACAACGAACAAGAAGCAGAAAGCCTCCAGTGCAACTAACGATATTTTGAGGGGGTTGAATATTTCTGCAAAAAGGAGCAAAACTTCATTGCGAAAACTGGTAAGATCAAAAACAATGGTCCAACCAACTATTGATTCGGAAGAGTATTTTTCTGCCACCTCAAACTTTCTCTATGAAAACAAGCCGTCGTCACCGTCCTCTGGCTCCGTCGAATCAAGCGTCACCAGCATGCCAGCGGTAAATATATTTGGAAGTACTTTGGTGGGAACGATAGTTGAAAGTAGCGTGACGGCATTTGCTCCAGCTACTACCATTACCAACCAGGCACAACTTCTCGGCTCTCCGGCCCTGCAGAAATTAAACGAAGACAGCTCCGCGATCCAGAATGGGTCAGCATTTTCGAATGCTATCAACTTTAATTCGGTGGCGCAGGTTCAATATTTAGATTCCTATGACGTAAATGAAGGTGTAGCTAAACAAAACTGGAAACTTTTGACCGAACAGCAGTTCAATAATGCTATAGAACAGCAGAAGCCGCTAATGTGCAAGCTTGTTAAGGTATCAAATGCTCTAGGCGTAGCTGACATCTTGGACATGGAGCCTATGTCGAGCATGTTCATAATCGGAAGTCCAGCGACACTTAACACCGCACAACCTAGACCCCTGGGTATTTCCGCGATCAAGAATAGTGTTTTGGAGGATTTTCCCTCTATTGACTTGAATGATGTAGAGATATTATATTCCAAGAATATACCTTTTGTGAGACAGCGATCGCAAAGAGCGACGGGGCAACAGCCTATTTCATCCGCGAACCTATTTAGTTCAGCGACCACGAATACGAATGTAAGCTACTAATATGACACAGAACAGACATTTTAAGGACCAGCTTCTGATCGTTGATGAAAAGCAGGTTGGAAACAAGGATCGAGGTACAGTTCCTCCCAATACGTCAAAGGTCAGAGGGGAGCGGATAGATTTCCACCCGATGGTGAGAGACAACTGGGGGACAGAAGATCCGTTGCGAGGCCTAATGGCTTCTTACTATACTGTCTACAATAGCTCCAAAGGGCCGGCGTTGTATAACTATAGTGGATCCCTTCGCTATATTGCTGAAGGGGGGGATATCACGAAGGGAGCATTAGATCGCGGCCCGGACTCCATCGGAAGGCTGAACAAGCAGGTTGCCGGAGCCTCAGGGAAGACAAATATAATCTTGACGCCGATATGGAATGGGTCGGATGACAGCGTAAGACTAGCGAGAACTCTTGCTGCGAAAAACGCTTGGGAATCTTACGGCTCCAGCCCCGCAAACTCCTACGAAGCGGCCCCATATTCCTGGTATCGCGACAATTTTGAAGAGTATATTAATGGTGGTGTAATAATAGAGGATAACGCTAGCGCCTTAAAGCCCGAATACAATGGTCTTATGAACAATGCTGTGGGCAGTTCCTATTTCGACCACACCTCAAACTACTTCTTATTCTCGTCAAATAAAAATACGAGACAAGAATCTGGAATAACAACGACGGTCGAGCCGGTATACAATTATTACGTCAACTCTAACCCTGACTACGAAGAGGTAATATCTAATCCCAAAATTAAAGAGTATCTTATTCCGAATGCTTATTATTTGCAGTTGGAACTTCAGAACACCTCATCTCAATTTTTAGCGAACTACCACAGAACCGCAATCACTATGGGCGAGAAAATCCCGTGGTTCATTCAATCAATCCTGCCCTCGGCCTTAGAAAATAATAACGGAGTTTATTATAATTTATATTCAGACAATATGAATCAGGCAATAGAGAGTCTTGATGTGAATATTGAAAACCAAATTAAGGATGCAAATGGGGATATAGCTGTCTTGTATTCTGATTTGGCCGTCCTGAACGAGGATTCCATTATCGATGAAAGCTTGCCATTCTATAACAAGATAACGATCGGCCAGGACGCCGATAGGACCACGGGCGAAGATGTCGGAAACCTTTCTTTGATTCAGAAGTTGCTAGAGGATGATGACACTAGAGATTTTGTAGACATTTTACAAGCGTACGCTATTAACAAGTACAGGGAACGACCAGGAACCCGGACCTTTAAAGCTCGTCAGAAAGCCATAACGAATTCTACGTCAGGAGACTTTACTTTCAACACAACTGATAAAAATTATGATCTATTGTTTGGGTTTGACGCGCCCATGTTTGTTACGGACATGTCGCAAGTTTCCGACTTTATTCCAATTCCATCGCAGGTTCTCGACGAGACTCAGAGTGTGAAATATCTGAGAGATTATTTCGGTAAAAGCAAAGACGAGCTGGAACTTGATTTGGCTAGCGCTCTCGAAGCAGATCTTTTGCTGTTCGATAGCAATAGGAGGCCCACAGAACTATTAAAAGCTTTTAAGAGAACACTCAAGCAGGTATTTGAAAACAGGTCTTGTGAGACAGAGACCTTGATGTACATCATAGAGAAGCACAAGGGAGAACCACTGGAAGAAGAGGGATCCCTCGTGCAGACCTTCTTTGTTTCGCCAAAGTATTTCCCCTCCTTCCCCGCGGACACAACGTACTATGATACGCAGATCAAGTATAATCAGAAGTATACATATGTTTTCAAGAAAATTGTTCTGGTTTTCGGAAACGAGTATAAGTACTTCGCTCCGGGCTTCACCTATAATGCGGCTGGAACTGTGGCCACTGGATTTAATCTAGACTATGAAAACAGTTTATCCATTAAGGCTCTGGTTGTTCCCTATTCTTTCAAGGGGTTAGAAATAGCGGTTATAGATAAACCACCTGTTTCGCCAAATGTCTCTTTTTATCCGGTAAAGGGTTCCAATAGTAGAATTAAAATTTTACTGAACTCAAGCACAGGAGATTACTTTGACAAGCCAGTTCGGATACTGGACTCGGATCAACAACTTATCCAAGACGAGTATTTTGGTCAAACCGGCGAAAGCTTGACCTATGACCAGATAAAAGCAGATGACAAAAAAATTAGGTACAAGTCAGACGATCCGGTTGATAAATATCAGCTTTTCCGAATAAACTCTAAACCGACTTCCTACCGGGACTTTAACGATAACTTTGTTGAAGTAGATCCTGATGTCGGAATCCCAGGATACTACGAGGATAGCGTGTCGACCAACAGAAAGTACTATTATTGTGCTCGATCGGTAGATGTTCATGGCAATATCTCGAATCCAACGTATATTTTTGAACTTGAAATGGTTGATAACAACGGACAAATCTATTTAAGACAGAACGTTTTTACTTTTAAACAAAGCAAACCAACGTATCTTAAGGACGGAAGAAGATTTATCTATATTGAGCCGAGCTTTCAACAGGTTGCACTAGAGAAGGACGTTGACCCCCCATCCGATATCGATAATGACCCACCGTCAGAAAGTATATTAGGCGTAAATGGAGTCGATAAAGTTTGGACCCAGTCGTATAAGGTGAGAGTAACGAGTAAGAAAACCGGAAAGAAATTGGATCTAAATCTAACCTTTAAGAACACAGGGGTTACAAATCCAAGTTAATAAAGATATTTTAATACTATTTATATGAAGAGGACAATAATATGGGTTTCTTAGACAATTCGGGTGACATTATCCTAGACGCTGTTTTGACAGATCTGGGAAGAAAAAGACTAGCAGAAGGAAACGGTAGATTCAAAATTTCTAAGTTTGCTTTGGGCGACGATGAGATCGACTACGGTCTCTATGATAAGAATAACGCTAGCGGGTCAGCTTACTACGATATTAATATACTTCAGACACCGGTTCTAGAGTCGTTCACCAATAACATGTCCAGCATGAAGTCCAGATTACTTTCTTATTCTAGAAATGATTTGCTTTATCTTCCCGTAATTCTTGCGAATACTAACAGTGATGCGCAGCCGTTTTATAGCGGATTGAGTTCTTACCTTGCTCTTGTGGATGAAACGACAGTTGATGCCCTGACAGATAGTGGAAATTCGCTAGACGGTGGAATTTTTAATAGCTTTCAGCCATCGAAGGGTCTAAATCACATACAGGCAGATCAAGGTCTGGACACCACCGAGCTTTCGGCAGATGTATCCTTGTCAGACGAGGACGACACGCTGGTGGAGACGCAATACTTCGTACAGATCGACAACCGTCTCGGACAGCTTAGATCTCCAACCGCAGATGATTCCGCGACCCAGTTTTCCCCGTCTTCGGTTGATGATGACAATATCGCAACATATGTGTTTGCTTTAAACGACGACACCGGAGTTGTTGGTTCACTCGAGACAGGCGCCTCGTCAGTCATAGACGGCCCACGAGGCACTCGAATACAATTTAAGATCGCAGCATCACTTGATTTAAGAACAAGTACCTTTCTGTTTACTCAACTTGGAAGCCCCGGGGCAGCAGCGATTACAAGTGGAACGAAAACTTTAGCCGCGGCAAATTATGATTTTATAGATTCAACTGTCAGAATTTCTGGGGTCTCAACCGGCTACACACTGGATATTCCGATTAGGTTTGTCAAGAAGACTAGTTAATTAAAAGGATAATATAATGGCCACATCATTCAAAGAATTAGAAACAGGAAGAGACTCAGTCGTCACTAGGAACCTTCTTCACGAAGCAATCCCGATTACCGGGTCGATAGTCTCCGGAACCTATGCAGAAGGAAACATCAAGAACTTTTCGCACGGAATGTTCCAGTCTGTTTACGATTATCCCTACCTCAGCTCTTCTGCAAATCATATTTTCGACTTGACTTGTGGCTATACTGCGACGTCTGTCCTGTCCGGCGCGGCCTCGACTCAGAATGCTAAGAAGATCAATATCTACAACCAGATGGCCCAGGTTCTTGTTGGGTTCGATGAGAATGGCGCTGTCAGACGCTTCGATTCGGACGGGGATCTCACATCAGGAACAAAAATTGATGAGGCTTATTTTGTTAATTTCGCACGACTTCTTTCGAAGGACGAAATCAAAAAAGGTTCATTTAGTATAGAGCTGGGAGTGGGAACTGATCATGAGACTGCAGTCTTTGGAGACAGGATAGTAATTCAGGACACGAGTGGCTCCAGCGGGTATAAGGTAAATTCCCCGGCTGGTGAATATGGAATCCTATATGCTTCGTCTTCTGCACAAGTGTCAGGCGCCGCGGCCGGAAACAATCCCTTGGTCTCGGCTAATGGTCCAGCAGCCGGCTTAATTTATTACCAAGCAGGAATCGCTGTATTAACTTCTTCGGTTTTTTCTGGACTTCTTAATTCGGGCAGCTCACTCCAGATGGATGCTTCCGGCCAAGACGCCAACACAGCCCTGAGTGGTACCGCTATTTCTGGAACTTGCGATGATATCAGGAATCGCTTGTACAACCTTTCTTTCAACAACACAACGGAACTAAACTCTACGGTTTACTTCTGCCGAGCCAACAATACAGACTTTAACTACTCGGCAAACCAGACTTATCTCTCGCAGAGTAAGATGGTTGTTAAAACAAACTCTCAGGACCTACCGGTTTCTTATGTAACTTCTGTTGGTCTTTACTCTCCGGATAATGAGTTACTAGCTGTTGCCAAGTTGTCAGAACCTCTAAAGAAGGATCCGAGCACTGAATTCACTATTCGTGTACGCCTAGATTACTAAAGTGAACGTGCGGTTATGTCATGGCCTACTACAGTTTTAAGCGCAATGAGGTATTTAACAATACTCTAAAAACACACCCTAGTGTTAAGTTTGTAGTATACAGCGGTTCTGCCTATTATAATAATGCTCCGAATATCTCCGGATCATTCACCGATCCAATCAGGCTGACAGATGCCGGCAACGTGTCTCTGTATGAACTGAACATCGACAGAGCCAGCACATCAACTGGACGTAAGATTGGTGAGGTCGACGACAACGGATTGATCTTTCCGTTTGTTGTCAAGAACGGAACAAGAATAGACTTTAGAACGGCAACCGAAGCAGCTTTTAATAGTGCTGATTACGGCGACGTAATCGTAAGCTCATACCCGTTTACGTCAAGCATAGCAAAAGAGTACTATGACACATCGACAGCAAGAGTGGCCACGGTCACTACCACAAGCGATGGATATGTATCTCATTTGCGAGCTCTCAAGAACACGATCAATCATTACACCTATATCAATCCTAACTTTGCGTACTCATCCTCGGCTCTCGCGAGAGATTTTGATACAGCAGAAGTTGGGCTCGTTAATATTCCAACAGTTTTCTACGGTTCCCAAATCAAGAAGGGATCGATAAATCTAGAATATTATTTTACAGGCACCCTGATTAGTAGAGCGCAAGATACGAATAGGGACGGCGCCTTATACTCGACATATGGAGTAGATTCCGGAAGCGTTGTTGGATTGGCTTTGTATAATGAAGGGTTCCTGATACTAACAGGAACAACGAGTCTAAACTCCAGCACCGATGCTTATAAGCCGGCCAGTGATAATCCAAAATGGGTTTATTTTGCACAGAGCATTTCGGGATCTATAACAGCTCCAAACTCCTCTTACATAATGGAGATGAGCGGGACGTCCTACACTCAGACTCTGACTATGTTTGCGACGGCACAGAAGGGTGACTTAAACCACTCAAACAATCCCACTTATGCCGAATACACAACGGGGAACTATGCGGCGACAAGTTCGCAAGCTTATTTGGAGTTATCTACGCGATCAATCAAAAATGTAGTAAGCTCTGCATATGCCGATCCAACCGGCTCGTTTGAAAAGACGACCTATATATCGAAGATTGGTATCTATGATGAGGATAGAAACCTTATTGGAATCGCCAAGGTAGCAACTCCTGTGAGAAAAACGGCCGAAAGGGACTTCACCTTTAAGATTAAGTTAGACATTTAGCCAACTATTTATACTATGATCCGCATCAAGATCAAATCCACAAAAAGACTTAAAGAGGTCACTCGCTACAAGAAGGAAACGGGGAAGAAATTCATCAACCCATACGCCGACGTGTCAAAATACGTTCAGGATAGTGGTACTCCGGAGTATTATGTAACGTTTACGAAGCTGCCTAAGGTTGGAATTAACCCCCGTTCGACATACAACACGCCGGTTGGGGTCTACACTTACCCCTTGACACCGAAGATCTATAAGCAGATGGCTGACTATAGTCTTCCTTTTGCGCAGGATACGGCGAAATACTTTTCTGTTTTGAAGATTAAGGATCCTTCGAGAATCTTTTTCAACAGCGAGAACGCAGAGGCCACCCAGGTAATAGACGACGAACGCGCCGCAGAAATAATCAAACTAGCATTAGAAATAATGATGGGACGCATGCCCGCGCAGAAAATCATCCAGGAACTTATGGACGCCGAGGATTCCCTTCACCCCGACGCCGACTGGAAAGAGAGATATACTAGTCTTACACAAATGACGGAAGGGTCACAATTCCTCCGAGACATAGTACGAAGAACCCGGCCGTTGTCTTTTCTGGGCGCCGACTCTGAGGATGTCCGGGCAGACAATAAAATAGCACAGGTATGGAATGTGACTCGAGAGTTGGCTGATGATAATCCTAGGACCTGGAATAAGCTCTTGAGGGCTATTGGGTTTGACGGGTTTGTAGACTTGGACGACATCGGAATGATTCATGCTATGGAGCCCACCCAAGCGGTATTCCTTACAAAGGCAGCATTTCAGACAGTTAAACAGTATAAGAATCCAAAAGAAGGGATAACAGGTGTTGCCCAAAAACATTATTACGATAAGGGTAACTACTATATTGAAGCTCCATTTATTGGACTTGCGGGCGACCTTGTCCCGGGCCGACAATACTTCAATTCGTCCGGAGATCTCCACCGAGAAGATGGCCCTGCGGTCAAGTCGTCGGACACGACCGAGTGGTATTTGAACGGAAAAAGACATCGTGTCGATGGCCCAGCATATAAAGATTCGGAAGGAAGAAAATGGTGGCATTTGAACGGCCGTTTTCATCGAGATGATGGTCCAGCGCGCACCGATTCCGACGGTAGTCAGCGATGGTATAA
>TARA_R110002020_G_scaffold333507_2_pt1 | contig 25131 bp, 38 predicted proteins | sample TARA_R110002020 | Tara Oceans TARA_R110002020 (sample SAMEA4396489) | marine metagenome | biome: Westerlies Biome; feature: [MES] marine water layer (ENVO:01000295) within the mesopelagic zone...; material: water (ENVO:00002006), including particulate matter (ENVO:01000060) such...
GGACTCCTGCATCTCCAAGACTATCAACCTTCCTTCTACCTCCACGCCTGAAGAATTTTCTCAAGCGGCATTGGATTACGCTCCGTACCTCAAAGGTCTTACAGTGTATCGCGCTGGCTCTAAGGGTAATGAGCCTCTAGAGGCCATCCCTCTTACACAGGAGAACATTAAGAAGAACATGGGAGAAAGTGTAAACGCAGCGGTTGCCGCTGGTGATGCTTGCTCTTTGACAGGAGGTGATTGCTAATGGCCTGTTACGAGTGGGTGTGTAACGACTGTCAGATATACTGGGACAGAGAACTTCCATTAGGGACAGCACCGAAAAGAACCAAGTGTCCTAAATGTGGAAAGTTATCTAATCGCTATTGGCAAAACCAAGGTGTAAATGTTAAGTGGGGAGATGATCAAGACTTCCACACCGTTCGTGCTAGACATCAAAAACACGCCGAATACGGCTATGACAAGACTGCCGCTGATAGATTTTTGCGTAGACATCTTGAGCATTCTAAAAATGCACAAGATGATGAAAATTATAGGTACAAATCAGCTAACATCGACTGGGAAAAATTTGCTGAAACTAGAGGAGTAGACAAAGTTAGTCAGCGTCAGCTAGAAAATAAAGTAGAAAGCTCTCGAAAACTAACCGAAGATGCCTATGATAAGGCGAATAAGATGGGCTATAAAGATATCAACTCTGAGAAGCTAGATATTGCCAAGCCCAGTAAGAACCAGATCCTACCCCCCAAAAAATAACAACCATGGCATACGATTTTAGCGAGAACATCCAGCGAGGTATTCTCTATCTACTGAAGTCTAACAAAGATTTTTACCTACAGATTGTCAATCTGGTAAAGTCTGATTACTTTGAGTTCCCCTCTCACGCCAAGATCTTTGACGCAGTTCATGATCATTACGAGAAGTACAGCAAGCTTCCTACTGACGATTTTATTGTTCAGGATGTCAAGGGTTCTCTTGGTGCAAGAGAGAATGCTTCCGACTACGAAGACGAGCTTGCCTTCATCAACAACGTAGACACCTCCACGACCAACAACACCGAGTATATGCTCGACCTTGTTGAGGGCTTCGCTAAGAAGGAGGCGATGAAGTCTGCAATTGCTCAAAGTATTTCGCTAATTAAAGAGGATCGAGTTGAGGAGGTTGAAGCTCTAGTTAAAGAGGCTCTGCTCATCAATCGAGACGTAGATACAGGTCAAGACTATTTTAGCGACATCGCTGGTCGATGGGATAGAATCTTTAACAAGGAAAATCAGGTAAAGTATAAGACGATCCTGCCTTCTCTCAATAAATCCCTAGAGGGTGGATTGGGGTCCAAGGAAATGGCTATGGTTGTTGCCCCTCCTGGGGTTGGTAAGTCTTTGTTCCTAGTGAACCAAGGCGTACACTCAATGATTGAAGGCAGGAAAGTCTTATATATCTCACTTGAAATGAGCGAGGACAAGATCGCACAGAGGTTTGATTCTATCATGACCCTTGTGCCTCAGTTCAAGCTTAAGGATCCTGCGAATCAACTCACAGTCAAGGAGCGTCTGGAGATGTTCCAGACTGAGTTTCCAGGTTCTCAGTTGGTCATCAAGGAATTCCCTACAGGCCAAGCCTCTGTCAACACTATCAGGAATCTCATTGTGCAGTTGAAGAACTATGATGAGTTTGAGCCTGACCTGTTGATCGTAGACTACCTTGAACTTCTGCGTCCGACCCGTGAGATCCAACAGGAGTATCACGCGCAGCAGAAGATCGCAGAAGAGCTTAGGGGTGTCGCTATGGAGCATGATTTCCTGACTTGGACTGCGACCCAGACCAATCGTCAAGGGCGCATGGTAAAGGTTATTACAGACGCAGAACTCGGAGACTCCTACGGTAAGATCCGTACTTGTGATTTCGCCATCTCTCTTAACCAATCAGAGGAGGAGTTCGATGAGGGCAAGATGAGGGCTTTTGTTATCAAGTCTCGCAATGGTAGACCTCGGTTTACTGTCCCCATGGATGTAGACTATAGTGTCCTGAGAATGTCAGAAGGAGAGGCTACGTTTGCCAGCGAGGATGAGTAAAATGAGATATGAAAAGTTAATTCACCCTATGGAAGTCTACACAGGTATTAAGACGTTTAAGATTGAGCAAAGACCTTTGACAAAGGACAACCTGTATGGGTGCGTAGAATTTCCTAAGTCCCTACTTACTATTGATCCTAACCAATGCCCTGAAGACTACCGAGCCACTATGCTCCATGAGATTTGCCACATTGGCTTTGATTTATATGGGCTAGGGGACGATGATGAGATGCCACAAATGGGTAATGAATTCCTGACTACGGTAACATCTAATATGATTCAGCAATTAGCTGGACTCAATAAAGAACTGTTCGCATTTATCTTTGAGTAGGCTAGATACTGTATGAAAGACTTAACCCTTAAAGATATCATACCCCGACCTGAGGTTCCTCTCACCCAATTGAGTGTTTACTTTGACGGACGGTGGACGTTTGCTGAGTTCTCTACTCCTACCAGAACGACAGAGTCTCAGAGCTTTTATTTAATTAGTTATCCGTTTGGCTTGGTCAGACAAGGAGTAGCCAATCCCGCTCAGAGAGCCCTTAATGGAGATGCAGGAAGCTACGCTATCCAAGATCGTGATGGTTCTTTATCCCTAGCTACTCCTGCTCAATACGAGCAGCTTTTTCCGCGCATACTGGTGGACAGACCTGGAGTACCTACAACCTCTCAGCTTCTACAAGATCCAAATTATTTGACAAATGTTGTTAGAAAATCGAAGAACGAGGACTCTAATACTATACAAGTTGGGAATAATACCTTTAACAACACGGTGGCAAATCAAACGATAGTCATTCTGCCCTCTGGACAACAGAGAGCAGTCTTGGCATCCGATCCTAATGACCCATTCAATGTTGTTACTGATCCTGTAGTTCCCGACGAACCTAGAACTGGACCACAAGCAATACCGATACCTGGCTACTAATTATGCACGAACTTATCGAATCCCTTGAAGATTTTACATGGGAAAACTATAAAGACATCAGCGACGCTCTCGTTCAATTCAATGAGTACGAAGTAGAAAACGAGATGTTTCGACAAGCATCTATCTACTCGTACTATTATGGATTGATGGGCATGGCAAAGAAGATGGTCTCAGAGAGGAGCCTTCAACTCACACGATTTATGTCACAGCTTCGCAAGGAAGCAAAGGCAACCTCTAGTGTTAAGCTCACCGCAAAAGACCTAGACGATCTAGTGTTTGCCGATGAGCAATACTTCCAGAGACAGACCGCTCTCGATGATGCTAACTTCAAATACGAACTACTCAAAGGACTCGTCAGAGCCCTTGAACAGAAAAAAGATATGTTGCAGCAAGCGTCTGCAAATAAACGAGAAGAAACTAAACTTTACAAGTGATACTACTATCATACACTAACCACTAACTAAAAGGAAACTAAACATGGCTATTGATCTCGAAGCTCTCCGTGCAAAGCACGAACAACTTAACAACCCGCAAGCGGGTAACTCTAACTCAGACTTCCTTCAGAAGTTCTATCAAATTCCCGAAGGCACTAATGCTGTGCGTATTCTTCCTTGGAAGGATGAGAGTCGGGAGTTCTACGCTGAGACAAAGATTCACCGAGTCCCCCAGCCTGACGGGACCGTGAAGAACATTCACTGCCGTAAGATCCATGGAGAGAAATGCCCCATGTGTGATCTATACTACGGCCTCTGGAAGACTGGCAAGCAGGAGGACGAAGATCTTGCTCGCAAGATTAAGCCCCGTGCTAGGTACTACATGAACATCCTTGACCGTGCAAGCGGCGATGTTAAAATCCTCTCCATCGGAGTGATCCTCTTCAAGAAGATCATTGGAGCCATGCTTGACGAAGACTTCGGTGACATCACCGACCCTGAGTCTGGTCACGACTTCAAGATCGTGAAAGAGATGGACGGACAATGGCCTAAGTATGACCAGTCTGCTCCTCGCCCGAAGTCCTCTGAGCTTGGCTCTAAAGCTGAGACCGCAGCGACCATGGATTCCCTCCATGAGATTCATGACCTCGTAAAGCTTGAGGATTATGAAGAGGTGAAAAAAGCTACTGATATGCTCATTGGCGTAGCAGTTCAAGGTACATCTACCCCTGAGCCCACCGAAGAGGTTTCAGACAACGATTACCTATCTAAACTTCAAGGTTAATTAACTATGAAAAATCTTATTTTTATGATTGTATTGGGTGCTGGGTTGATGTCCTGCTCCGTTGTTGAAGGCTTCATGGGTGGAGCAGAAGGCGAGCCCATGTCGTTTGGAGGGATCATCGACTCCATCTGGACCATGCTAACTGGTTTCATTCCCAGCCTTGCGGCCTGGGAGGGTGCTGGATCAATTTTCAGCCCTCGTAAGAGGCAGCACTACACTAACATGGTCACGGCTATCGTTCCGATGAACAAGAACATGGAGTTCGGGGATGCTATTAAATCTCTCGGTTCTGGTCTTGGTCTGGCTCACTCCTCAGACGCAACGAAAGCTGCAAACGAGGAAGAGGTTACCACAGCTAAAGTTGAGGCAGTAACGAGTAAAAAAGCTTAAAGCATAAGCAAACGAAACTATCATAGAGAGGCATCTAATAGGTGTCTCTCTATTTTTATACCATGAGTGATAAACTTAAAATACTTTGTGTCCCTGCTAACGAGGGTGGCTGTGCCTACTACCGAATCATTGCTCCGTACCAAAAGCTGGCAGAGCTATACCCAGATCAGGTAGAGATTAGATGGGATAAAAACCCTCTTGGTATAGATGAATCTAATGGGACTTGGAAACAGGACTGGAAGTTTGAGAATCTAAAGTGGGCTGATATCGTGTTCACTCAAAACCTCTCTAATTTTGGAGGAAACTACACCGCAAGAATCGTAGGGAAGTCTAAAGAATTTGGGAAGTTTGTTCATTACGACACAGATGATCTTTTAACAGATATATACGAGGGCCACAGACTTTACCATGTGTATAAAGAAAAGGGCCTGGAAGAGATTACCAAGTTCATCTATAACAACTCTGATCTTGTGACGGTGACACAGCGCAAGTTTGCTGAAAGAGTGCAGCCTTTCATTGGTAATGGTAATGCTCTTGCCGTTGTTAAAAATGCTGTTGACTATAATCTTCCTTGTTGGAATCAGCAAAAGCTGCCTAAGCCTAGAAAGAAGTTTTGCAGGTTTGGTTGGGCTGGAGGGATTCACCATGAGCAAGATCTTCGCTATTTCTCAGGTGTACCTCATTTTGTAAATCAAAGAGTGGGCAGAGAAAATTGTGTGTGGGACTTCTATGGTCACCCACCACCGAACACTCCTAAGGATGACTGGCAGGTAGATGTCTGGAAGAAGTATAGAGATATCATTCTGCGAGGATTCAAAGGCAACAAGAATTGGAACATACACTACGCTCAAACTCCTGATCGTTACGGACAGTTTTTTACTAATATGGATGTGGCTTTGGCTCCTCTAGAGAATAACCCCTTCAATGACAGTAAGTCTGAAATTAAATTAGCGGAGTGTGGTAGGTATAAAGTGCCGCTCGTTGCTTCTAATGTAGGCTGTTACGATGAGTGGATTGTTGATGGCGAGACAGGCTTTTTAATTGATCCTGAGAAGGGTGTTAGTGAATGGACTAGAGTTCTATCAAGAGTGGCTAAAGATCCCAAGCTAGTGCAGAGGATGGGAGAGAATCTTCATGAGCTTACTGAGGAGCACTTTGATATGAACAAGGTTGTGGGGCAACGCCTGGATCTCTATAGACAACTTATGGGTACGATAAATGTCCAAGGTTAGACTGGTTAGCAGTTGGAGCAGTCACGGCGGCAGCACTATGGCCCATATAGCTCTAACTAATTTACTAAATGACAATGGGTATGACTGCACTTTTTATGGGGGCCAAGACTGGCATTTAGATAAGTGTAAAGCTAAACCGTTAGATGAGTTCCACTCTACTCCTGATGACATTGTTATCACACACTTTATACGCTTCAAGGAGAAGCCCCCTGTGTGCAAGAAACATATCCTCAGTTGCCATGAAACCCATATGTGGCCGATTAAGGAAATGGTGTCTCAGGGAGCCCTCTCGCTGCCGTCCTATGATGCTATTCATTTCGTAAGTAATTTTCAAAAGGATTGGCAAGATATTGAACATCCAAATATTCATATTATACCTCCAATAGCAGAAAAAGTAAAGTGGAAGCGACCCAAAAAGAAGGTAGCAGGGATTGTGGGCAGTATTGACTGGAACAAGCAAGTTCACAAGTCTATCAATAGAGCCTTAAAGCGAGGTTATAAGAAAATCCTGCTTTTTGGTGATGTCACAGATATGCCCTACTTTAATGATTACATCGCTAAGTACATCAGATCTGGACAGGTGGTACTAGCAGGTCATGAGGACAACAGAGAAGCCCTGTACGGGCAGATCAGCGAAGTCTTCCATTCCTCCATTAGAGAGACCTACGGGCTCGTAGAGGCTGAATGTAGGCTTTCAGGGATACCCTTTAATGGGAACAGTAATAAACAACCAATATTATCAAATGAGGAGATATTAGAAAGATGGGAAAAAGTTTTAAAATAGTCACTCCTGTGTATAACGCAGAAAAGTGGATTACCAAGTGTATTGATTCTGTTAAGGAACAATCGTATGAGAATTATGAACACATTATTGTAGATGACTGCTCTACAGACGATACTCTCAAAATCGCTCACCAGCAAATTTTAGGTGATAAACGGTTTAAGCTTGTAAAGAAAGAATCTCGCATGGGTGTGATGCATAGCCACATCACAGGGGCAGAGTTGCTTGGCAAAAACGCTGATCCAGAGGATATTTACGTTCACTTAGATGGAGACGATTGGTTAGCGCATGGTGATGTTCTGAAAAGAGTAAACGAGATTTATGAGGCTGATAATTGTTGGATGACTTACGGAAATTATGAAGCTACTGATGACTCACGCTCTGTGTGTAATCCTAAGGTAGAAGATCTAGCCGTTAGAATGCATATTCTGGCAGGATGGCCCTTTTCTCACCTACGAACCTTTAAGAAGTTTTTGTGGGACCGAGTTAAGACTGAATCTTTGGTAGACTCAAACAAAAAAGCATTTAGCTCGGCTTGTGACGTAGCCATTATGTGCCCTATGTTAGAGATGGCGGGGGATAGAGTTACTTTTATTGACGAAACTTTGTACATCTATAATAGAGAGAATCCTCTTAATGAGGATAAGGATCATCTTGATGATCAAATTAGGTGTGCTGTCGAAGTCGCCAAACAAATACCATACGAAGCATTATGATTGGAAGTTTTATACAGGGAGGACTCGGAAACCAGCTTTTCCAAATCGCCGCAGGAGTGTCTCAAGCCAAGAGGATGGGATCTACTTTTTCTGTCATAGAGGGACAGCACCATCTTCCCCTTCAAGGTAACAATATATCAACCTATAAAGATAATATCCTAAGAGGCGTGGATAGTAGACCTGAGAGTGATTTTGGACAATGCACGTTGTTCCAGGAGAGGGGTCATCACTTTACACCTCTTCCTGAAGTAGATAATATTTTCTTGATGGGTTACTTTCAGAGTGAAAAATACTTTGAAGACAATAAGGATGGCATTGCAGACCTTTTTAGCGTAACACCAGAAATCCAGGAAAAGATTGAGAAACAATATCCGTTTATTAAAGAAGAAAACGTAGTGTCCCTTCATGTGAGAAGAGGAGATTATTTAGATAATCCTACTATCCACCCCACTACGAGCGCCGATTACTATCAAAGTGCTCTTGATTCTATTGAGGACAAGGATCGAGTGATTGTTTTTTCTGATGATATTGCTTGGTGCAGAGAGACTTTTAGTAAAGACTTTTCTTTCTCAGTATTTGAAGAGGATTATATGGATCTGTACACTATGGCTAACTGCACCCACCATATTTTAGCAAACAGCACCTTTAGTTGGTGGGGAGCTTGGCTTTCTAAAACCAAAGGTAAGATTATCGCACCTAAAACTTGGTTTGGTCCTGACGCACACTTAGAGCCTAAAGATATTATTCCTGATAGGTGGGAGAGATTATAGAATGTTATTAAATTTAAAGAACCTGCATGACAAGTATGAACTGAATGTTAAAGGAGTCCTCCATATCGGAGCCCACTATGGGGAAGAGAACTCTATTTACGATGAATTAAATTATCCAAATAGGATCTTTTTTGAACCTTTAAAAAAGAACTTTGATGTGTTGAGACAAAATGTTACCGAGTGGCCTCTAGTTAATATTGCCCTAGGCGCATCGACACAGAATAAAGAAATGTATGTAGAGTCTGCAAATAACGGGCAGTCAAGTTCTTTGTTAAAGCCTAAGCTGCATTTACAGCAATACCCACACATTACCTTTCCTGAAAAAGAGGATGTTCTAGTTGATACTCTGGATAATGTTTTAGAGGATAAGGAGTCTTACAACTTCATCAACATGGATGTTCAGGGTTACGAGTTAGAGGTTTTAAAAGGGGCTACGGAGTCATTAAAGCACATTGATTATTTAATGTGTGAGGTGAATAGGGCAGAGGTGTATGAAGAGTGCTGCATGATAGACGAGCTTGATTCTTTTTTGAGTTCTTATAATTTCAAAAGGGTAGAGACCACCTGGGATGGAGTTACTTGGGGAGACGCATTCTATGTCAAAGAAGAAGTTTAATTTAATAGGAGGCCCGTTTCAACACGCTATTACGTCTACATTATGGAAAACTTCCAAGAACATAGAGTGGGAGTTTAATTCTAAGAATAACGACACCTCTTTTTATGTAGATAAAGAAGTGTTCTTAGCGTTGCAGGATAAGGATGACGGTCGAAAGAAATATGGGTGGCTTCTAGAATCCAGATCTATTGTTCCAGGGCTGGTGGAGCAAGTAATTGAGCATAAGGAGGTTCTCCTGGAAGTCTATGAAGCCATCTTTACTCATGACCAGAGACTACTATCATTAGATGATAAGTTCAAGTGGTGTCCTGCGTATGGATCCTATATTGATGAGCCTAAGATTCATGAGAAAACAAAGCTCGTTTCAATGGTCACTTCAAACAAGAATCTTACTCCTCTTCATGCGCTACGAAATTCTCTAGCTAATAAATGGAAGGATTCCTTAGACTTGTACGGTCGAGGATATCAAGAGATTGATAAGAAGGAAGAAGGGTTAACTCCGTATATGTTTTCGATTGCGATTGAGAATGATATCTATGAGACATATTTTACAGAAAAGATCATTGATTGCTTTGCGACAGGAACCATTCCTGTTTACTTAGGACCACCTAATGTTGGTGATCATTTTAATTCTGACGGTATTATTTATTTAACTGAAGACTTCGATCTTAACGATCTGTCTGAGGAGCTATACATAAGCAAAAAAGAAGCAATTCAGGATAATTATCAAAGAGCCCTAGAGTATGATGTCTTAGAGGATTGGATCTATGGGAGATATTTCAGTGACAAGTAGGAACTGTGTTGTTAAGCAACGAGCAGGACTCGGAGATATTATCTTAGGGCAGAAGATTGCGGATTTTTTTATTGAGGAAGGATACAATGTTTTTTGGCCTGTCATTGATGAGTATTATGATGCTATCACAAAGCATATGAGCAAGAAGGGTATTACTTACTGTAGAGAGAGCGACGAGTTTCCCCTAAAAGAATTGTACAATAGTTATTACACCACCCCAGTAGTGATGAAGGATACTCAGGATCTCTACCTACCTATCCAGATGGCTGATCAGCATTTTCCAGGTGAGTCTGCCTTAAGAGCTAAGTTTAAAATTCTCTCTCTAGTTGCCGATGGTTGGCAGGACCACTTCGAATTAAAGCGAGATACAGAAAAAGAGGGTCGTTTATTTGAAGAGTTAGGCTTGTCAAATGAAGAGCCTTATATTTTGGTAAATAACCTTTATGGTTCTCCACCTACAACGGTGAAAAAAGATATTCCGATTGAATCTAAACTTCGCATCGTTGAGGTGGAAATGATGGAAGGCTACTCCATGTTTGATTGGTCTAAGGTTATAGAAAATGCTTCTGAGATTTACTGTGTAGACACAAGCCTATTTTACCTCATTGATATGCTCGAACTAAAAGCGACAAAGCTAGAAGCTTACTCTAAATTTGAACCAGCTAATTATATGCACATTGCTGGTCTCTTTAAGGCTGCATGGAATTACAATGAATAATATAATTATTTTGGGCGCAGATCATAACGGTGTAGCGCATAAAAGACAGCTTGCAGATTCCTTGAGAGCAGAGGGTTACGTTGTAATTGATATCGGTCCTTATGGCATTACTGAGAGTGTGGATTATGTAGATTATGCCCAGCAGGTCAGCCATATAGTGGGAGAGACACCCAACGCCAGAGGAATCCTTATCTGTGGTACTGGAGTTGGCATGAGCATTGCTGCCAATCGCTATGAGGGTGTGCGAGCAGCACTAGTCCATAATACTAAGACCGCTCCTAAATGCAGAGAACATAATGATGCTAACATATTGTGTCTAGGTAGTTGGGTAAACACATATGAGATCAATAAGGAGATTGTTGATCTTTGGATGAATGAAGCCTTTGGTGAGGGAAGGCATAATAAACGATTAGCTAAATTAGAGAATGCAGGAAGCAAGATTGTTTTCACTAATGGAGTCTTTGATATCCTGCATACAGGGCACTTAGAGCTATTGCAGTTCTCTAAGCGACTTGGAGATAGACTAGTGGTTGCCATTAATAGTGACGCATCTGTAAAATCCCTTAAGGGAGAGAATCGTCCGATCAATAACGAAGCTAATAGAAAAAAGTTACTGGAGTCCTTGATTGAAGTGGATGAAGTGATTATCTTTGACGATAATCTGGAGGAGCTACGAAATCAAATTGAACCTAATATTGTGGTAAAAGGAGGCGAGTGGACTGCGGAGCAAGTTCGTGAAAGGGATAACATTCCTGAGGATATTGAAATTAAACTCTTCCCTTTGGTTCAAGACTACTCCACAACAAATACAATTCGCAAAATACAAAATTTAGATGGATGGCAGAAGAATGATTTTTAAAGATAAAAACATTTTGGTTATCGGAGACAGTATCCTCGATGAAACGATTGTAGGCAGAGCGGTGGGTTGCTCTTTAGAGTCACCTACAATGAAGCTAGAAGAGAGCGCGAGGGAGGTGAGCTTTGGAGGCGCGGCAAACGTAGTGGAGAACATTCTGGCTCTAGGAGGTTCTTGCAAGTACATCACCCCCATGGGTAGGGACGAATACTCTCATTATTTTGAGAGTTGGCTCGACCAAAACCGTCCAAACTTATGGTTGTCCAGTTTAACGATGGACCGATTTAACAATGTGAAGACTAGGATATGGGCTACTAAAGAGGATGAGAGATATAAATATCTACAAATCAATCGAACAGATGATACCGTAGTTCCTTTTCGGATCCCTACAATAAACCATCACATGGAAGGCATGGATGCTGTGGTTCTTGTAGATTATGGTTTAGGAATGTTTGGAGAAGTTAATTATATAATCAAAGCGGCGTTAAGTGCGGGAGTGCCTGTAATCGCTAGTTCTCAGATGTCCGATAGAGAAAATAGATATCATTTATTTGAAAAGGCTGACTACCTGTGTATGAACCTTTCAGAGTCCCAGGCATACGACAAATCCTTTCATGGTTGCATAACTCACGGAGAGCAAGGATGCACTTTTCAAGACTCAAAACATAAACGCACACATACAGGATTTAAGGTAAAGTCGGTGGATCCTTGCGGAGCAGGAGATGCCTTCCTCGCTGCGTTCTCTTTATGTGTCCCACAGGTTGATGCAGACGCTTTGGCCTTCTGTAATGCGTGGGCTGCATTGTCTACAACAAAGCTGGGAACCACACCGCCTAAAATAGGAGAATTAGATGAGTTGCTTGGAAGTTCTTTTTGCCAATAAACAAATTGTTGATAAAAACTTAGTGATCCTCTCTTGGGGAAACGTAAGTAAAATAGATAGGGATAAGAATCTGCTATACATTAAGCCCTCAGGGGCAGACCTAGAGGAGATCAGCCAGTACGACATTGCTCAGGTTTCTACCCTGGATGGAAGTTGGGTTCTTGGAATGAAGCCTTCAGTGGATACTAAAATCCATTTAGAGATATACAAAGGATTTAGTGATGTTGGAGCAGTCGTACATACTCATTCAGTACACGCTACAGCTTTTGCACAGGCAAACAAGCCGATCCCTTGCCTAGGCACTACACACGCTGACTATTTTTACGGAGAAATTCCTTGTGTGCCTCAACCTACTGCTGAAGAGTTGGATGATGATTATGAGAAACATACTGGATTACGGATTGTGGATTATTTCGATTACTTTGACATAGATTATAACCATATTCCTGCCGCATTAGTCGAAGGACATGGTGTATTTTGTTGGGGAAAAACCGTTGAGGACGCAGTAGAGACTGCTATAATATTAGAGAAGGTAGCAGAAATGGCTATCCTAACTTTGTCATTAAATAAAGATAGCAATCTTTCAGACTATGTGTTAGAGAAACATTTCACTAGAAAACATGGAGACTCAAAATATTATGGACAATAAGCAGGATATTGCATATGGGATACAAACCCTCCCTCCCATAGACAAACCTCTTAAGTCTGTGGATAAATATTGGGGAAAGATGGATACGCTGTTTGAAGGTGAGGACTTTACTATCAAGAGAATTTACATGAAATCAGGTTCTCAGAGTAGTCTAGAATACCATGTTCGCAAAGAGGAGTCTTACTTTATTGAGAGTGGTATTTTGAAAGTGGGCCTTCGGATTGGGAGAGCGGAAAATAAATCTATCACTCTGCACAAGGGAGATATTTTTCACATTCCTGTGGGCTTAATGCATATGCGGATTGCCATGGAGGATGTTGTCATTATAGAAAAATCATCCAAAGATGATGATGGAGATTCTCATTTAGTTGAGGACGGTAAAACTTACACACATATAGAAACACTATGAATTTATTTATTGATACTGCTAACTTAGATGATATTAAAGATGCGTTCCAAACAGGAACCATTCAAGGTGTGACCACCAACCCATCCCTTCTTTCCAAAGAGCCTAAAGAAGATTTTATCACACACATTAAGAAGATCGTAGAGGTCTGCCAGGAGTATGGGAATGCCCCTCTGAGCGTGGAGGTATTTGCCGAAAAAGCAGAGGATATGTATGATCAAGCGGTGGAGATCTTCGATGAACTAAATTATAGTAATCTAAACATCAAAATTCCTGTAGGCTATGAGGAGTTAAAGGTAATTGAGAAGCTCGCTGGGGATGGAATCGCAGTAAACTGTACTTGCTGCTTCACGGCTACTCAGTTAGAGATGGCTGCCCTTGCAGGGGCTCGCTATGTCTCTCTTTTTTATAACAGACTTCTTGATAGCGGAGGAGATCCTGTTGACGTTCTTAGGCAGGTAGAGCATTTCATTGACCAAAACGATCTAGACTGCGAAATAATCTCTGGGAGTATTCGTTCTGCGAATGATGTATCTAACGCATGGGCAGCAGGTTCTCATATTGTTACCGCAGGAATGTCTGTAGTTAAAAAGATGATGGAGCATCCTCAAACAGATTTATCGGTGCAGGGCTTCCTCTCTGATTTTAAGGAGTGGCTTGGTTGATTTACTTTGTTGATATTGACGGAACCATTTGCTCTGATACTAAGGGGAACTATACACAAGCTCAACCTCTCAAAGACAAAATTGATAAAGTTAATAGTTTGTACGATGACGGACATACTATAATTTATTGGACAGCCAGAGGCATGACCAGAGCTAAAGGAAATGTCCACAAAGCCTACGAGCTTTGTTATGATCTTACCAGACAGCAGCTTTCAGATTGGGATGTAAGGTTTCACGAATTAAGAATGGGAAAGCCTTATTACGATGTCTTCTTTGAGGACAAGGCAGAGGAGATTTAATGGGATACTACTTTCAAACTATTAACACAGAAGACTATATTCAAAAGTTTTCTTTAAAGAATTATGTTGAGACAGGAACAGGAGAGGGTGCTACACTAGCCCACTCTCTTAATGCGTCTTTTGAGAACGCTTATTCGGTAGAGATTAATTCCACCATCTATGAGAGAGCGTTACAAAACTTTAAGACCAGACTAAGCACTGGAGAGTGTGGCATATGGTTTGGAAACTCCTTTGAAAAACTTCCCGAGATCCTCAAAGAGACGGAAGGAAACACTTTGTTCTTCTTGGATGCTCACTTTCCAGGAGCAGACTTTCAATTAGCCAAGTATGAGGATGAAGAAGATTATGATACCAGACTCCCACTAGAAAAGGAGATCGCAGTCATCTTAGAGAACAGGGATGTTTCTGACGATGTTTTCATTATTGATGATTTGGTAATTTTTGAACCTGATGGTGGCCCTTATGAGGCTGGACCCCTTACCCTGCCTAGGGATATTTGTCCTCAGAACGGTATTGAATTCTTAGAGAAGGCATTCTCTGAGACTCACGATATCACTAGATCTTATACCTCTCAAGGCTTTTTGATTATTACCCCAAAACAAACAAAAAAGTTTACTCTGACCAATAATGATGGCGTTAGTCCTTGGGTTGAAGATTTATACAATCAATATCTACCTAAAAAAGGTTTGTTCGTAGAGGTGGGTATCGGACACACAGTAGACAGACATTGGACTGCGGAAAATACTAAGAAACATCTAGATGAAGGTACAGTTCCTTCTGCGAGATGCGGGAGCAACACCTTAGATCTTCTCGATCAGCGGTACGCAGGTGTTTACATTGATCCTGTTAAGGAGTTTTGTGAAGAGTTAGAGTTAATTACTAAAGATAAAAACATTACTATCTTGAACAGGGGATCATCAGACAAAACGGAATCAAGAACTATGTATGGAGGAGAGACCTTTATGCCTAATCCCCATACCACCTGGCCTGGTGGTGTAGATTATATCGGTAGGCAAGTGGAGTGTGGCCCCGTATCTGATATGTTAGATGAGCTATCTATCACCTCTGTTGATTTGATGTCAATTGATGTTGAAGGGTGGGAGATGCAAGCCTTAGCAGGAATCAGAGATGAGCATCTTCCTAAAGTTCTGATTATAGAAATTGATAAAACAGCAGGGCTTCATGAAGTATTATATAACAAAGGATATACTTTAAAATACAGCGATCATCGTGACGCTGGCTATGTAAGGAATTAAATTATGAACATCGGTTTTATAGGATTAGGTAAACTCGGACTCCCCTGCGCTCTTGCAGTAGAATCAAAAGGACACAAGGTTTGGGGTTATGATATTAACCCCGCTGTAGAAACAATTTTATCTACAAAGAAATTACCTTACAGGGAGATTTGGGCACAAGATCATCTCGATAACTCTGAAATTAAATTCTCTTCTGTAGAGGAGGTGGTTTCAAATAGCGAGATCATTTTTGTACCTATCCAAACTCCTCACGATGAGCGTTTTGAAGGAACTACCAGAATTGCTGAAGACAGGGTAGATTTTGATTACACTTATCTCAAAGCAGGAATTAAATCCTTGTCTGAAGAAATTCACAAACAAGGAGAGGAGAAGGTTGTAATTATTATTTCAACTGTTCTTCCTGGAACTGTTGAGCGAGACATCAAACCTCTTCTAAATGATAAGGTTAAGTTGTGTTACAACCCCTTCTTTATTGCCATGGGTACTACCATGAGAGATTTTCTCAACCCAGAGTATGTTTTGTTTGGGGTGGATAATCAGGACGCAGCAGATAAGGCAGAAGCATTTTATCGAACTCTCCATGATAGACCTTTCTACAGAACTGAGATTAAAAATGCGGAACTTATCAAGGTGGCATATAATACCTTCATCGGTATGAAGATTGCATATGCCAATACTATGATGGAGATTTGCCATAAGATTGGAGCAGATGTGGACGAGGTTACAGGAGCCATGAGCCTCGCCACAGAGCGCCTCATCAGCGGAAAGTATCTGTCAGGAGGCATGGGAGACGGTGGAGGGTGTCATCCCCGTGATAATATTGCTATGTCTTGGTTAGCAAAGAAGCTAGACTTAAGTTATGATTTCTTTGAGTCTTTGATGATTGGAAGAGAGCAGCAAACGGAATGGTTAGCTGATCTTATTGAAGAGCATAAAGGAGACTTACCAGTCACGATCCTGGGTAAGGCATTTAAAGAAGAAACTAATCTTGTGGTGGGAAGTCCCTCCATATTATTGAGAAATATTCTAGAGGAGAGAGGAATGAGGCCCACAATGTACGATCCTTACATTGATGAGGGGTTCCCCTTTAATGTTTATCAGCCTCGCCTGTTCTTTATAGGCACGAAGCACAGTGAGTTCAATAGCTACGAGTTTCCCAAAGGTTCCGTTGTCTTAGACCCTTGGCGTTATATGTCAGATCAAGAGGACGTTGAAGTTATCAGAATCGGTGAGTGATGAGAGCTAAGTTCACTTATGTAAGAAGCTTTCTAAAGTCCACAAAAGTTGCTGGGAAGTTTGATATTGGTTTATTTGCTAATGTTCTTCCTTATGCCAATAAATATATCGGCGCTGTACGAGAGGGGAGTACCAAATTAGACGATACCGTCGCTGTAATTGAGCTAGATCAAGACTTTAAATTACTTGATTCGTCCAGTATAACCCAGGGCGAGGATCCTCGATGCTTCAGTTATAGAGGTATCCCATATGCATTAACTTGGGATCCGTATTCGAAAGATGGTTCTAATCACTTTAAATACAAAGTAATAAATTTATTAACAAAAAAGAAGGTAGATCTTACGATTGATAAAGTTCCTGAAACTCCCGTAGGAAGGTTAGGAAAAAATTGGATACCTTATGTTAAAGACGATGATCTTTATTTTATCCTATCAATAGAGCCTGAACTTTCGATGCTTAAGTGTGATATAGAAACTGGTTTCTGCGAATGGGAAACAGAATATAAAGAGGAACTTTCAATCACCCTTAGCAGGGGAGGAACTCCCATGGTTTACTTAGAAGAAGCAGAGTGCTATGTAGGCTTTGGACACAGAACCCACGACTGTCATAATCACAAACCCTTTCTATATGGGATTGGTAAAAACGGTGAAGTATTTGTAGACTCTAAAGACATGGAAGTTCCTAGAGACAAGGGGGTATATGATCCCTTGTCTTTGTATTGGAAGGAGGGTGTTCTATACTGTTGTGTAGCATACTTTCCTATCCAAGCAGGAGATACTGGAGAAGGCTGGACTGATCTATTTGAGGTGACATTTGATGAGCTATAAAAAAACAATAATTGACTGGTTAAAGGATTACGCGATACAAGCTAATATGAAAGGCTTTGTTGTGGGGGTTTCAGGAGGGGTTGATTCTGCCGTAACTTCTACATTATGCGCTCTTACGGGTCTTCCTGTATACGCTGTGGGATTACCTATTCCTTCTGGCTTTGAGGCTGAGGTGTTACAGTCTAGATCAGACTTACAATTAGACTGGCTTAAAAATAATTATTCTAATGTAACCACAGAGGTTATCTCCTTAGATAAAGTTTACAATGTTTTCTCTGGTGAGGTAGGTAGTGACGCTCTGGGGTATGCAAATATGAAAGCTCGTATTCGCATGACTGCGCTCTATGCTTTAGCTTCTAGGGAAAATTCTTTAGTGGTGGGTACAGGCAACAAGGTAGAGGATTTTGGAGTAGGCTTCTTTACTAAGTATGGAGATGGAGGAGTAGATATATCCCCTATCGCTGATCTGATGAAAACTGAGGTATTTGAGCTTGCAAGCGAATTAAATGTCCCACAAGAAATCCAGGATGCACCTCCCACAGACGGTTTATGGGGAGACGGTAGGACTGATGAAGACCAATTAAACGCAACTTATGAAGAACTAGAATGGGCGATGACCTATAATAGCGAGAGGAGATTACTTTCGAGGGAGCAAGAGGTTCTTAAGATTTACAATGACCTACATTCTGCTAACGAGCATAAAATGCTTCCCATCCCCGTATGTAAATTAAAATGAAAAAGAAAAATGCAATAGTGTGTGGCGCGGGTGGCTTCATCGGAGGCCACATGGTAAAAAGACTCTTAGATGAAGGCTATGTGGTAGCCGCAGTTGATGTAAGAGCTTTTGATGAGTGGGATCAAGTTCACTCCGAAGCAATCAATCAGGACAACTTTGACCTAAGAAATCCTAACTCGGTAGAGAGTTTAATTCGTAATGCTCAAGCGACTGAGCTTTATCAGTTTGCAGCGGACATGGGAGGAGCGGGTTATATTTTCACAGGCGAGCATGATGCGGATGTGATGCATAACTCTGCTTTAGTAAACCTTAACATAGCTAAAGCTATTGCTTGTTACAGTTCTCACACCAAAGTGTTTTACTCCTCTTCGGCTTGTATCTATCCCCAGCATAATCAGGTTGATCCTGACAACCCTAACTGCGCGGAGGATTCAGCGTATCCTGCACACCCAGACTCTGAGTATGGGTGGGAGAAACTCTTCTCTGAGAGGATGTGGAGGTCTTACGCGAGAAACTACAATCTAGAGGTTCGCGTAGCACGATTCCATAACATCTTCGGGCCTGAAGGGACATGGGATGGTGGAAAGGAGAAAGCTCCTGCTGCCATGTGCCGTAAAGTGGCAGACGCTCAGTGGTCTCCTGAAGAAGGTTTAACAATTGATGTATGGGGTCCAGGAAACCAAACCAGATCCTTTTTGTACATTGATGAGTGCCTAGAGGCCGTTCGGAGGCTGATGGACTCGGACGTAGAAGAGGTTATTAACATTGGTTCGGATGAGATGATCTCCATTAATAACTTAGCTAAGATGGCTGCTGGCTTCCGTGGAGAGAAGGTTAACATTAGAAATATTGATGGGCCTGTGGGGGTTAATGGTAGAAATAGTGATAACACTTTAATTAGGGAACTCCTTGGATGGGCTCCCTCGATGCCTTTAGAAGAGGGCATGAAGATTACTTACGATTGGATTGCTGAACAAATCAAGAAAAGGGATAACTAATGCCTATTTACCAATACCAATGTTCTGCATGTGAAGTAATGTTTGAAACATTAGAGACTATGACAGAGAATTACGAGAGGCCCACTCCTCATTGCCCTAAATGCGATCCCGAGGAGAAGGAAGATACCACCATGTTTAAGTACCTAGGGAACTGTAGACCTGCTTTCAATTTAAAAGAAGGTAGGGGTGGGTTTTTTAAGCCAGGATGGCAATAAGAATACCCAAAAAGTCAAAGTTTTTTGGATGACCAAAAAGTCAAAGATTCTATAATAGTACATGGATAACGCAGTACTAAAACGACTTAAGAACGCAGGATTACTTTCAGAGCAAGTGCCCGATATGGGCTTTGTTTCAACTGGTAGCTACGCCCTGAACAAGATCATCTCAGGCGATTACACCAAGGGCATTCCGATTGGAATGATTACCCAGTTCCATGGCGAAGCCTCGACTGCTAAAACAGTCTTCGCTACTCACATCTTGAAAGAGGCACAAACTCAAGGTTACTACACTATCTTGGTCGATAGTGAAAATGCATACAACGCTGAGTTTGCTGAACATCTGGGTTTAGATCCCAAGCGTTTGATTTATGCTGCGCCTGAAACCTTGGAAGAGTGTTTCCAAGTTATCGAGGATGCAATTATGACCATTCGTGAAACTGATACTGAGACACCTATTGTTGTTGCATACGATAGCATCGCTGTGTCACCCTCAAAAGCAGAATATGAAGCTGAGGGATACGATGGTAACAATATGCAGGGAGCCATTAGAGCTAAGTCTACTGGCGCGTGTTTGCGAAAGATTAACCCACTCATGCGTAAGCATAAAGTTGCTCTGGTCATCATCAACCAGATTAGAAATAAAGTGGGTGTGATGTATGGGAGCCCTGACACTATGGCTGCTGGTGGAAAATCATTAGAGTATTACCTTGGCGTAAACTTAAAATGTATTTCAAATAAAACTAGCGACTTGCTTAAGGACGATCACAAAAGAGTTACGGGGATTAAGGGTACGGTCAGGAACACAAAGAACAAATGCTCTGTACCTTTCAGGGAGTGCGAGTTTGAGCTAATGTACAACGAGGGCCTCAACGCCTACGCTGGGACATTGAAGCATCTGGAGGCAGATGGGATGGTCGAGAGGAACGGTGCATGGTATACCGTAGCAGGAACGGGGAAAAAGTTTCAATCAAAGGAGTTCGAAACCCTGCTTCTGGACCCCAAGACCGAGGGTTTTGAGGAACTTCACAAATTTTTTGGGGTTTAGGGTTGTAATTAATCTCTGAACGGGTATAATAGGGCGAACCAAACGGAGGTACTACCTATGACAGATGACAAATTCTTTGACGAACTTTCGACCCTCATCAGCGATGCGTTTGATGGTGTGTTCGGTCGTTCAACACCCAAACCTAAAGTAACTAAACCCGCTCCTAAGAAGGAGCAACCCAAGACTGATTCATTATACGAGTCTATCGAGGATTATACTGCTAAAACTGGTAAGCGATTCCGCATGACCAAAGAGCAGAAGAACCTTGGACTCAGCCGTGATGAAGCCTTTTTCCTAACCTACGGAGACAAAAAATGATTAGAAACGAAGAACTACTACGCACTTACGCTCCCGCTGCTTTTGCTACGGAGCCCGAAGATGGACAGGTATCCAGCCGATACTCTTTCCTCCCCACTACCGACATCCTTGAGATTCTTCAAGATGAGGGCTGGACTGCTTGGAAAGCCCAGCAGGTAAACCCTCGCAAGTGGAGCAAGGGTCACGCCAAGCACATTATCCGTCTCAAGCACGAAGACCTTGATACGAAATCCTTTGGCGTTGGAGACTCCTTCCCTGAGATGCTTCTTATGAATGCACACAACGGTCTGGGTAGCTACGATCTCATGGGAGGTATCTTCCGTATGGTCTGCTCTAACGGCATGGTGATCTCTGAGAGCGACTTTGGCAAGATTCACATCCGACACATCGGATTTGAGCCTAAGCAGGTTGTGGAGGCTTCTAGGGAGCTTATTATGAACGCTTCTAAGGTCGCTGACAAGATCGACTCTTGGCAGAATACTGAGCTTACTGAGCGTTCTCGCATGGACTTCTTTACGGATGCTGCTAAGATCCGTTTCGAGAACCCTGATGAGGGTCTGATTCGGGACATGGCTACTGTTCGCAGGGAAGCTGATCGTGGAACTGACCTCTGGAGGACTTTTAATGTTGCTCAAGAGAACCTCATTCGTGGGGGTTTCCTTAACGGTTCTACTCGTCGCAGAGTGCGTCCTCTTACTTCCATTCAAAAAGATGTGAAATTTAACTCACAACTTTGGGATTTGGCTAGTACATATAGTGAGAGTATTTCTCTCAACTAATTCCTAGGGAGGGGAGTTTCCCCCGTCAACTCCCCTCCCGTTTTAACTTTGTACTAGCATGGGCAACTATGACATGAGAGGAAAATACGATTTCCGAGAACCCTTAATGGCTGAAGACAACGGCATGTATATTACTGCCGCACAGATGCAATTTTTTCTAAACAGGCCGCATGGTGAAGATAAATTTACTAAGGCTGATGACGATTTTATAAAGTATTACAAGAACTGTTGTTTGTATAATATTGTTTATGACATGATGGAAGAGGATGAGAAATGTGCGACCATGTATTGGGATAGCACAAACGAGTCTGTGGCTTTATCTTTTAATATACATGGAAAGGTGGCTAAGGAATTAGCGAAAGTGGCTGACATCTCAGATGAAGACGATTATGATGATCCAGAGCATCCCTTTGGAATTATCGAATAGTTATGGGGAAGTCTAACAAAAAGCGGTCTGAGTATAAAACTCCGAAAGATTTGAAGGAGGGGTTTAAAAACAAAAGCCGACAAGTTAACCAACAATTCAGTCGTAGGGCCTATAATAGCTTGGAGAACGACAAATTTGAAGCCGATGAGTATGAAGATTACTCTGGGGATTTAAATTTCGAGAAGTTCACTAAGCCCAATGGAAGACGTTAACTACCACAATATAGAAGCAACCTATATAACCGCTGAGAATGTAATCTCTCAAGAGCTTGCCGATGTTCTGATTGAGCTTGTGGATGAACGGGGAAAAAGATCTGATTGGTCTTATAACCCCGATTGCCTAGAGTATCAGATAGCGAATCCTTTTGCTAAAATCAGAACGGAGCAAGACGAGAGAATCTCTGGACTCTTACCCGAACTTTTTACTTTGGGTGAGAGTTTTCTGCGTACATTAAACTCAGCATTTCAAAACACTATATGTGATATTGTAACAGGCTACCATGGCTTTTGGGTTCTGAAGTACATGCAGAACGGTAAGTTTGAAAAGCATTGCGACTGGGATTCAAGCTATAAGGGAATATCTCCTCCGATTGTTGGGACAGTTTGCATCCCGCTCAACGATAATTACCGAGGAGGCGAGACTCTAATCTATAATAATCGTGGAGGCCAAAACTTCGTACCCAGAAATAAGCTTTCTGCTCTCGTTTGGGACGGTTGGACTCAGCACAGTATTGCTCCTATAACACAGGGCGAGCGATATGTTTTAGTATTACATTACACAGGAACAGCGAAATGAAATGGCTATGGGGTGAGAAAAAGGAAAAGAGTCCTCTTAACTTTGCGGCTGAGACTGATGAGAACTCAGTAATTAGAACAAAGGTGAAGGTACAGTACGAGTTGGATATTGAGTATCCTGCAAAAGAAAATATCGCACAGGTTTTGCGCGATGTACAGCATGACATGAAGCTCCCTGCGGGAGTCACCTTACATGATGGAGATATACTTCACATTGAAGTGTATAGAGGTTAATTATGATTTTTGACGATATGGAGATGTCCTGGAAACCCTTCGGTTTGACCATGACCTATGAAGATTTTGACGATTTACTCTCATGGTATATTGATAATATGCTCGTAGAACAACTAAATACTATGGAGGATAATACAAATGCCATCAAATTACGTCCCTAAAAACTCACTCCTCGGACCAACAAGAGTCCAGAGGATTGCAAAGAAACTTATTGACGAAGCGGCTGAGGATAGACAACTTGCTCTAGATGCTCATCGTTTCTTCCGACAAATGGTAGACGAGAACCCACAAGATGCAGCTTCAAAAGGTCTAATGGTAGACGCTCTTAAAGTAGCACAGGCATCTAAGAATAATGTGGTTAAAATCTTAAACCTTGTCGTTAAAATGGAAGAATCAAATAACACAGCAACTAAGAATTCCAAAGGCCCCGAAAACTCTGTATTCACAGAACTAGACAATTTGTTAAATGAGTAGAAAAAAAACTTACCGAGTCGTATCAGAAGAACTAAACCTTGTCCTTTTTGTGAAGGGCTTCTCACTAGACCAAGAGCAGAAATTATACAATAGTGTAAGAGACAAGATTAAAACTGCTGAGGCTCCGATTAGCATCGAGTCTTATAAGAATTTTATTGTTAAGAAGTTTCTGATCGACTCGGAAGCATTCTTCGATCAGATCCCAGACGATCTGGATGAGATGATTGAAGCAGTTGATTCTGCTTATAATGCCATCGTAGAAATGTACCCACCGTTTGCCTTGGAGTTCGTATGCCAAGATCTTAACACCGATACGTTCATGTCTGGGGTAAAGGGTAAGTTTCTTAAGCACTTACAGCAGCAACTAGGGGCAGAACCCCTTCCCACGCAAACTGAACCGATTGCTTTGTCTTCTATTGAAGATATTCTTCATGTAGAAGAGCATCTTAAGGAGAACATCATTGGTCAGCGTGGAGCTATTAACAGTCTAATCAACTCTCTGAAGTTAATGGCTTCGGGCTTAACTAAGCACTCCTCCTTTTTATTCGTCGGACCTACAGGAGTAGGAAAGACACAGTTAGCCAAACTACTAGGAGAAAAGTTTAGTAACAACTTTTATAAGATTAACTGTGCAGAGTATGCTGGAGGTCATGAGTACGCAAAACTTATCGGATCTCCTCCAGGTTATGTTGGGCACACAGAGAAGAGTCTTCTGGCTGAGAAAGCGGATCAATCTAATCGCTGGGTCTTTTTGTTCGATGAGGTAGAGAAGGCTCACCATAAGCTGTACGATTTCTTGCTATCTCTTCTTGATGATGGGACTTGCACAGATAATCTAGGAACTGTACTAGACTTTAGTGAGTCCATCTTTATCTTTACATCTAACCAAGGAGTTGGGGATATCAAGAGAGAGGCTGTAGGGTTTAATCGAAAGGATGACGAGGTTACTCAAGAGGTATCCTCTGAAGTTATTCGTGGATCTATTAAGAACCACTTCAGTCCCGAATTTTTAAACAGATTAGACGAACTGGTATTATTCAATACTCTGACTAGATCAGAGGTGCGTCAAATTACTGAGTTGCAATTAGAGAACTTACCTATTGTTCCCACAAAAGCATTGCTAGATTATATTGTTGATGGAGGCTATTCATTAGAGTACGGAGCGCGAAATATTGAAAGATTTATCAAGAACAATGTTTCAGTTCCCATTGCAGATGCCATCCTGAATAAGCTAGTTCCCAAGAAGGACGGCGCGTACTATAAGCCTAGGATAACTAAGGGTGAGGTAAAGATCGTAGACGTTGAAAAATTTCAGACATCTTCGCTCTAAATCCTGCTGACCTGAGTATAATAGAACCTAGGGCCAAGAGCCTACAGGAGAAACTTATGTACGAATTTGACATGATTAAGAACATCAGAGAGTTGTTTAAAGATACTATCTTTGCTCATCCTGATGATATTAAAAAAGCCATTAAGGCTACCACACCGAAGAAGGGGAAAAAGAAATGAATGAACTTAATGAAAAGTATCTAGCTAGAATGCTAGAGGGGGCCGAGCAAGGTCTGGACCAAGTGGATACTGCGGTTGAACAAATTAATGGTCAACTGGAAGCCATGATGGAGCAGAGGGAGGAGATGGTTACTGCCGTTGCTGAACTCAAAGATCTTTTGGGGCTAAAGGATGAAGTTACAGAAGACGCTGAAGAAGCCTCTACTGAAAAAGCTGCGGAAGAGGCTTAGAAGCGGAGAGTAGCGCAGCTTGGTAGCGCACCTGCTTTGGGAGCAGGGGGTCGTAGGTTCAAAT
>TARA_R110002020_G_scaffold165813_5_pt1 | contig 25057 bp, 38 predicted proteins | sample TARA_R110002020 | Tara Oceans TARA_R110002020 (sample SAMEA4396489) | marine metagenome | biome: Westerlies Biome; feature: [MES] marine water layer (ENVO:01000295) within the mesopelagic zone...; material: water (ENVO:00002006), including particulate matter (ENVO:01000060) such...
GGACGCGCTCAATGCGCAAATAGCCGAGCTTCAAGGACAACTAGACACTGTTAATGCTGATTTAGCTTCTGCCAATGATCGGTTCAGTACTGCGCAAACAGAATTTGACCAAACTATAGCAGATCAAGAAGCAAGATTTCTAACAGACCAAGAAACTGCGCTCAATGCACAAAAAGAAAGTATGCTCGCGGAAAGAGCAGGGTTGTTGGCAGGACAAGAAACGGAGTTTGCTCAGGCAAGATCCCAGTTTGAAACTGAAAAAGAAACAGCCATACAAGAAGCAGTTGCTAGAGTGCAAGCGGAAGCGGAAACTAGTCTTGCTAACCTAGAAGCCCAGATGCAAGAACAAATTAACGCTAAAATGTCTGAAATAGACCAACTACAGCAAAACCTGGCAGATGTACAAAAACAAGTTGCAGCAGCAAAAACAGAAGCAGACGGATATAAATCCCAAGTTCGATCACAGTTTGACCAATCTGTATACGATGAGGCAGATAAGCGGTATCGAGGATTATTAGACGAAGAACAAGGTGTTCTAGCGCAACTCCAGCAAAAAGAAGCAGAACATGATATGCTTATTAACGAAGCAGCAACAACGTTTGACAACGCACTTGAAGCTTCAATGAACCGTATACAAGATTATGATTTAGTTGTGAGAGGGGGCATCCTAGACGATGCTGTCAACACCTACACTGCTCCAACAGACCTAGATGCTCAAGCTGCAGAGCAAGCAACAGCTGCAAGTTTAGTTGGTGCCCAAGCACAAACTTTGGCTGATCGACAAGGATCTTCATTCGCTGAGTTAGTGGCTACTGGTGGTGGAGGTAACACTGGAGGCGGTAACACTGGTGGAGAAGACGTAGACCCAGCCACTGCTGCTGGAACAGTTGACACTTCTGCTAGTGGCATGTTGTCTAATCCTTCAGGGGTTTTTGTAAATCCAGGCGGTATTCCTTTCACTCCCGCGTATGGTGTAGCAGATGCTTGGCGAGATCCTGGGTTAGACAGCAGTGGTGAACCAGTTAACTGGGATCGAGTCGGAAGTACTGCGTCAGCTGCTTTAAATTGGTTGGGTGATAAAGCTAAAGATGTAAAAGATTTATTCATAGCAGGGATGAGGTTTCACCCATTGTATGGTTGGATGATGCCAAAAGGAGGTGAAGAATTAGCCCCTGATTTAACACAATCTCAGCTTGATGATTTGCTTTCTGAGTACGAAACATATTCCCCTGAAGACCCCACGGGGATGGAGAGAACAACAGACGAACAAGTAGAAGATGCTCTAAACGTTGATGTTGAGGGACTCGTAGAAGACATTGAGGAAGAAGACTATAGAGTGTTCGGTGAGGAATACGATGAATATGCAGATGAAGCAGAACAAAATCGTCTTAGAATCCTCAATGAAAGACAAGAAGCTGCAAATAAATACTATCAAGCAGGTATGGGTCGAGATGAATTAGGTACTCGGATTGGTGCCATGAGTGGTCCTGGTTCTGGGTATTCGATTAGAGGAGAGATAGGTTCTGGTGCAGGTTCATTAGCTATGGGGGGTGGAGCAGGAGGAGGCTATTTAGGTCCAGGAGGAACGTTTTTCCCCGACCGTATTTCTGGGTCAGGACGGCTACCTGCAGCTGGTGGTAGTTGGGGTGGGCTTAACCCGTTTGCTGAGACCCCCCAGCCTGGAGATCCAATGTATGCAGATTTCCTGATGGACACGATGGGCCCAAGTAAAAACATTCAGAAAGAGATAGACAGAATGGTTCAACAAGACGTTCCTTTTGTTGAAGTGGTAGACGAGAATGGAGATGGGTACTTAATAGATAAAGAGACTGGAGCAGTGATAGCTGGTCCATTCCCTGTTGATGATAATGATTCAGGCAGGAACACCAGCCCTGGAGGGTCAATGTAATGGTGGGAATCGCTTCATTAATGCCTAAAGTTGGTGGTGCAGCAGTTGTTGGGAGTGGTATCGCCGCTTCTCCTGAAGCAGAAGCAGGGTTAGTGGGTATTGGTGCTAAAACCATAAAACCCGAAGTTGTCAAATTAGCCAAAGAATTAGAGGCTCAAGGGTATAGCCAACGGGCAATATGGACCATGACTAACAATGCCCATGGAACTCCGATGTATAAGGATGCTGATGGAATCTGGCGTTCAGAAATTACTGCAGAAAACGTTGAGCTACAACCAGACGCACCCAACCGTTTTCTACAAGGGGAATTAGGTAATGCACCACTCAACCCACCTTTAGGCGAAGTTCTAGATTACCCAGAAATGTATGAAGCGTATCCTGATCTTGCGAACATTCCAGTTGCAAGAGGAGACAGAGGTTCAGAAGCAGCATACAGTCCTCCTGGAAATATCGGTGGTGAGCGGATAATGTTAAACCCTGAAAAATATAAAGAAATTTTTGAAGGAAGACGAATAACACCAGAAACAAGCGAAGATGCAGTAAGAGCACTTTTGCATGAAATGCAGCACGCAATACAACAACGCGAAGGAATGTCTAGGGGCACTGCTCCCATGAGCTGGAAAAAAGCTGGGAAATTTATGGGACAACTACAAGAAGAACTAGATTCCATAGACAGCGAGATGAAAGGTCTGTTGTCAGACCTAAACAGCCCTAGAGCAGACGCTGCGTTTACAAATCTTGTAGAACAACAATTTCTCCCTAAGTTAACCGCAAGAAGAGAGATTGCTTCAAGAATGCTAGAAATAGCTGATCGAATTAAGACTCGATTAATGGACGCACCCAACATTAACAATGAAGAGCAGTTTTGGAAAACATTCAGTGGGCTTGTGTATGAGTCTAATCTTGGTGAGCTAGACGCTCGGTTGATGATGCTTAGAAGAGGTATGTCTACAGAAGATATCATAGCTCGCCCACCATTCGAAGATCCAAGAGACATTCGATTCGGTAACATACAACAGGACGCAAGTGGTATCAAAAAAGACTTAAGATACAGCGAAAGAAAAAGACTCGACAGTGGTGAAGACGCAGTAGTTGAGCCTAGTTCTGATCTTTGGGAAGACGACACGATACCTAGTTTAAGAACAGGAGATAGTCCTGAAACATATAAGAAAAAATCCCCTTTATCTCGGCTAGATGACCTAGTTAAAGATGTTACATATCGACTCAGCCCGTTCTTAGAACCTGGAAAACAATTCAATGAGTTTGGTTCAAGAATGATCATGGATGTACTAACAGGAATTGGTTCGGGTGTTATCGGGATGGCAGGGTATGGTACAGATGATGATGACCCTTTAGCAAATATTATCCCCACTGACCCAAACGAGATAGAAGCGTTGCGAGAAAGACTTAAAGGCCAAGGGGATGAAATGATTCCCATGGATCGCAACCAGTATGCTCAATCTCTTTCTTCTGCTATCTCTGGGATTATGGATAAACTTAGTCCACATCTTACTGAAGCGGAAAGGCGAATAAAGCAAAGCCAGCTATATAGACAGCTCGCACCGTATGTCATTCAAGGATGGGAAGCAGTCCCCGAAAGAGATAGAGAAGTTATTAAAAGTGCAGGTGAAGTAGCGGGGAGTGTTCTCTAGAGCCTAACACAGTCTGCGCTTGCATATCATATCAACCAATCTTTCCATTGCTCTTCGCCAAGTACTTGCTTGGCCACGTTCAATTTTTCTCTTAAGGCTTTAACAATTTTTTCGTCAACGGTGTCTTTACAGAATAAATCGATATACGTTACCTTGTTTGTTTGTCCTATTCGGTGGGCTCTGTCTTCAGACTGTAGGCGTTTCTCTAGATCATAACTGTTAGAGTAATACACCACCGTGTGTGCAGAGGTCAGGGTGAGTCCATACCCTCCGGTTTGGGTATTACCCACAAAATATCGAACGGGGCTGTCAGGGTCTTGGAAGTCGGCTACAAGAGTCTTTCTATCTGTGTCAGAAGTTGCCCCATAGTAGGTGCCCACAGACTCAGGTCCATGTACCTCAGAAATTGATCTATAGATTCGTTCTATGTCATACTGGTAATTAGCCCAAATGATAACTTTCCCGTTAGTTTCGTCTAGAATCTGCAGAAGTTCAGAAACTCGATTGTTCTTTATTTCTTGAAGCTCTCCATCTTCCGGTGAAACAAACCCACAAGAGACTTGGTGTAGACGTAATAGCTGGGTGAGCACTGAAGAGGCTGTAACAACTTCAGCGTTGTTCAGGTTGGCTATGGCATACTCCCGCAGTTCGTTGTATATTTTTTTCTGTTCAGGAGTAAGCTCAATTTCTCTGCGTAAATACACTTTATCTGGTAGATCAAGACAATCTTCTTTTAATACTCGGTATGAAAAATTAGACAAGAGCTCTGTCAGTTCGGTTAAATTTTGGAATCCAACCACTTGTTTAAAGGTTCTTCCCCCCGCTTGTCTGTCCACCAGCAATGCAAAATGCGCTCTAAACGAATAATAAGAGCTATATCCCAATAGTGCTGGGTCTAAGAATTGGGCTTGTGTGTACACATCTAATGGGGACTTAGTGATAGGTGACCCTGTTAAAATCCTTCTGTACTTAGCGTATTTCCCCAGTGTTATCAGGTTTTTAGTTCTTTTTGCACTTGGATTTTTTATTGTTGTGCTTTCGTCTATAGCCATTAGTGCATTGTGTAGCGAAACAAACTTATACGCGAGTCTGGCTCCTTTTTTAGTACTAAACGCCTCAACGTTCATGACCAAAATCTTTAGATCAAACGAGTACTCTTCGTTTAAATTCTGCACCGCATCTTGGCTTTTCTTAGACCCTGCTTGCCAAATCACCGTTTTATGCATTATGTGGTCAGGTAAATGTTGGGGAAGTTCTTTTTCGACCCAGTTATTGTAAACACCTTTGGGTGCAACGATTAAAACAGCGTTAACAGAACCTTTTGCATAAAGATATGCAATGTTATCTATCAACACTTTAGATTTACCTGTGCCCATTTCCATAAACAGGGCATATTCTTCTCTGTCGCAAGAAGTTTCTAGCGCGGTTAATTGGTGCTCATATGGCTGAGTCTTAAAAACAAAACTAGGATTATCTACTGCCGGTTCGCCCATGTTTTCCTCATTATCTTTGTTTTTGGTGTCTTCTCAGAAAGCGTGTTGAGCTCAGCATACCTAACAAAAGTTTTTAACTCACTTATGTAGAATTTCGCATCTTGCAGTGCCACTATACGTTACTCCTCACTAGATAAAACTATCTGTTGTTTACCAAAACCTTCTCTCCTCGAACTTCGAGGCAAAAACCTGCGGTGCATAACAGTTTGTTTTATATTATTTACCCCCACGCCTGTGGGGACTTGTTCGATAGCTCCTCCGTTGTTAAGGAACTCGTCTACCATGTCTTGTAGTTCTTTTGATTTCACTGACTCTCCTTTATATAATTGTAGTAGTTAGAGCGATTGTCGTCAAATTCAAAGGTGGAAAAATGTATCAACAAAAAAACCACCCCCCGATGCAAACGCGCTTCATCACTCCTTTTTTATCCCAACCAACATACTACGATGATTGGGTGGTTGAACAGCTTTCGCCGTAGGAATCCCTCACCGATGCCACTACCCACCGGATCTCATGACGCATCGTAACCTTCTTTTTCTAGTTTCTTAGAATAAGCATAGTCTTTTAAAATATGAAAGTAAACGGGTATTTGTATAAAACAGGTAATACCACACTAATATGATGAACCAATATCTGTTTTTTATAATAAAAAGAAAGAGTTGCGCGCGATCATATTGCAGTATTGGTGAATATCTGCTATTTTTAAGAAAATTTATTTATTTTTCTCTCCACACATACTATTATAGGCAGATAGGAATAACTCTTTTAAAAAAGGGGTTTACTTTTAAACTTTAGGGGGTATAGTATCCCTTCTAAGAAGCAAGAGAGAAGAAATTATGACAGTTTATGCCATACAGGAAGTTAAAGGGCGCAATCTACTCCCAGCCGCAGCGTTTGGAGAAATAGAATTTTTGTTACCCGCTACTTCTAATATAATGTTCGCTCCAGCACCAACAGTTAATCGGATTCGATACGGTCTTAAAGATTTTTCGGAAGAAGATTACTTGTTACTTATAGGAGACCCATTAGCGATAGGTGTGGCCACAGCGGTGGCAAACAAACTCGTTAAGACCATTAGGTTTTTAAAGTGGGACAACAGACAGTACAAGTATTATCCTGTGGAGGTGGAGCTATGAGTGATGAGTTTGAGCTAGACGAGTTTAAACCCAACGTGTCTGATTCGGCATTAGGTGAGGTGACACATTGGGCAACTAAGCAACTCGAACTAGAGGAGGAAGTCGCAGAACTAGAAGAGCGTCTGAAAGACGTGAAACAAGATTTAGCGGATGTGTCGGGGGTGAAACTACCTGACGCAATGGAGTCAGCGAATATGCAAAGCTTCACTCTTACTAATGGTACGAAGGTCAGTATAGACACTGTCTATAGTGGTCGCATTGGTAAGACGGAAGAAGAACAGATGGAAGCGTTCAAATGGCTGAGTGATAATAATCACGATGACATGATTAAAAACGTGGTTTCTGTTCAATTCGCCAAAGGCGAAGATGGAAAAGCTCAAGACCTTATGGAAGAGCTTAAGACTAAAAGTCAGATGTCCACCAATAAAAAGTGGGTGGAACCGATGACGTTAAAGGCTTTTATTAAAGAGCAGGTTCAAAAGGGTCAGCCCATTCCTTTTGATATCTTTAATATATACGTTGGGCGTAAAACTAAAATGAAGAGGGTATAATGACAGACACAAAAGCAGTTGCCTTAACAGAAGATCAATTCTTACAGGACGCGAACAGCGGTTTAGAGAACGTGGGTGCTGATGACCTTGCACTTCCTTTCTTAAAGATCGCCCAAGCAATGAGTCCTCAGCTAAAAAAGCATGACGGACAACATATAGAAGGGCTAGAAGAGGGTGACCTTTTTAATTCCCTAGATGGAACCGTGTACAAACAGGATAAAGGGATCACTGTAGTTCCTGTTGCGTATAAACGCACATGGCTCGAATGGCGACCAGACCGCGACGGGCTAGAAGCAGTCCACAACACGTCAGAAATACTGGCCAAAACCACTAAAGGTCCACGCGGAGAAGATGTTTTAGCTAATGGTAACACTGTGCAAGCAACAGCTAACCATTACGTGTTCATCTTAGATGAGAAAGGGGACGGGTATAAGCCTGCACTTCTACCTCTCACCGGAAGCCAGCTAAAGAAGTCTCGGAAGTGGAACGCTATGATGGCGGGAATAAAGATCCGCTCATCAAAGGGACAATTGTTTACCCCCGCCACATTCTCACATAAGTACCACATGAAGACTGGGTTGGAGACTTGGCAGCAAAACAGTTGGTTTGGTGTAGATTTTTCCCTCATCGGAAGATTGGGGGGAGAAGAAGCACAACTGTACGAGGAGGCGCGAAGTTTCGCAAAAAGTATAGTTGCAGGTGAGGTAGAGATACCTGCTACTACAGGCGATGAAGCAATACCATTCTAAAGAAAAAAGACCAACATTTCTCCATGTAATGTGGAGGTTGTTCGGAATAGGTTGCTGTCCACCTATGGTCGAAAGGGCAGCATTTAAGGGGCAGTATGAGAGAAGTAGCAGAAAAGTTTACAAAACTGTTTCAAGGATCTATGAAGGCCCATGGTTATTTTGAGATAAACAAAAACCGTGGGGATGGCAAAAAACAAGGAAATGCAAGGACGATTAAAACTGCCGGTCCAAGCATTGCTTTGTGGGAAAGCCACCTAACTGGGGAATATGGGTTAGGGGTTATTCCTATCGACGAAGAAAACAATTGTCGATGGGGCTGTATAGATGTAGATGTTTATCCCTTGGACCACATAGTATTGGTTTCTAAAATTGAGTCGTTAAAGCTCCCGCTCGTGACTTGTAGAAGTAAGAGCGGAGGAGCACATATTTTCCTATTCACCACAGAACCTGTAGAAGCAGCAGAAATGCAGGATAAGCTGAGGGAAGTGGCAGCAGGGTTAGGTTACAGCGGTTTAGAGATTTTCCCTAAGCAACGGGAAGTGTTGATCGATAGAGGGGATATAGGCTCTTGGCTTAACATGCCATATTTTAACCAAGCCTCGACAACAAGGTATGGGTTGTCTGTTTCTGGTGGAGCATTGTCTTCTCTGGATTTCTTAGATTTTGCAGAAAGTAGGAAGATAACTCCAACAGAGCTATCCTCATTAAGTGTGGAAAGTGCGGATGACCTTAACCAAGGTCCACCTTGTTTACAGATACTATTAAAGCAGGGTTTTCCTGAAGGAACAAGAAACAATGGACTGTTTAACATCGGGGTGTATCTTAGGAAAGCTCACCCCGATGACTGGGAAAATTTGTTAGAGGAGTATAACAGAAAATATGTACAACCTCCTCTTCCTGCACAGGAGGTGTTGGGTTTAATACAAACACATAAGAAGAAAGACTATAATTACAAGTGCAGTGACGAGCCGATACGCTCGTACTGTAATTCGACTAAGTGTCGCACCTGTAAGTATGGTGTGGGGGAAGCCTATGATGCACCTACTTTTTCTTCTCTAGCCAAGCTAGACACCGATCCCCCACTCTGGTTCCTCTCTGTCAACGACCGGCGAGTAGAGTTAACCACAGAGCAGCTTCAGAACCAACTGCGTTTCCAAAGAGCTTGCATGGACAGTTTAAACATAATGCCTCCAAGAGTCAAGGAAGCTAAATGGCAAGAGCTTATTCAACATCTCTTGGATAATGGCCTCGAAGTTATAGAGATAAGTCAAGATGTCTCCGTCATGGGACAGTTTGAGGAATTGGTTGAAGCGTTTTGTACTGATTTAGCACAAGCGTCCACAAGGGATGAACTGTTGTTAGGTAAGCCATGGACTGATGCAGGTAAGACATACTTCAGGATAAGAGATTTAACTGACTATCTTGTTAAGAACCGCTTTCTAGACCTAAAGGCAAATCAAATAGCTTCAAGGTTGCGGGATATGAAGGCCCAACACGTCTTCTTTAATATTCGAGGAAGAGGTGTGAATGCATGGTCTATACCTGCATTTATGTACGAGGAAGAAATTGAATTAGAGTTACCCGAAATGAAGGAGGATCCATTCTAATGTCAGAAGAAGATACTGTAGTGCGAATCGGAGACTTCAGACAATACAAAGAAAACATGGAAGATGCTGACAAAGTTGTAGAACAGTTAGGTCAGCTTGTCGATCTTTGGAAAGAACAAAACATGCACGGAGGACTTATTAGCTTTGTGGCTATTGCGTTCTTTAGTGATATCATCAAGCAACTCGCTCCTGATGAATCCGTAGCAGATGAGTTTATACAAAATGCAACTAAACACACAATATTTGACAGAGAGGAATAATCATGACAGAAGAATTAAGTAGACCAGAAAAGAAACAAAAATGGCTGATACCAACTAGGTCTGATGAGAAAGGTCTTGGCCCAGTGGTTTCTTATGAAGTAGAAGCATATTCATTAGATGAAGCACAAGAACTTGTTGCACAAGGAAAGGGTGTGTTAGCTGCAGAGCCAGAAGAAATAGATAGCGGGGAACCAACTGGGGCGTACGTTAATCAGGATCCGGATTTACGGTAATGGTTTGGCATGTTGTACTTGGCCCACCTGGAACGGGGAAAACGACGACTCTTCTTTCTTTAGCTGAAAAGTTTTTAGAAGAAGGGATTCCCCCACACCGTATTGGATACTTGGCGTTCACCCGTAAAGCAGCCAATGAAGCATTGGATCGAGCGGTTGAAAGGTTTGGATTGGATAAAAGTGATTTGGTGTACTTCCGGACAATACATTCCCTTTGTTACCATTGGCTTGGGATGGAGACATCGGACGTTATGTCGACAACGCACTACAAATCATTTAGCAAGATTATGGGGGAACCGTTATCCGGAGCTAGAAAGCTTGAGGAAGGGGGAACAGGAGGATTATCAAAGGGTGATCAAATCTTGTTTCAAGAAAATTTGGCTAGAAATAAAACCATATCCATTAAAGAACAATGGCAAAAAAGCGGACTAGCTGTTTCTTGGCCACACATGGATTGGTTTTGTCGAGGGTTGCAGAAGTTTAAGGAAGAACGGTTCCTTCGGGACTATACAGACATGTTAATGTTATTTCTACAGGAACCTACAGTCCCTAAACTACAGATATTAATCATTGACGAAGCTCAAGATCTTTCGCTACTTCAATGGAAGTGCATCCACCGTTTAGCTGAACATGCAGAAGAAGTTTACATTGCGGGGGATGACGATCAAGCAATATATCAGTGGGCAGGGGCAGATACAAAAACTTTTGTTAACTTGGGTGGCGAAGAGATTCTACTCAAACAATCATACAGAACACCGACAAAAGTGTACGAAGTCGCACAAGGCATACTGAATCGTATCCCTAAGAGTAACCGAAGGCCAAAAGTCTGGAATCCTAGAGAGGCTGAGGGGGAGCTTTCTTTCTACACTTCCCACAGACACTTAGATTTTAAGGAAGGTCAGTGGCTTGTTTTGGCTCGCAATAATTATTTATTGCAAAACGTGGAGGAGTCTTTAAGACAGCAAGGGTTTCTATATGAGAAACAAAATCGACTCTCTGTGAGAGAACGACTATTGAATGCAGTACAGGACTGGGAAGCTCTGCGTAATGGGGTTGCTTTACCATTCTCTAGAGTTCGTACCATCTATGGGTACATGTCTCTAAACAAAGGAGTGGCAAGAGGGCACAAGACATTAGCAAGTGTTGTTGATGAGGAGACAGTGACGATCCCCGAACTAAAACAACAACATGGACTGTTAACCGATAAAATATGGCATGAAGCACTTGACCGCATAGGTGATGTTGAGAGAGAATACTTGATTGCTTGTCTTAGGCGCGGAGAAAAAGTTACTCGACCAAGAATCAAGTTGTCTACCATACATGGTGCAAAAGGTGGCGAAGCAGATAATGTTGTTTTGTTAACTGATCTTTCTTCTAAAACACACACGGAACTATATGAAAGACCTGATGACGAAAATCGAGCGTTTTACGTTGCTGTAACCAGAACGAAAGAAAACTTACATATTGTACAACCGTCTACATCAAAATTCTACAGGCCAATATTATGATACAGAATTTTTTCGACTTTATGAACGAAAGGCACATGATTTATCTGCGCAGACTACGTGGGCAAGAGTGGCCTTGGACCGAGGATACAATCCTTCAAACCTATAAATTTACCAATGTGTTCAGAGAAAATGACGCTACAACAGTGTGGTACAGAGAGCATGTTAGAGAAATGTATGACAACAGCTCAGAGGTTATGCTCGCCACTGTGATGTTTAGGTGGTTTAATCTCATTTCTGTTGGCGAGGCGTTGTATGACACAGATATGTATTGTGCTTGGGATCCTAAGTGGTGCTATGAAGTGTTAAAAGATGAACCACAGTGGGTGACTGGAGCGTACATAATTAAAACACCTAATGGCATGAACAAACTTGCAGGTGTTTGTTGGTGTATAGATCAAATGTCTATACATGAAAACAAGATCGTAAAAGAACTGCAGGACGCGGAAACTCTCGAAGAGATGTGGAATATTTTTCTTCCCTATCCATACATGGGCCCATTTATGGCTTATGAGGTTGTCACTGATCTAAGACACACGTATTTAGGTAGAGATGCCAAAGATATTCTTACTTGGGCTAATCCTGGACCTGGAGCGCGTCGTGGATTAAACCGTATACATGGGCGCGACCTTAAAAAGACGATTAAATACAAACAGTGTGTCACCGAGATGCGAGAACTTTTAGAAGCAAGTCCAGAATATGTACATGGGCAAATGCCTGACCTAGAAATGAGAGAAATTGAGCATACGTTATGCGAGTTTGATAAGTATGAACGTGTGCGCAATATAGAAGGTAGACCGAGATCAAGATACAGGAGAAACAAGAAATGAAGATACTTATAACAATGTATGATATCAATAATCCGGGAGGGATTATTAACCACAATGAAAACCTTATAGCAGGGTTAAAAGAACTGGGGCACAGTGTCGATTTTGTAGAGTTACTCTGGCGCGACCGTGTCACGGATAAAAGAATCTCAGACAAGACAGGGTTCGAAGAAAAATATTCTGGTTACCCAGTACATCAAGGGAAAGGTTGGATTTTCCCCACAGGTAAGCGGATTCCGTACAAGGGTCGAGAGAACATTGCTTGGTGGTTAGATTTTGCGAACCAGTTTGATTTAGTCATTTGGCAGATCCCTGTTCCCACAAAACGTAAAGACAACAAAGGGAATAACGATTGGCCGCAGCTATATGCCTTAGACCCAGCGGTTAACCAGATTGCAATAATACACGACGGGAACTTGGCGAAAAGTTATCCATGGATCGAGCATATAAGTGAACATCTCTCTGGGTTGGCTTGCGTACATCCTTGCGCGTACCACGGGGCAGAGACAACCACTATTCCCAGAGCTATGATTTTTAACCCACAGGAAATAGATGATCACCCTGTACCAAAGTGGGTAGACAAAGAGAAAGGATTCATATCGCTGCAGACGTTTAAAGCTTGGAAACATGTAGATGATTTAGTTCGCAGTATGCCACACATGAAAAAAGACACTGTGAAGTATCTAGCAGGAGGAGGTATCGAGTACAACTATATGACCTCTAAGGACAAGTGCAAGGAAAACTATTTTGTTTCTGCAACGGACGCAGACATAGACCCTAGAGAATATGGCCGTAAGATCTGGGATGTTGCGCTAGATAACGGGATGTCTTGGCTAGGGTATATAACTGAGACTGCGGGGAAACAGTATATGCAAAAGCTCCGATGTTTAATAGATCCTTCTTGGTCTAAAGCATACTCTCAGGTGGGAGACCATTTTAATCGCGTGGTTGTGGATGGAATGCTAGAGGGTGCGATACCCATTGCAAGAAACTTAGGAATATCCACAAACAAAGATGGGGTTGGGGAAGTATTTAAACCAGGAGAACACTATGTCATGGTTCCCTACAACGCTGCTCCTAAAGAATTCGCGGATATTGTTGAAGAGGTTGTTAATTTTCCAGAACAAGAAGCAGAAAAGTATTACGCGAACCATCGAGAACTGTTGAAAAAGTTTGAAAGAAAACACATTGCTGAGCAATACATAGAGTTAGGTGCGGGTCTTCCTTGTGGTTTCTATGGGGAGGTTGAAGTTGGCGAACAAGACGAAAAGTCTTTGACTAAGTCGAGACGAACATTATCAGAATTTTTTGGAGTATAGCATGAAGGTAATAAAAGTAAGGAATGTGCATGAAGCACTACCCAGAGGAATGGATGCATTAGATGCTCCCACAGCAGCTAAAGCCACAAGGGTACAACCCAGTAGAGCGGGGAACACTATAGAGTTTATGGAACCTGTCACCACTGTGTACACTAAGCCCACAGAGAGGGTATTGTTCTGGGAGGAGCGAGACGCTAATCCATTTTTTCATTTTTATGAAGGTCTTTGGATGTTGGGCGGCAGGTCATCAGTCGATGAAGTTGTATGGTTCAACAAGAACATGAAGAGTTTTAGTGATGACGGTTCATTTTTTCATGGCGCGTATGGTCGGAGATGGCGACAACATTTTGGGTTCAACAAAACAGACCAACTCAGTATAATCATAGAACGGCTAAAGAAAGATCCTAGCGATAGACGGTGTGTTTTAAGTATCTGGGACACTGAGGTGGATTTAGGGGGTGATTCTTTAGACCATCCTTGTAATACACAAGTATACTTTAAAGTCCGAGAGGGCCAACTAAACATGACTGTTTGTAATCGATCAAACGACATGATTTGGGGGGCGTATGGTGCTAACGCTGTACATTTCTCTATGCTACATGAATACATGGCGGGGATGATAGGTGTTTCTGTTGGAGTGTACACGCAAATAAGCGATAGTCTCCATGTGTATGAGGAAGTGTACGAAAAACTGAAGGCAAAGATGCCTAGATTAGATGCGTTTGATTGGCCTGTTAAGAATCCATATGAGTCTATGGTTTCTCCATTTCCTATGGTTGATTTACCCCAGAATGAGTGGGACTCAGAACTAGGTCTGTTTTTGACATATGTACAGGTTTTACAAAACCTTCGAATCGACACAGATGATGTGAATAAAGTTTTACAGATGTACGATACAAAATTAATTCCATCTGACAGTCATTTCTTCGGAGATGTTGCAGTGCCGATGGTTCATGCGTGGCATTTACATAAAACACAAAAAATGACAAAAGAGGCAATGGACTATATTGAAAAGAACTGTAAAGCAACCGACTGGGCATTAGCCTGTGCCGAGTGGCTACAGCGGAGAATAAAATGAGTTCTTGGTCATACAGTAGACTTAGTACATTTGAGGAATGCCCTGCGAGGTATAAGTACCAGAACATAGACAGAATTTCTACACCCCAACATCCTGCAGCTACAAGAGGCACTAAGATACACGACATAGCAGAAAGATACATCAATGGAGTTATTGAAGACGATGATTGTCCTTCGGTTCTTCTTGATTTCGAGGAAGCGTTTTTTGATCTAAGGGAAGGGCACAAGGCAGGGACTGTTGTGGTGGAAGAGGATTGGGCTTTTGACAAAGATTGGGCACCAGCAGGGTGGGTGGCTGATAATACTTGGGGGAGGTATAAGTTAGATGCTTGTGTTAAGAATGGAAACATGTTAACAGTCATAGATTTTAAGACGGGTAGATACGCAGGCAACGAGAAAACGCACGAAGCGCAATGTGCTTTGTACGCTGTGGCTGCTTCGCATAAGTTCCCCGAAGCAAAGTTTATAAAGGCAGAGCTCTGGTATTTGGATCACAATCGAATCTCAAGGTACGAGTACACTCAGGGGCAAATTACTGAACGTAAGATAGAGTTCACCGAAAGAGCATTAAAGTTAACCACAGCCACGGAGTTCCCAGCTACACCCTCGGAAAACTCTTGCCGGTGGTGTTACTTTGGAAAAGAAGGAATTTGTAAAGAAGCGTATGGAGCTCAGTAATGAAAGAAAAGTTAAACAACATAGCAGCCACTGATGTAGAAGCATTAGTACAGGCAGAAAAATCTTATGGTGATTCTTGGAGAAAACGTGGTGGCATCGGGGCATTCATGATGTTAGCCAGAAAGTTTGATAGGATAGAGATACAATCTCAGACACAAGGTTACGACATATTTGAGGCGTATGCGCAAGACAAACGAGAAGAAGGCATTTTAGACGATATACAGGATCTTCGTAGATACCTGTTGCTAGTAGAGGAGTTTATTACTCGATGAAACAAGTTCCTATGTTTTCTCCGGAGATTAACTGGAGCCCACCAGAATCTCTCCCCGATCTTTCTACTGCAAAACGTATAGCGGTGGACCTAGAAACAAAAGACCCTAATCTAATCACTATGGGCCCAGGATGGGCGACTGGGGATGGAAAAGTTATTGGTGTTGCTGTCGCCACCGATGGATGGAGTGGATATTTACCGATTGCCCACGAGAACGGGGGGAATTTAGACAAAGGTGTTGTGTTAAGTTGGTTAAAACCAATCATGGCAATGCCTATGGAGAAAATTTTTCACAATGCGTTGTATGATGTTGGGTGGCTAAAGCGTGAGGGAATAGAAACTAAAGGGAAAATACAGGACACAATGCTCGCAGCACCACTAATTAATGAGCACAGAAGGAGTTATTCTCTAAACGCGCTGGGTAAAACCTACTGCGGTGACGAGAAAGACGAGACATTGCTTAAAGAAGCAGCCAGTGCATGGAATGTAGACCCTAAAGCGGAAATGTATCTGCTCCCTGCGCATTATGTAGGGGAGTACGCAGAGCAAGACGCTGTTTTAACATTAAAGTTATGGGACAAACTCAGTAAAGAGGTGGAAAAAGAAGGATTACAAGGAATTTATGATTTAGAATCTTCTTTATTGCCTCTGTTGATTGAAATGCGTTGGCGTGGTGTTCGTGTAGACACAGTCAAGGCAGAAGAATTGTCTAAAACTCTCCAAGTACGAGAAAAAGATTGCGTCAAAGAGATAAAGCGGAAATGGGGGGTTGATGTAGACATTTGGGCTTCAGCCAGTATAGCAAAAGTTTTCGACAAAGCTGGGATAACATACCCTAGAACTGAAAAAACAGGTGCTCCAAGTTTTAAAGCACAGTGGTTAGAACAGCTAGACCATGAGTTACCACAGTTAATGGTGAAAGCCAGAAAATACAATAAGATCCACAGTACATTTATCGACGGGATGGTGTTAGAGCATTCTCATAAAGGCAGGTTGCATGGTCAGATGCATCCTTTACGTGGAGACGCTGGAGGGACGGTGAGTGGTAGATTTAGTTATAGCACCCCAAACCTACAGCAAGTTCCTGCAAGAGACCCAGAGCTTGGACCATTGGTTCGTGGACTATTTCTCCCAGAAGAGGGGCATGCTTGGGGGGCATTTGATTACTCCCAACAAGAACCTCGACTAACTGTGCACTATGCCTCTATGCTAAATTTAGAGGGAGCGAAGCAAGCAGTAAATGAGTATAATAATGCGGATGCAGATTTTCATCAGATTGTTGCCGACATGGCAGGGATCTCTAGAAAAGAGGCCAAGATCATCAACTTAGGGTTAAGTTATGGGATGGGGAAACAAAAATTGATTAAACAGCTTAACATCAATGATCTTGAGGCAGAGGAATTATTTAACACATACCATAAACGTGTGCCGTTTATCCGGGAGCTGACCCAAAGCTGTTCTCGTAAAGCGGAAAATGCTGGATTTGTTCGAACATTGTTGGGGAGACATTGCCGATTTAATATGTATGAGCCCAGAAACGATAACCAAATGCCTCTCCCTCTAGAAGAAGCCACGGAAAAATATGGGCATAGTTTAAAAAGATCGTACACATATAAAGCATTAAACAGATTGATACAAGGCAGCGCAGCAGACATGACCAAGCAAGCTATGCTTGATCTCTGGAATGAAGGTGTTGTTCCACACATACAGGTACATGATGAGTTAGACGTTTCAGTGTCTTCACGGGAAGATACAGAAAAAATTCTTAAACTTATGGAAGACTGTGTTGAGTTAAACGTACCTGTGAAGGTTGACGCAGAACTTGGGGAAACTTGGGGGAAGGCTACGATTTTATCTACTGACTACTGGGAGAACTATGCAAGGCATTAATGAACAACAAGCTGAGGTTTATCTTAGTCGAAACGAGGAAATGTATCATCGATATTTAAATGGTGCAACTCTCGAACAGATTGGGGATGAATACCAATTAACAAAACAGCGTGTTTGGCAAATAATTCGTCGGTGTAAATTAGGTGACGGGGATTACTATGAAGCTCCTGTTCGAGAAAGAGAGAAAAAACAAGAAATTGAAGAGCTCGATCTTTCTGCGGATGAAGCTACAGCCCATATTTCTGGGTGGTTAGAAAGCAAAGGAGTTAAACAGATAAGGAAAAAGGTTGAAGGAGAGCGCGTTCTGGCAACTGGTGAAAAAGAATCTACCTAACACCCATCTTCAACGGATAGAAACAGGGGGAACTGGTAGGGGAATTCCAGATGTTAATGGTTGCCACAAAGGAGTGGAGTTCTGGGTAGAACTAAAGGTCGTGAATGCTGGAAAAAAGATCAGGCTTCGACCAGAGCAGATTGGTTGGTTAGTTAAGCGCAGCATGCATGGTGGAAGATCGTTTGTACTGGTTAGAGCACCTGACGCCCGAATATACCTGTATCCAGGAAAAGATGCTAGAGAGGTCTTGGAGGAGGGTCTAAGAAGAGAACCAATCCTTTGTTTAGCCAAGCCGTACGATTGGCCCAAACTACTAGGATTCCTCTCCGATTTGTCTTCTTAGTTCGGATGAACTAAACCCATGTTCACGCTTGTTGTAGTAAATTTCAATGTTTCTTTCTTCACAAATCTTTTTTCCGGTGAATGCTTTATACATGTGGTCAACCCCAATGATTCGAATATGTATGGGAAGCGCGGAAAAAAGCATTTCTAGATCTATTTCGTGTTCATACACAATCACTTCATCTACATATTTAATGGCAGATAACTGTATTTGTCTTTCGACTAAACTTTGAACAGGTTGATTCTTTTCTTTTCTGTCTATACTTGGGTCAGTCTGTAGTCCCACAATCAAATAGTCGCAAACAGTCTTGGCTTCTTGTAACATAAGTACATGGCCGGCATGTAATAAATCAAAAGCACCACAGGTAAATCCTTTTTTCATGGTTGTTCCTCTACACGTAAAGATTGATCTGAAGGAATGTGCCCAGACATCCAGTAAGTTAAACTGTATCTTGTCCCAGAGGTAATGTTTAATGCTGTGTGTCTGTGAGTTACCTTGCTTGGAAACAGTATGGCTTGGCCAACAGGTAATTTCCCAGCCATGTATTTTTGTCTTTCGAAAAATACCCCACCCGACTCAAAATCATCGTTTAGCTGGACGCTCAGGGTAATATCCCCCATACCATCATGGTGCCATCCAGGATTACCTGTTTGTCCTTCGGCTGTGTGTTTTACAACAAATGCACTGGCCAGCCAAATAACAGGGAACTTCCAAATTGCAGTAGTTATGGGCAGTACATGTTTTTCTATAAATTCTACGTGGGTACTGTTCAAGTATGGGCTGATATCCTTGAGATCCATCTCGGGGGCAGGGAATTCGTCTCCTGGCCTGTGCTTGAATCGGTCAACTTCTTCGCAAAAGTCAATTAAATTTTTGCAATATTCTGTACTCAAATAAGGAAAGCTAATCACATCTGATGTTGGTTCTTGTACAAATTCTAGAATATTCTGTTCTATCTCTACGCTTGGTAAGAATGAGTTCTCTGGGTCGAGCTCATACCCCTCTGTAGCATTTCGTAGACTAGGGTCAATGTTTGTTTCTTCATACCGAAACAGTTTTTTTAAATCTATGGTCATTAATGTACTATCCTTTTAAATGGCACAGTTGTTTCAAGCTCAGCAGACACCGATAACGCAGATTGTTTAACAAACTCTATGAAGTTTTCTACATCGTCATCTTGACCATTGCGAAAATGTTTAGTAAACAGCTCACATAGGGCAAAATGAAAAAACGCAATATCTACGTCGTCGGTATCGTCACTCATGACATTGGCCAATGGTAAGGCATTCCGGGGTCAGCGTTCGGGAAGATTGGTGTGTAAAACTCTGCATCTTTACGAACTAAATTAGCTTGATGGGAAACACATACTGGGCTGTTTCTGTACAACCACGGAGGTAGCTCGTAATCTTCCTCGTCAGGTATAACCATGGTGTTGTTGTACCCTCGGTCTACCCACTCTAGGATAGCTGCACGCATATACATGCGAAGGCCAGAGTCGTAACCACGCCACATTTTTGCAGCAGGGTGATTGCGCCAGCCACTCGAGCTATCTTCGGGAAGGCATCTTAGTAATTGCATTGCTTCTACACGTTGTTTGCCTAAACGTCTGTAATCTAGGGCTCGCATGGACTGAGTGAAATCAGGGTAAGGTAAAAAAGTTTGCATAATTCTTGTCTCTTAGTTTCTAAGTACTTTACTTTAGTGGTTTACCACGTAAATGTAAAGGGGAAAACCTCCTTCGGTCATGCTAGGGGAACATGCCGAAGGAGAAAATGCCCTGTTGGCGTGGCGTCGAAAGACTCAGGGCACATTCCGAGTATACCTATGACCATCCTGATTGGATAGTCAAATACCCCCGATCTATGTCATATTTAATATCCCCAAGACCAACATCGTCAAGCGTGTTCAGTATCTCAGAAATAGCCACTGGGTTGCTTTGTGGCCATCTGGCATTGTATTCCGAAACGCGCCTACCAATACGGTTGTCGGTGTTTCTTGGTTCTTTGCCCTGTGCGAAAACTATTTTTTGCTTAAATTCCGCTATTGCAGAAACAGGTTTTGATGGATTTAAACTTTCGACACCTTGGTCTTTCACCATTGTGTCATCTTGGTCATACTCTACTTCGCTCATCAGTCTCATCCTTTTGTAAGGTTTATGAAGTTCTGGATTGTTCATTCCGGAGAATTGAACATTCCGCTCGTTTAAGCTCTTTGTTAGAGCTTGTATTGTAGGACGTTGCGGATGTAAGTAATGCAACATCAAACAATATTCGGTTACAAATTCTGGGCCATGGACGGCAACGCGTGTCTTGGTGTTTTTTCTGCTAACAACACTATGTGCTGCTTCATGTAATACCACACCATGGGTCAACGCCCAATTAGGTAAGGAGATGGTTTTTCCTGTATAAGAAGACCACGCACTACCTGTGCGATTTCCTGGGAATTTCACCAACAATTCTGGGTATCTTGCTGCTGATTTTGCCAAATATTCTGCATACCCTCGTGATAACCCACCGGTCTTGGTCATCCAGTCTTGGTCGTTTTCCCATTTATATACTTTGCTTCTTTGTGAATCTCTTACTGCCATATTCTTGTCTCTTGTTTCTTAAGAATAAAGTCATTGTACTCGTTCAGTTGATAAAAGTAAAGTGCTTTTTTATTTTATTTTCAACTCAATATTTTTCCAAAACAATTTCATTCTAAGAGTTTTGGCTTTTCTACATGCTTTACTGACTGCGTGTAGTTTTCTTTGTTTTGGATCTGGGTAATTCATCTGCTTGAGTGCATCGTTTGACATTGTTATTCTCCTGAAGTAAATCTGCTATCGACTCAACGTTGTCTACAAGACGTTGGAACATTCCAACAAGGTCTTGTAGATCGTCGTCACTTATCTCTAACACTAGTTTTTTTGCCACTGTTTTTCCAAGGTTCTTTGTACATGCAGAATCTTAATTCATTTTCGTCTGTTTTGTAAACAAATTGAGCGGAAAGTAATTGAATCACTTTCCCCTCATTTGTTCGAGAAAATGTCGGTTCCTCATGAACAATACGCTGGCCAAGTTTTGGCTTTTTCACGCTGTCGGTTTCACGGGGTATTCTCCACGCTTCTCAAAATAGTATTCAACAAACTTGTCGTAAAGTTGTTTAAATTCGTCAGAGCTCTCCCTAACAATCTTCTCTATTTCCTTACGAGCGTTGTTCCCCGCAGTCCATGCCCTATGGTCATCTGAATATTCGTGGAACCAATCATGGGCATGGAGCTTGTCGTAAAACTCTTGAATAATCAAAATGTTTTCTCCTCATCAACCAGTGGTTGGTCGTCAATAGGAGAGTGCTCTTTTGCAATCGGTAAAAGCTGTTGTGCTTCCCATTGCTCTGTATTTGACTCACACCACCGAAGAAGGTTCAGCACTCTATCGTGAGCTATCCCTTCGGAATTCATGGCTAAACCTGACGGCATTGGTAGATTGCTTCGGACCTCAGCTATTTGCCCAAAAGTCATGGCCAGTGAACTCAGCTCGGGGAAAACCGACAAGAGTTTACGACCCTGCTCATCGTCGAGTCTGGAAAGAGCTTTGTGAGCATGATCCATTGCCTCCCATACATCGTACAATATTTCGTAGGAGAGGTTCTCCCCCGTTTGCAGATACTCTTTGTAGTTTAAGCTAGACATTCTTGTTTCTCCTTTAGTCTATGTAATTGCTGTTGTGCGTTGCGAATAGTTTTCTTAGTCGCTTCGCGTTGAGATAACGTAAGCTCGTCGTTTTGTAGACAGAGTTTACTGTTAAATATGAAATCAGATACTGTCTCGACCTTGTCGAATAACGACAACTCGGAGGAGCTTATAACCTGTGTTAGTGGGTTACCCATTGTCTTGTCTCTCGTCTCTTGTTTATGGTTGATACTCTACTAGATTCTTCAGAAAAAGTAAAGTACTTTTCGTACAAATTTTCTAATTTTTTTAACCTGTTTGTGGCCTCTTGTCGTAACTCTTGTTCGCTTAGATCCATGAACAGGTATTTTCTGCGTCTGCTTGAACCAGTCCATACAATAATGGGGGAGAGAACTTCAAGCTTCGTCCGATTTATAGCTTGTTCTAACAATTTCTTGGTTGCAATCAACTCATTTTCCTCCACTATAGAATGGCAAGATGTACCCTAATCCTCTATGTGCACGCTGTTCTGCGCGAGCGTACTCACCTCTGTCATACTGTTTTTCTGCATCAGCGTAGCAGGATTCTGCTGAGGTACGCATTGGGTTTTCCCAACGTTTATGTATCTCGCGGGACAATTTTCCCATTACCTCGTTCGCTTTTTCTTCTTGAGTCATACGTTTGCCCCTCTAGCCAATTTTTCAAGCTTTGCCGTGACAGTTTTAAGTAATTTTCGAATCTTCTTGGTCTCAGCCATGCAGTCTTCGCAATCTTCTGAGTCGTACGAAGCAACTTTTCCAATCTCGTACAAAGTATCTAAGCTGGCCACTGCATCCTGTAATGCTTCGTGGGCTGTAACATACTCGTGGTGGTATGCTACGGTGTTTTGTCTTCTTTGCTCTTCAAAACGTCGTTCTATCTCCGCTCTGCGTATATTTTTTTCTGTCAGGAGTAAGCTCATTTTATTCTCCACACCCCAGTTTGTCCGTTTGCTGTTTCTCTCACATACATACCACTCATTGTGTTTATCCCAAGTTTACCTAATTGATATCGTTGTGATGTAATAAAACTAGCAGCTTCTTTTATCGTTTTGAAGAATATACATTCTCCAACTTCTAAAAGCCGAAATTTTGCGGTGCGTCCTTGTTTCCCATGGTGGACGGGAGCAGGAATGTCTTTTAATATTTCCCGCACAGGATAACTGTTGTTCATTGGGTGTACGTTGTTTGGGTTCATTACGCGCTCCTCCTTGTCAAGACTTTAGCAACCTGAGTTTTCGGGTTGCTTGGGTCAGGATACATGTTGTAATATCGTTGGTGGTATCGGTCTGCCTTGTACGCTTCGTTGAACAATTTCGTTCTTGTGGAACCGTCGCGGAAAAAGACAGTTACAGTGTATTCTCTAAACATGGACTTTCCCCAGTTTGCGCACAGCTTTGTTTCCTGCTCTTTTAGCGTTGTACCCTGTACGCTTGTTGGCGTTGCTGGGTCGTCCCCACGACCCTGCTGCTCGTCGACCTTCAGCTTTGTATGCCTTCACTATTTTCCCTCCCTTAATAGGTCTCTAATGTTGTAGTAAGCGCAGTACATCATCGGGATATAGATAACGCCAAAGAACAATCCCGCGAACAACATGCCTTGCACATAAACGTCATCGCTTATTAATTGGGGGACAAAGAATGCCGATAAAGGCATAAATAGGAAGGTGATAAGTGCAGCAAAGTCTATATTCATAATTTTCTCTCTTTTCCTGATTTGTTTCTTGTTTCTTAGAACCTGAGGCAAGTATGCCTCAGGTTATTTTCAAAGTAAAGTACTTTTTTAACTTTTTACTCTACTCTGGTTGGCCTAGACTCTATGTCTCCGTGGACTTTGGCAAAGTCAGTCTTTAGGTACGAAAGAAGACTTTGGCGTCTGTACAGCGCTTCATGTTCTTCAGTGTAGTCTGTGAAAGTTCCCTTGACAAGCTTGTCTACGGCAAGTTTTCGCTCTTTTTCAAAAAGGCGAGTCGTTCTCTTAAGCTCTGTTTCCAGCGCTTCGTAGATTAAGTTAATGTCCTGTGATCCAAGGTCTATTGTAACCTCTTCAGCAATCCTCTGGGTCACGTTTTGGGGACGAACTTTAAGTATGGGCATAATTTTCTCCGTTTCTCGTTTCTTTTCTCAACTTAGAGCTATTGTGCCCTAAGTTGAACTAAAAGTAAAGTACTTTATTCGTAAAATACGAACATAAACACCCCACCAAATTTTTTGATGGCGGCATTAAGTCTTTCCATAACCAGTTTTTCTGCAAGACGACTACCATATTGCAAAGTTGGGCCATTAAACTCAGAAAACTTGATTGTGTCTACTACCTCGCTTGGGAAAGCTCCCTCGCGGTCTTCAACCAAGAATTTAACATTCGCACCATACTGTAGGCTGGTGGCTGCGGCAACTACTTCGTGCTCTTTTTCGGAAAGTTCGCTGTTGCAGGTAAGCAAAGTTAAGGTATGGACGCGATGCCCAAGATCTTCTCTTCCAACGTTGACTTTTGACATATTTTTCTCTCGTTTCTTAATGTTGAGACCATTATGCATTAATTTCAAATAAAAGTAAAGTACTTTTTTAAAAATTTCTCACCGGAGATAATCGGGGCCATATTGTCGAGTCCCATATATCTGGTAATCGTCCATTAAGACGTTGCCTCTGGCCTTGTTGAGCGCAGGACGACGCCAGCTTTCCGCTTTTAATATATCCCCAACAATAAACTTATCGTCGTGTCTGGGGAGGAATATAAACCCCCACACTGACTCGTTTTCCATAACTAAGCCACGCGAACGGATAATTTTGGCGTATTTTTTACCAATATCCATGCAAACTCTGGTTCTTGCGTGGTCAGGAACGTAGGAATATTGCCCTGCATGGTTAAAGGAGGCATCGTTGGCTTCCTCTATACGTTCACAAAGTTTAACAACAGCATTAAACAAAGGCAACCCACGCTGTATCAGGTTATGGCCTTGTCCCCAATTTAAAACTCGGTCTTCGGGGTGTTTGTTGGGAAATTCTATGATATTTGTCATGGTTATTCTCCTGGATTGTTGGTTGTTTCCAGTACAGTGATAAACGTACTGAAAAGGACTAGCAAAATCAAGCAAAAGCCAGAAGCAATGCCAATACCAGTGTCGAAAATTAAAGAAAGCCCACCTACAGCGGCAAACACTGTTATTCCGCACATAAATAAGAAGGCCAAGGTCTGCAACAACATTTTTAGCATAAATTTCATCGGTTTTCCTTTTTAAATTTGAAGTTAAAGTGAGAATCGTAAACAGGAACCAAGCCCAACGCCTCAATTACGCAAGTTTGCGCAGCTTCAAGTTTTTCGTCGCCATTAGGTGTTAGATTTTCCACAATAAGCTGCATTGCAACTTCAACAGTCATATTGGGATCTTTTGTGAAAATTTCTTCGGTCATATTTTTCTCGTTTCTTAAGGTCTAGGGCAATTATGCCCTAGACATTGATAAAAGTAAAGTACTTTATAGCACATTTACCTTAGTTGGCCTCTTAAAGAAGCCAAATTTGTCATCTTTTGGGCT
>TARA_R110002020_G_scaffold59747_7_pt1 | contig 25022 bp, 11 predicted proteins | sample TARA_R110002020 | Tara Oceans TARA_R110002020 (sample SAMEA4396489) | marine metagenome | biome: Westerlies Biome; feature: [MES] marine water layer (ENVO:01000295) within the mesopelagic zone...; material: water (ENVO:00002006), including particulate matter (ENVO:01000060) such...
TGTAAAAGCAACAGAAGCAACTGGCGACATCACTGGTGTAGACTTGACAGGCACGCTACCAATAATTATTGAAAGCGAAACAAACACTACTAGTGGGGCATATTCCGCGACACTAAACTTAAGGGTTGGAGATGGACTAAATATTGATAGTGGTGATTTAGTAACTAATGATAGCGAGATAGATCACGATCAATTAGACAACTTTGTAGCGGGGGAACATTTTACACAAGCTAACATTACTACTGTTGGGATTATTGGAATTGGGCAATGGAGAGGAACAGCTATTAACGCTGCTTATTTAGATGGTCAAAGTGGAACAAATACTGGTGATGAAACTTTAGCAAGCATAAACGATTTAGATATTACGGAAGTAGGTACTATTGATAGTGGTGTTTGGCAAGGAACAGCTATAGCTAGCGCTTATTTAGATTCTGACACGGCACACCTTACAACAAACCAAACTTTTTCTGGAGAAAAAACATTTTCTGATGTCGTTGTTTTAGACGGTGATAGAAATTATGGAGGTGAAGCAGGTTTGTTACATTTAGATGCGTCAACAATAACAGACACAAATACTTCAGCATCAGCAACTTCCGCTGAATATAGAACGGTTAATATTGAGCCTATGAATGTAGCTGCTACTAATGCTAGTGTTACTACAACAGATGCGGCTTCTCTTAAAATTTCAGGTGCACCAGCAGCCGGGACAAACATGACACTTACAAATACATGGGCTCTTTGGGTTGATAATGGTAACGCAAGGTTTGATGCGGGTTTAAAACTTGATGATGTGCTTTTGTCTGGCGTTCAAACGTCTTCAGAATCATTTGCGGATAATGACACAAGCATAATGACTTCGGGCGCTATTAAAGATACTTTGTATTCTACGTCATATATAACCTTTTCAGTAAAAACCAATACTACCCATGGCACTAACTATATTTTGATGCATGGTAATGGTATTTCTGGTGGATTAGTTAGCATAGATAGTGGTACAGATTCTGCTACAGATTTTGGGACGCGTAATCATGAAGATGCTGGTGACTCTACCGAAACCTGCAGTGTAGCAACTGGAAATTTAGAACAACAAATACCAATACCTGAAACATGTAAGTTAATGGGGTTTTACGCAACAACAACTACAACTACAAATACTGGAGCGGCTTATGATACTGGAGTAGCTATATGGCATGTTCCTGAAGCTAACGTTAACTGGGGAGCTTCTGTGGCTGGACAAGCAACATTAATACATAAATCAGATTCTTCTATGCACGCTGAAAATACTGCACATAGCGGTTCTAATAGAAAAAAAGTACAAAAGGTAAAACGTATGGGTGGTACTGTTAAAACATTAGCCGCAGGTGATATAATTGTACCATCTGTTTTTGGGGAAACAGCAGATCAACAAATTACGGCAACTATAACTTTAGTGATAGCAACGCCAATTAAAACAATATAAATGGTAGAACTTAGAAATATATCAGGAGCGGATGCAGTAAATGTGTTCCCATGCTTACAAAAGCATGAATATACTTTTATAAATAAAGATCTATCTTTGGAGCCTAAAGATTACGAATTTGCATCTATAAAATCTTTAACAATTACAAATATAAGTAGTAGTATAACTGCTACAGTAAATTTATCTATATACGAACCAGTTGAAAATAATGATGGGGTTGCAAGTGAAAACGAATATTTTTTAATACACAAAGTAAGATTACCTATTGGAGCATCTCTTACTTTTGACGAATATGAATTATGTGTATTTAATATATTAAAACATGGATTAAAAGTTAAGTTAGATGCATCTGACCAAAATGTATCTGTTCTTTATAAAATACAAAATTATGCAGGCACTAAAAAGAATGCAGTAAGTTCAGTAGAATTAAATCGTGTAATAAGTGGAGCTATTAATACAAGTGGATATTAAAATATATAAAATATGAGTATACTAACAAAAATATTTAGCAGCGGAGCAACAGAACTTGTAAAAGGTGTTGGTGATGTAATAGATGATTTACATACTTCTAAAGAAGAAAAACTTGCTGCTGAATTAAAAGTAAAAGAGTTAATTTCTAACTATGAAATAGAAATAGAAAAAACAATAACTGACCGTTGGAAAGCAGATATGAATTCTGATTCATGGTTAGCTAAAAATATAAGACCAATGGTTTTAGCTTTTTTAGTTATATCTACAGTTGTAATGATATTTATTGATGCTGGTACAATTAAATTTGTAGTTGAGGAGAAGTGGACAGATTTATTACAAATAGTATTAATAACCGTGATCGGTGCTTACTTTGGGGGTAGAAGTTTAGAAAAAACAAAAAAATAAATATGACATTAAATGAAATAGCATATAACTTATTAAATCTAATCCGAGGGGGACGTTCTAATCATGATGAACATATATCTCTAGACCAGATAAAATTTAATGTAAAGCATTATCGTGCTGTTTTTATTCGTAGAGATTATCAGAAAAACGGATTTAGAAGTCGTCATACAGAACAAGATTTAGGGTGTATTAAATTAGAAAAAGTAAATGCATCAAAATGTTGTAGTCTTCCAGCACCCTCGTGTGTATATAGATCGGTTCAAAAAATACCTAAAACAATTAGATATAATTTTTCAGATGCAATTACTCACGTAGGAGATGTTAGTGGTGTTGGCCGTATACCAATGGTAGAGTCCAATGTAATTCAGTTTTTATCTTATGATAAATATACTAAAGGAAAATATAAAGCATTTATGATTGAAGATTATTTGTATATTTATAATGCAGATGGTTTAGAATATATAAATATTAGAGGAGTATTTGAAGACCCAGAAGATGTTTCTAAGTTTGGGGATTGTGCAGATGGGTCATGCTATGAAGGTGATAAAACTCCATTTCCAATTTCTATGGATATGATACAACAAATAAATCAAGGTATATTGGGAGGGGAGTTAAAAATGTTAAGTGGAACGGTCTCCGACACTGAAAACGACAGAATGCAGGACCCTCAAACAATTATGAAACCAGGAGGTCAACAACAATAATTAATTAAAACAAAACTATTTTAAAATGAAAACAAAAAAGTATAACAAAGGTGGGAGTTTCTTAGAAAGCCCAACACCTAGAATGTTTGAAGATGGGGGAATGAAAGACCTCAGAAAAAAACAGAGAGAAGAAAGAAAAGCCAAACGTGCAGAAAATAAAACAGCTCGTAAAGCTAAAAGAGCAACAAAAAGAAATGATCGTGAGGATAAAAGAGCAGCTAATAAACTAGAAAGACTTCAAAACAGAACTGCTAGAATTGATGACAGAAGAGCTAAAAAAGATGCTAAAAGAGAAGAAAAAGGTCAAAAGTTAATAGGTAAAATGTCAACTACTCCAGCAGAAAGAAGAGCAGCAAGAAAAGCTGATAGAGAAGAAAGAAGAACAAATAGAAAAAATAAAAGACTTACTAAGAAGGCTGACAGACAGCAAAAAAGAGCTGATAAGACTAAAGGTAAAATTACAAAGAAAGAGACGGTAACAAAGTTAGAATCTAAACCAGTTGAAAAACTTGAAACTACTACTACTTCAGAGCCTGTAAAATCTACTCCTGTAACAGAAAAGAAGTTATCTTTTAAAGAAGCATTTAGAAAAAATAGAGATGCTGGTAAGAAAACTTTTACATGGAATGGTAAATCTTATCATACTAAGACTAAATCTGAAACTGAAGGTATTAAAATAGATGGGGATCAGGGAAAGAATGAAAAAGGAGAATACCAAAAGGGCGATGACGCACAGAACGCAAGTACTAGTAAGACTAAAAATAAAAAAGTAAAAGGAGACGTTAGTCAGAAGCGTAAAGGCGGTAGACGATAGTGGCATACACTTTAACTAATATATATAATAATTATGTTGTTGATAAAGGTTTTGTAGAAAGAACTCTCTTCAAGGATATATGTTCAGAATTTAATATAATGATTATGGACTATATCCTTGAAGGTAAAGAGTTTAATATGGGGCATAATTTATCAACAATGTCTGTTGTACGTAAAGATAGAGACCCTAGATCTCCTAGAGTAGATTGGGGTGAAAGTAATAAGTATAAGAATGAGCTTATTAAAGAAGGTAAAGCTTTATATGATCCTGATACTAATTTAGGTACGAAGTGGCATATATATCATACAGATGAGTTTTACTGTAAATTTTACTGGAGAAAAGGTAAATGTGCAGTACCTAATAAATCAGTATATAGATTTGATGCTACAAGAGGTCTTAAGGGAAATAAAGATAAATTAATTCATTTATTAAAAACAGATGATTTAGCTTATTTAAAATTTAAAAAACAATAAAATGGCAAAGAAAAAATCAGAAACAAGAGCAGCTTTCGAAAAAAAGTTTGCTGCTGAAAGAAGAAAACATGGAGGTGATGGGGGAGTATTTAATTTTAGAGGTAAGAAATATACTACTGACTATGCTAAAACTAAAAAGAAGGATTCAGATCATGATCATAACTTTGATTATAGTCCAGATAGTGAGCATATGAAGACACATCACACATTTAATAAAAGTAAAAAAAAGAAATCTAAACCTAAAAAGAAAAACAATTACTCTAAGAAATTTGATTATTCTAAAAAGAAAACAGGAGGATCTAGAAATACTTTTTTAGAGCCGGGCATAGAGAACTTAGATTAAAAATAAAATAAAATGGCAATATATAAAACAATATCAAGTAAGGCTATTATACGAAAAGTTCTTAGAGATTTAAAACCTCAAGATGATAACTGGATTGATGACGCAATAGAATGGATTGGAGAGGCTTTAGAGCATATTGGGTCTGCAACTCAACTATGTCAAAAACAATGTGTCTTGGAAATTAAAGATCACAAAACTTTAATGCCTCCAGATTTGTATTATATAAATCAAGTAGCAATAAATAGTTCGGTTTCTCCGGTTACAGCAAAAGAGATCGACACATTAACTACTAAGGTAGATGACTTAAAGGATGAAATAGTAGCGGCACAAGCAGCTGGATTAGAATACTCAAGTACAACATCAGTACTACACGAGATAAATGCTAGAATAGTAGTTTTAGAGAATGTTTATTTTAAGGACTCTAACCAGATGCAGCCGTTACAATATGGAGCAAGTACATTTCATAAAAGTATGCATTGTGAGGACTGTGTTAATGAGAATTCAAACTATGAGGAAACATATATAGTCGACTGTGATTATATAAAAACATCATTTGAAACAGGAAAAATATGTATTAGCTATATGGCCTTTCCAACAGATGAAGATTGTTACCCATTAGTTCCAGACGATATAAGCTTCAAAGAAGCAATGTTTTGGTATATATATAAAAAACTTTTATTATCATTAGTAAGTCAACCAGAAAACAAAAGGAATGGAATAGATTATAATTTTGCAGAACAGCAGTGGAAATATTATTGTACACAGGCAAGAAATGCAGCTAACTTCCCAGACATAGATAGATATGAATCGTTTATGAATCAGTGGGTGAGGCTTATACCTAACATTAATAATCACGACACTGCCTTTGAGCAATTGAATACAAGAGAAAATTTGAATAGAAATTAATAATGTCAAAAAACAAAAGGTATATAAAAGGTCTATTTAAAGATACGACCTATTTAGATCAGCCAGAAGGAACTTGGAGATATGCTCTAAATGCTATTGTGCAAGATAAAGACGGTACAATAAGTAATGAGACTGGAAATACACCTGATGGCTATATTAAGGGTGTAACTGCTGCTGAAGCGGAAAATATGCTATGTATTGGTCATATTGAGGTAGATGATAACAAGGTTATTTTATTTCTTAAGGACAGAAGACCTGACGCAGCAACATTATATGAATCTGGAATTGCTGTGTGGAGTAACGGTGTTTTTACTTGGTTATATAAACCAGTTCCAACAGACCATAATCTAAATTTTAACAAAGAGTATCCTATTGAAGGAACTTTTAAAATTGATTCATCTGAAGATTTAGTTGTATACTTTACAGATGATTTAAATCCTCCTAGAGCATTCAATGTTACTAGACAGGAGAGAAGTTTTTCGAGTGGTGGAAATCTAACTAAACTGTATGCGATTACTACCACTCTTGGTCCTTTTGGTGCAGGTGTATCTACTAACCCAAACAGAACTCACTCTAAGCATATTGAGTTATTAAATCTATTTCCCAACACTGGTCCGATACCGCATATTGATTTAGATTATGTGGGGACAATACAGTCTGCTGTAATAACAGGGGGAGGATTAAGAACTGGTGTTTATTATTTAGCCTTAGCATATGTTGATGATGATAACGTTGCTACTAATTATGTTACAGTATCTAATCCTGTTTCTATTGTAGATGAATATGATTTTACTTCTCCAGCCTTTAGAAAAGATGGAGCTAAAGATGGTAGCCAAACGTCTAAATCTGTTAGATGGAAAGTCTCAAATATTAATAATGATTACTCCCTAATTAGACCTAGTATTATAAGAAAGATGGGGGGAGTTACAGAAGCCCATAGATTACCAGATATAGACGCACAGGTTGCGGCTATTAATGGGATAACTTATTCTGGATTAGAAGGAGCTGCAAGCTCTGCTATAGAAGATGTAATAATAGACACTGTTGCATACGATACGGCCAAGACAATAAATCAATTAGATGGTATTTTATATCTTGGAAACTTAACAAGAACTTCAGATGTAGGGTATCAAAAATATGCTAATAATATTAAATTAAATTCTGTTGTTAAAAGCATGAATCCTTTTGATTCTTTTTATGCAACAGTAGATAACTTAGAAACAGGTTTTGGAACTATGCCTCCAGATCTTGGGAATGATGTTGATCCGTCTAAGTCTTATAGATGGGCTCCAAATATTTTTAAATATAAAGGATACATGAGGGATGAGGTATATGCTTTTTATATAGCATTTATACTTAATGATGGTAGTATGTCATATGCATATCATATACCAGGAAGAGAGTCTTTAAATAATGAATTAGATTCTCCATCTGGTGCTGGAATTAGAAGTGATTTAGCAAATATAAGTTCTTACGCAGCTAATTTTCATTTCTTTGATAGTAGTATAGCTTCTATAACTTCAACTCAAATGAACTACTGGCACAATGCTACAGAGTTTTATCCTAATACAGAAAATTTTCAAACATGGGATAAGGATGGAAATGTACCGGGAAGTAATTTACAAGGGTTAAATGTTAGACATCATCATTTTCCGTCTAATGAAAACTCTGCTAGAAAAACAATTGCTGCTAATATATGCTCTACATTAAATAGTTTAGGGACTATACAAGCTAGCCAAGCATGGAACGGACGTTTAATGGTATATCATAACGATTATGCTAACAATGGTGGAGAAGTAATGGAGAATAATTGGAATAGAGGTTTTAGAATGCAAAATCTATGGACGGGTGCAGGAAAAAGCCTTGTGTATGATGCAACTGGTGCTATTGTGACTAATGATTGTGCAATAGCTTTACTAACAAATAGTGGTATTTCTACCGGTAGTGCTAGTAATAGTGGTAATATGCTTGTTGCTGATCAACCTATGCAAGTTAGATGCACGTATCTTATTGGGGGGAAAAAATATAATAATACAACTGCTGACGTAAAAATTAGAAGAGATGATGCTAATGGGAATATTAGTTGGTCAGTACAAAATAGTGTTTCTTCTTGGGGTGGAATTGGGTGTGGAAGTTTGCCTGTTGATTATTTTTCATCTAGAAACGCATGTGGTGGAACGTGTGATAATGGTTCCAATGCTGCTATGGCTATGGGGGCAACAGTAACTGTTAGAGGGTATACACAGACAACTAATGGTGGTGGTCCTAAATGGAGACAAGCAGAAGTAGGTGAATTTGCTACCTGTAATAATCCTGTACAAGATCTTAGCTCTCCTGGAGGTTTTCATGGTGCTAGTGGTGCATCAGGCACCCCATACCAATGGATACAATTTAATATAATAGCAGGTACTATCTTAACTGCAACATTAACAGATGCAATTGTTGAGCATGACATAAGTGTGTTAGGATTTGAATTAGAAGATATTCAAATACCTAGAAACATTGCAGATAAAGTTCAAGGATTTAGAATATATTATGCTAAAAGAAAACACGCAGATAAAAGAATATTAGGTCAAGACTACATTAAACCTATGGGACACAGAAAAGAAATTGTTGGATTGTGTTCTGAAGTAGATCCTACAAATGCAGATAAAGCAGGTCAGATTTTAGGGACACTACAAGACGTTAAAGAAATTTTTTATAGTAAACAGCCTTGGCCAGACGTTACAGCGGATTTACCTACAGCTACAGTAGAATCAATAACTGCGTTCAACGCACTAGTAACAAAGCCAGCATACAATATATTTTCTACTCATGATTTTAATTTACTTAGAACTAAAAATAGTATTGCTGGGTGGACACATATTAAACCAGAGTATGTGGTAGAGAATTTTGTATGGAATGGTCCTACTACAAATCAGGATAAAAAGATGTATACTAATCTAATTAACTTTGGATCAACTACTAATCCAGTAGAGGTTAGTGAGCAATGGGGGTATAATACAGCATTAAATTGCTACCCAAAAGAAGTTCTTACAGGAATTTTTATAGGTTCTAGATACAATAACATGTCTTTTCACGCAGGACAAACTGGAGCTGTTCCTGGCATTAATCCTAGAATGTTAGGACAAAAAGCTAAAACATATTTACATGGAGATAGTATTTTTGATGGAACTCCTTTAGGTTTTGGAGGTAAGATTTTTAATGAGTTTGGAGAAACAGCAATAATATTTAGTTTAATGACAGGTCACTATCTTGAAGCTCTCCCTAACTTGCAAGATGCTGGAACAGGAAATATACAAGATAATTGGGGAGAATATCATTTACAAGCTCCGTCAATTTTGTTAAAACCTTTTCCAAATAACGCAACGTCTGGAACAGCAGCCTATAGTAGTACTATAAGAAATTCAAGTTATTTGGTAAATTATCACGCATTTAAAACAGATATGTATAAATCTATTGATTCTCAAGAATTAGTATGGACTGGGTTTGAAGTGTTAGGAGATGATATAGAGATCTTTACATTTGATGATGGTATTATGAATGGTTCAGGGAGCACTAAAGATATTCGATCAGAAGGTATATTTGGGGGAGATACTTTTATATCTCGTTATGGGGTTCCTATGGGATTAAAGCCAAGTAACCCTACTGAGCTATCTAGGCCTTTACGAGCAATTTATGGTAATATTGTCGAAAGCCCGGATAATATTAATTTTAGACACAGTGAATCAAACAAAAGTTCATATTTTCCTGGAACAGCAGCGAGAGAAATTTTAAAATATGTAGGAACATCCTCTGGTACAGAAGCTAGTGAGGGGGGAGCGAATGAAGGTGATTATACGGCACAAGATAATATGAAGTACAATCCAGATTATTCTTCAGCAAATGATATAAGACCTGCCATTCCGTTACCGTTAAAAGATTCTACTTTAAGTGAATTTACAACAAGAACACATAGAAGTGCTAAAGCAGACACTACGAGTTTAATAGATAATTATAGAACGTTTTTAGCAAATCAATTTAAAGACTTACCTAAGAATAGGGGAGAGTTATGGAAGTTGTCTTCATTTAACAACTTGTTATACTTCCACATGGTTGATAGCTTGTTTGCCGCAAAAGGTAAGCAAACAATGTCAATGGGGGATGGTAGTGAGGCAGCTGTAGGTAGTGGGGATATATTTAAGCAAGACCCAGACGAACTTGTTCAAACTCAAGATGGGTATGGGGGAACACAATCTCAATGGGCTGCTCTAACAACTAGAGCTGGGTACTTTTTTGTAGATAGAGTTAGAGGTAAAGTTTTCTTAATGCAAGATAAGTTAACAGAAATTAGCAACGTTGGGATGGAAACTTGGTTTAGAGAGAACTTAGGATCAGCATTAGATGGGCTTGGGGCTATTAATACTGGTGCCTGCCCTGTCATTGATAATCCAATAATAGGATTAGGATTAACTGCTGTGTATGATCCAAAATATAAAAGAATTATATTAACAAAGAGAGATTTAGAACCTACGCAAGCTTTTATGACAGGATGGAATCAGCTTAATACTATACCGATGAACCCTGGTACAATTAGATTCAACAACAATGAGTGTAAGTATAGAATATTCTTCCCAGGCCTTGCTCTTCCACCACCAGCACCATCAACTCCTGGTACTTGGACTAATATTGAATGGGACAATGAATATTATTTTAAAAAGACAGGGTGGACAATATCTTATTTCCCAGAACTTGCGGTGTGGTCAAGCTTCCATGATTACATACCTTATAAATATTTTAACACTACAGAAACATTTTATTCCTTTACAGATCTGTATACAGCTTATCTAGATGGGACTATTTCTACAGGTGGTGTTGTTTCTGTAGGTGGTGCTGATGACCCTTTTACTAATTGGGGGAATAGAGGGATTTGGAAACATAACGAAGGAGAAAAAGGAGTATTATATCAAGAGCAACCTAATCCAGATAGAAACTATTATAATTTTGAGTTTGAAGCTATACATACTGAAACAAAAGATTCAAATGCAATTTTCCATAATTTTTCTTTTATGGCAGATGTATATGATCAAGTAGGTAATTTAATACTAGATGCAGGATTTACAAGTTTTTATGTATTTAACACATTCCAAATCTCTGGAGATAAAACATCTAGCCTACTTGAATACTTGGTAAATATAAGACGAATAGGTAACCAATGGAATGTAAATAGATTTAGAGACTTAGCAGCTTTAGCAGTTGACGCATCTGCTTACTATACCCCAGGAAATCCAAATGTTGTAGGGGGTATAAGTACAGGTACGCTAACCACTTCATCTACAGTCCCAATGTTTACGATAGTAGGTATGGTAGAAACGCCTACAGCAGCTTACAGTATCCTACCTCCAGCAGTAAAACCTTTCCAGTTAAGAAAGAAATTTATAGATAAGTGGATAGGAATAAGGCTAATATACAACAATATATCAAATAATTTAATAAATTTGCATTCTACAGCGATAGGAGCAAAAAAACTATACAGATAAAATGAAAAAACTAAATAGAAAAAATAAGAAAAAAGTAACCAGAAGGAAAAAATACTCAACAGCAGGGATGTATGCTAATAACCAAATTCCAGCAGGAATAGGTTCAACTGCCATGACTGTTTATCAAGAAGATAATCCTGAAATTCAAGCTAAAAGGGAGGCAGCTTTAACCGCTGAAGAGAACGAGGCTACTCAAAAATCTGAACAGATGTCGCAAGAAATAGAATCTGAGAAAGCACAGGACAAAGACAAAATTGCCGCAGCTAAAGCAGAAGGTGAGGGTACAGCTGATGCAGCTTTATCTTATGGTTCTCAAGGTTTGCAAATGGCAGATAAGGCAGGACTATTTGGTTCTGGTACTATGGATGCTGCAACACAAGCTAAGAAAGATAAGAGCAGTACTTTAGGTGCTTTAAAATCTGCAAAAAATATATACCAAGCAACTAGGGGTGCTAAGAAAACTATGAAAATGGTTCAAGGTTTTAATAAAACTAAGTCTGCGTTTGAGATGGGCCAAAGACTTAAGATGGGAGACAAGATGTGGAAAATGAAAAAAGGTGTTGAAAAAGCAAAACAAGGTATGGAGGCATTGAGTACTACTGGTAAAACACTTACTATGGACGGATTTAAAACTGCAGACGAAATGAGAAAGATGACCCCAATGGGAAATTTGTCTTTTGGTAAAGCAGGTGAGTTATCAACTACAATAGGAAAAGATGGTTATATGGCAGCATCTAAAAGTACAGAGGCTATGGCTAAAGGATCTGCACTAGGAAAAGGTTTAAAAGACTTTGCTACATCTGGGGCAGGTATAGGTCTTATTGCTTCAGGTGCAGGTATGGCAGCTAAAAAAGTATGGGGAGATGATGATGATACTAAATATAATGCAGGTGAAGTTACTGGGGATATTTTATCAGGAGTTGGAACAGGAATGTCTACTGCAGCTGCTTTAGGAACTATTGTTCCAGGTGTAGGTAATGTTGTTGGGGCTGTTGGTGGAGCATTGTATGGTCTAGGTAAAGGACTTTATGGGCAACACAAAGCTAAAAAAGAAAAAAGAAAGCTAGAAACAGAAAGAAGTGCAAAAATTACTAAATTTAATAAAGAAGTTAGTGATGATCTAGGCGCTCAAATGGCAAGATCAAGAGCGGGAGAAGTTAAACAAAAAAGTTATTCAGGGTATGATTTAGGGAGAAACGTAACAGCAAAACGTGGTGGATATAGAGGAATGCCACGATACGCATATTAAAAAAACATATGAAAAAAAATATTAGACTTTTAGATAAATTAGCGCAAAGAATTAAAATGAAGCGTAGATATACTTTTGGGGGACCTAAAGACAAGGTTGTATATGATAAAGTGGTAGCACCGTCTTCCCCTTTTAATAATAGATCTGTTCCAGGTCCAAGCGCAGTTGAAGAAGAAACAGAAAAATTAAGTACTATGTCTCAAATGCAACAGAGAAAATCTGGAGGTATTTATGAGGCTGGTGGTATGGTTCCAGGTGGACAGGTATCCCCAATTCCGGGATCTGATGCAGTAGAATTTATGGGTAATAAACATGATGAGGCAGGTATGGGGTCTGAGAGCGGTATTTTGTTAGATGATAATACAGAAGTAGAAGATGGAGAAACTATGGATCAAGTTACTATGGCTAAGCATGGAGGTAAAAGAAAAGATTATTTTTTCTCTGAGCATTTAAAGAAAGATGGAAAATCTTATGCTGAACACCACAAGGAAATTTTACGTGATGGTGGATCTCAAGAGGACATTGATTTATTAGCAAGGATGCAAGAGCATGCAGCTGGTAGAAATCCAAAGAAAATTGCTAGTACTGGCGGTAGAAGATATAAAGGAGGAGGAGCTAAAGATGAGGCTTTAGAAGTAGAAGGAGCTTTTGAGCAAGATGGAACTGTATATGATAGAGATGGGAGAGTTCTTTATCAAGATATGAATCAAGATGGTATAGATGATCAAACTCAAGGAATAACTACGTATCATAACACTCCAAACGACCTTACAAGAACACTAATGGAGAATAAGGATATATCAGATGCTGTTGATGCACATGAAGAGGCAACTAATACCACTTTAGATAAAGAGACTAATACATATATATCTAATGAATATCCTTTAATCAACGGGAAAGAAATGACTGAGAGACAAAAGGATTTTCATAGGAAACAGGTTTCACGAGGTAAAATGCTTGGACCAAACGGAACTTATGTAGATGATACAGGCGAGGGAAACAACACATCCAACAATAACGCAAACACTACTAGTGGTGGAACTTCTAAAAGTTTTGTAAATGGTAATTCATCTAAAAAAGGAAAAGATAATTTAACGGTAGCTTCTGATGTATATTTACCAGAGTATGGAGATATTCCAGGATACCAACCAGGATTAAACCATCAAGATATGCAGTACTATATGGATGATGCAGAACTTCAAAAGTACATTACAGGACATGACAACTTTGGTGAAGAGTGGATGAGTAATATTAGTCCAGAGGTTTTAAAAGAAGCTGGTATTACAGATTATAGTCAACTAAACGATCCTAAATTTGTAACAGCATATCAAAATGCATGGAACAAATTAAATAAGAATAATCAAATACAAGTAGATGGTAAGTTTGGGGAACAGACTATTAGAACAGGATTTAAACCAGAAGATGTTCCTGAAGATGTTCCTATTGAAGAGACTCCTACTGAAGATGATTCAAGCACAACAGATGACACAGATGACACAGGTGATACAGAAAAGAAAAAGAAAAAGAAAGATTACTCTGGGGCATTAGTTAATGCTGCACAATTTATACCTTCTGTAATGGCGTTTTTAGACAAACCTGATAATGTGCCTAAAGCAGATTTAGTTAAAGCATCTACAATCATTCCTGAAAGAATGGCTAAAGTAAGATTAGATAGAGTTGATTATAATGATCAACTATCTAGAAATGCTTCAGATGCTAATGCTTTAAATAGATTTATTGAAACTTCCGGTGGAGGGCCAGCTTCTATAGTAAATAGAATGGCGGCTTACGGTAAAAAGCAAACAGCGGATATGCAAATAAAGCAAAATGAAACTAAAGCTAATGCAGCTATTAGTAATCAAGAAGCAGCATTAGAAGCTCAAAGGAGATCAGGTAATGCAGCAAATGCTTTAAATGCTAGTTCACAGAATGCTCAATCTCAACAAAGAGCCTCTATACAAAATGTAGCAAATAAAATGACAGTAGATGAATTTAATGCAGGAGCGAAAGCAGCAACTAAAGATAGACGTTTAATGGCAGTAGATAACGCTGTTAAAGGATTAGCTACGATGCGTACAGATAAATTAAAGTATGAAGGACAAGAAAGATTAGCAAGAGCTATATCTGGACAAACAGGTGTGTATAGCAGAGAGAATTATGGAGAAGATTTAATAGCTGCAGGATATAAAGTAGGGGATGATGATTACAATCAGCTAATGAAAAACTTTAACTTACGTAATAAACCAGTTGTTCCTCCTAAAGAAGAAAAGAAAAAAGAGAACAAAGAGGAAAAAGAAGAAAGTACATTAGCAAGAATGGGAGGATATAAGAAAAAAATAAGACGATATGGCAAATAAATATAGTAAATACCAATTACAACCTTTTGTAAGTCAATATGTTGACCCACAATCTGTTCAGGTAAATCAAGTTCTTAGACAAAGATATGATCAAAATAAACAAGGTAAAGATTTAATTGATCGTACATTAGCTCAATTAGAAGTAATGGATGGTGATAAGGCTCTTGTAGAAGATGCTAAAAAGCAAGTAAAAGGATTTTTAAATAATGTTAATGATCAAGGTGATTATGAAAACGCAGGATTAGCTATACAAGATGCAGCTAATCATGTTGATCAAGATCCAGGAATTATAGCTGCTAAAAAATCTTACGCAAATAGAAGTAAAGAATTAGAATTTATTAGACAAGCTAGAATGCAAGGACAACAAGTTCTTGATTTTGGGGAAGGGTCTGCAAAAAATCATGTGTCATATTTTTATAATGAAGATAAAGAAATATTTGAATCTAGCGTTTATGAGCCTATGAGTGAGCAAATGTTAGACTATGATACAGCAATGGCAGGTTTACTTAAGACTATTAAAGCTGATACCAAATATAATTGGGAAGGTATTACTGTAGGTAAAGCAGACAGAATAGCTGCATTAATGTATGAAAATTACCTTCAAAGTAATGAAGGAAAGCAAGACTATAGAAGATTAACTCAATTAGAATTACCGGACAACTTATCAGACGAGCAAAAAGCTATAATGGCAAAGAAAGATATAATGCATCGTTTAAAAGGATTTACTAGACAATATGTATACGATAAAGTAACAGCTCCAAAAGCAGGAGAGGGAGGTACATCATCTTTAGGATTACCTACTGGTATTATGACTTCTGGAACTACCTCAACAAAAGGTATTACTAACGATAATCCGTATGTAAATTCTTTACAAAACTTACAGGTTTTAAGTGATCCTAATATGACTGATGAAGATAAAATGGCAAAGCTTGCGTTTAATCAAGGTATGCTAGATAGTTCAATAGAAACCTATTTACTAAATCAAGGTGAAGGAGGTCAAGAAAAGTTAAACAGATGGAACGAACTTAATAAAGCACATAATAAGCCTGGAGATGAGAAATTCTTTGAGTTAACTAAGATGCTTACATCTCAAACATATAACCATTCTAATAGTTATGGAGAAATGCTTAATACTGCAGCAGAGAGAGGGATTACAGGAGCACTAGTTGGAGGGTCAACAGGAGCTATGTATGTAGGTGCTGGAGGTACACTTATAGTGCCTGGTTTAGGTACAGCTGTAGGAACTGTTGCAGGAGGAGGTTTTGGAGGAATAGTAGGAGGAGTAGCTGGGTTTGTTGGAGGATTTAGTGAAGGTATTGTGAATGAAATGGATAAATTTAGAAATGTTAGAGACTGGCATAGAGCAAGTGCTGCGAATAATGAAAGTGGTGAGTTAAATATGATGGAAGGTTTCTGGGGTTTATTTAATGATAGTGAAGAAGATCAATTGATGGAAGAGTTATTTGGAGATGAGGATAATGAAGATATGACTGTAGATAAACTTAACGAACGTTTAGGAACAAATTATACTCAAGAAGATATTCCTAGATTAAAAGAATTAGCTATGGGTACTTATGGATGGATGGTTTCTGAAGATAATGGTATTACAGGAGATGCTGTTTTCAAACATATTAAAGACAACGGTATGACTTTAACTCAAAACGGATACACTACAGATGGTGGTAAAGAGGGAGAGCAAATACAAAAAGCTTTAAATAAAACTATGATTGCTTCTGACCCTATGCAAGATTGGAACATATTTGGAGTTAACACTAAAGAAGATTATAAAGATTTCTTAGGAGAAAATTATGAGCTTTGGAAAGGAGGTACAATTACAGATGTTTATGAAGCAGATCCTTTAACAAATACTCCATTAAGATACCAATTTAGAAATAAAAATGGAGTTTCTAAAATAATAGAAATGAAGCCAGGTAGAGACTTGCAGATGAATTTACAATCTGGAATACTAGGAAATACGGCATTAAAAATGGGACTACCTAATTTAGCGTATCAGGAAGCAATAAGACAAGAGTTAAATGGCATCAAAATGCAAACTGGTAATGCTGCTAGTGTGGGGCAATATATTGATATTCAATCTAAGTATGCTACAGCGGCTGCAGGAGGAAATCAAGAGACAATGGTACAATATCAAAGGTACTATGAAGACCAGTATCTTGTAGATATGATTTTAGGAAAACCAGAATATAGCAATCAATTTGTAAAAGATAGCCAAGGAATGTTATATTTGCAGCATGAAGGTAAAAACTTACCTTGGATTGTTAATGGAGGTTTAAACCAATCAGTGTGGGCACTGTATCAAAAACAAAACCCAACTATGATTGCAGTCTTGAGAGACAAACTTAGATCAAGAAGCATTTCAGAGATAGCTTACAAATAATATATATATGCGAGAAAAAAAAGAAGCAGGTGGATTAACAGATGACAGTTTACTTCAGCCTGGAGATGGTACAGAGTTAAATTCTAATAACATTATTGACACTGCTAAAGATGAGAAAGAGCCAGAAAGTAGGTTAGGTCAAAGCTTTTTTGGTCCGGGGGCGGGAGATATATCTAGAGGTATAGCAAATCCTTTTACAGGTGGAGCACAAATATCAGATGTTAATTATGACGATTACGATAAGTATATTGACAGGCCTTTTTCTATCAATGAAAGTGATATAGATGATACTAGAGCAGAAGGACAAAGTTTTGGTGAAAAGTTTGTAAGAGCTTATGGAGCTCAAATGCCAGTAGGTATAGTTACAAATGTTTTAGGTAATACTGTTGGGCTAGGTGTAGGATTGGCAGAAGTTGTTAATTCAGGGTTTAACGATGGATTTGGTAAAAGTTCTACTTGGGGTAAATTTTTTAATAACGATTTTCAAAGAAGTTTAGATGGTATAAATGAATCTGTTAGAGAGGCGTTACCAAATTACTACACATCTAAAGAGGCTGAATATGGAGCATTTAAAGCTGCGTTTGGCCCAGGAGCTGCAAATTTTTGGACAGATAGTATGGCAAATGGTTTATCATTTGTTGCTGGTGCAGTAATTTCTGAGTATGCTACAATGGGTCTAGCTAGTGCTTTAATACCAGCTAGGGCTGCTAATCATATGAAACGAATAGCTGCTTTACGTAATACTAAATATGGGCAAACAGCTATACAGGGTAGTAAAAATCTACAAAGATTAAATAGAAATGAAAAAATATACAGTGGTTTAGTTGCAGGTAGAAGATTTGCTACTGGTGCGATGTATGAGTCTGGGGTAGAAGCTAGACATAATTTTGATGAAACTATTTCTGCTCTTACACAGTTACATACTGAACGTACAGGTGAAGCTCCTACTGAACAAGAAATGCTTGATATTCAACAAGTAGCATATTCTACAGCTAATGGAGTATTTGCAGCAAATGCAGCTTTAGTAGGATATAGTAATATGTTAATGTTTCCAAAAATATTTGGAAAAGGAGCTCGAAACAGTACAAAAAGTTTAAAAAATAAATTTAAAACAGATATTGTTGATGGGGTTAAAGTATTAAAACCTAAATATAAAGATTTTGGTAGTCTACGAAACTTTGGAAGCTGGATGCATACAGCCTTTAAACGACCTTTATATGAAGGATTTGTTGAAGAGGGAGGTCAAAAATTAGCAGGAATTGCAGGAATAAAAGCTGCAGAAGATTTTTACACACAAGGAAAAAATCCAACTTCATTAGAAGCTTTAGGAGGATTATTAGAAAATACTTTTGATTCTATGGGGGAGGCTTATGGTAGCCCAGAAGGACAAAAAGAAATTTTCTTAGGATTTATATTAGGTGGGTTAGGATTACCATCATTTAGTAAAACTAATCCAGATACAGGTAAAAAAGAATTTGGAATGGGTATGCAAGGGGGTAGCTGGGACGCCTTCAGGGAGCGTACTGCTCAAAGAAAAGAGTTAGATGATCTAACTAGTCATATAAATAAAAACCCTACAGCACTGCAAGCTATTCAAACAAATTTTGATATGGCTATGGATCAGCAAAATGCTGAAAAAGATAGAGAGTATGCAATGCTTACAGAGAATAATTTTGCGTATAAAAATGCAGATCATGATGCTTTCTTTAGTTATGTATATCATAGAATGAAAGCTGGGTATTACGGAGATGTGCAAGAAAGTATTGAAGATATTCGTAATATGGAAAATGATGCTTTTGAAGAGATGTTTGATTATGAGGATATGACTACTGATATGTCTTCTAAAGAGAGAGAAGAGTTTTTAGAGGGTAGAAAAGAGAAAGTAATTGAACAGCATACACAAAGAGCTAAAGACATTAAAGCTTTAGTTGAGAGTACTGATGGTATAAATGTTGGTGATAATTATAGAAAAGCTCTTGTACACGCATACTCTTCTGCAAAAGATTTAGATGCAAGAGAGTCAATGCTAATTGAAGAGTTAACAGAAGAAGGGCTAGATCTGTCTGCAGAAACAATTGAAGATATTCCTGCAAATGATAAGGCAGAGAATGAGAGTATGATACAACGTCTTAAGAATTTTACAATGGAAAAGCTTGGTAGAAAAGCTGTTAACATTATGGAAAATTCTTCTGTTGGAAAATCAATTAAACAACAATTGGGTATAACTAGATTTACAGAGCCAGGACACCCACAATTAGTACTACAAGGTTTATCAGAAAAAGCATCTAAATTAGAAGCAAAAGCAGATGCATTAGAAAAAGCTGGTAAAGACGAAGAAGCACTTAAAGTTCTATATGAGCTTGATGATGTAAGGGAGGAAATAGTAGATTTAGCTATTGCTATAAAACAAGGAGTAGCTCCTAACTTATCATCTGAAGAGCAGCAGGTCTTAGATAAAATGGAAAAAGAAGATCCAGTTAAATATTTAGAAAAGAAAGATGAGTATATAAAAAAGTTACAAGATCTTAGAAATATTAGAGCACAAAGACATAGAATGTTAAATTTAGTGCAGCAGCTTATTGATCCAGACGCTAAAGAAGATAAAATACAGCAGATAGAAAATTACATGGAAGATGTTACTCTTAATGAGGAGTATAAAAATCTTTCTGATTATGAAAAAAATCTAGCTAGAAAATATAGAGGTAAGATTATAGAGTTTGATTACACTAATAAGAATGGTGAAACTAAAACATATAGAGGATACTACAAAAATCAAAATAAAGATGGTATAGTTGTTATTCCAGACGCAGATACATTTAAAATGTTAAAACGTTTAGAAATGTTAGAAGGTAAAGTAAATAAGACTCCAAGAGATATAAAAGAAATTGCTGAATTAAATGAAGCTATAAAAGGAAAACAAACTAAATTTCAATCATTTGATCCAAGTAATACAGATTTAAAAAACTTTAAAATTATTGATAGAGCATCCTTCCAACTTGAAGGATTACAAGCTACTATAGATGTACTACAAGATGATTTAGCTAGTAATCTAGACTCAGTAAATGAAGAAATCTATGAAACACAGTTTCAACTTTTACAAGTTGCAGAAGATGCGCAAGCAGCCTTAAGTGCTATACAAAATGCTAAAAAAGATAAAAACAATCAACTATATGTTAATCTAAATGCTTTAGGTAGAAAAGGTAAATTTGGTATTGAAGGGGCACAAAAAGCTTTAGCGGAAATATTACAACAGGAGGAAGAATTTAAACAAAAAGAAAGTGAGTTAGTAGACGCTTTGTCAACTCTAGAAGAGCATAGTTTAAAAATGCAGGTTGTTCACGGATTACTAACTAATCCAGAATCTACTAGCGATATACTAGGAAGGCCAGCTACTCAAGAGGATGCTTTTGAATTAATAAATGAGTTTTTAGGTTTAGTTTCTGAAGAAGATTTTTATAAAGGTCTAGTTGATAAAGGATACTTTGATAAAAATACTCTAACTGAATTAGCATTATCTGAAAAAGAAGGGGGTAAAGAAGTAGATAAACAAGTTCTTCAGGAGCTTTTACAAATGTTTTCAGAAAATAATATTCCTAAAGAATACATAGAACTAATCAGTGAGGATTTAGTAAAATTTCAAAAAGAATTAACTTTACTGTCAGAACACAGAAAAGATGTAGAAAGTATATTAAATAAATTCACTGATGAAAATGGACAAACAAAAGTATTTCCACCAGAAGGATTAACAGCAGAAGATGAAGTTTGGTTAAGAAGCGAATTAGCTTCTATAGATAGAGATGTGGCCTCATTAACTAAAATGATAGCCAATATTAAATCTAAAACAGAAAATGCTCTAAAGGATGATTTAGGAAAAATAGCTAAAGAGTTTGAGTCTAACAATAAAGCTCAAACCCTACAAGCGGCTATCTTAAATACTCTTATGGAATACACCAGATGGCAAGAGGGTGTAATGACTCCTTCAGAAAAAGAAGTTAGAGAAGACGACGGTAAAGGTCCTTCAGGAAAAGATAGTATTCAATCTAATGTAGATTATACAGATGAAAGTTTATGGTCAGATAATGGGTTAGAAAATAATAACACTCCTAGCCTTTTAGATATTGCATTCTTAAAAACAGCTGGAAATCATAAAGCTGCTCTAGATAATTATAACAGTTATCAAGAAATACTAGAAGAAAGAGATTTAACTGCCTCAGAGCAGATGCATTTAGAACACATAATGTCTCAGCTAAGATTTTTTAGAGCGTCAGAAAATTTAACTGATTGGTCAAAAAAATCAGGTAATAGATTAATGATAGTTCATAGAAATAATATGCCTGCAGAAATGCAAGACAAAATTATTTTCTTTGACTCAAACAAAGGAGACGTAGATTATAGTAAAAAGTTTGTCTTTTTAAAAGATTTAAACAAGGTTACTACTGCAGAAAATGAAAATATTAAACTTGTTTTAGTAGATAGTAATTTAGAGCCTATATTAGTTGATGGTAAAATAGCTTATACAGATATGCCTACTGCAGGATTAACTACTCCTGATGGTTCTTATAAATATAACCAATCAACAGATTTAAATGAAGATGGTACTATTAAAGCAGCCGTAAAAGAAGTATCTAGAAAACATGCAGAGCACAGAGCTCAGCTATTAGAATCTCAAGCTCCTTTATATTATAATATTTCTGGTAAATCAAAAAGTATGACTATATGGGAAAATGGTAACCCACAATCTAGAGGTTCTATTTTAGGGAGACTTGTAGATAAAGAGTCAGACATACAAAATGTGCAATTAAAAGCTGCACTAGGTGAGAAGGGGGAAGAAAGAGCTAATATAAGTATAGGAGGAAATCAATGGAATGTTCCTAATGGGTTCTTATTTTTAAGTAGGCCTCAAGATATGTCTGGGGTAAAAGGAAATTTAGTTAGAGGATGGCCTCAAACTTTAGGGGAAAACTCTCAAAGAAATGTATACAATCTAGTAAGGTTATTTGCAACTAGACAACAAATGGTTGCGCAAGATAAAATGGATCCGACTGAAGCTTCTCTTATTGGAGGTAAAGGAGTTACCACTATTCTATCTGAAATGATATTTTTTGGTAAGCAAGCTAAAGATAGACAGCTTAAAGAATATTCTGTTTGGTTAGAGACAGATGCTATACATTACGGGGATCAAGGTAATAAAATTACTTTAGAACAATTGGCAGATCCTAATAAGTATGCTGCAGAGCATATGAGTTTTTTAGAGTTTTTATCAACTATAAATCATAACGCTAATAGCACAAGATTAGGAAGAGATGATAAGGCTAGAACAGCAGCTCGTAATGCTAGAAAAGAAGCTATTAAGGGCGCTAAAGGAAAAGCTAAATTATATATAAAAAAGAAAAAGTTCACTCCTGAGTACGAGACGTTTACAGAAGTAAAAGTAAGTGATGACTTAGAAGTATCTACACAAGACTGGGCTAATTATACTGAATACTTATTATCAAGTAAAGGTAGAGAGATAGTAGATATTCCTGTTGCAGTAAATATGCCTTTAGACGCATCTAAATCTAAAGATGTTGAGCAATCTACAGTTCCTCAATTTATGAATATGTACATAAAACATGATGGACAAGCTGTGTCTGCTAAGGATATTACAGATGGTGTAGAAAATCAATCTAAAGCTGAAGAGAATTCTCCGTCAACTATAGAAGCTACCGTGACTGATACGGGAGAGGTAGTTATACAGTCTAGTGAAGAAACACTAATGTCTGTTGAGGACGCTGAGGCTCTTATTGAAGAGAAATTAAAATCTACACCTGTTCAAATAACTGATAAAGATGGGAATGTAGTATTTGAGGGAATGATTAATATGGCTAGCGGTAAAGATTTACCAGGAGGTATAGCGGAAGCTCTTAAGGGAGCTCTACTACCAACTCAGCAAGTAAAAGTTATTCAAAAAGTTAACTTAGATCAAGGACAACAAAATATGGACAATAGCCCATTTTCAAACTTTGATCCTAATGCTGAAGAAGATGCAGAAGAAGATTCACCGTTTATGTTGAAATCATCTGTAGAGTTTGAAAACTCACAGCTGGTAGATCTAGACGGACAGCTTAAATGGTTTAATGCCAATATGCCTAAAGATAATAATGGTAATGCATTAATTGGTATTGATTTAGTAAAAGGACTCATAGATGGTAAAGGGTATGGTAAATTTACGAGAGATGGAAATATATTACTATCTAGTGAAATGGATGTAGATGGTGTAGTATATCATGAGACTTGGCATGCTGTTACCAGAAGACTTATACCCACGAAAGATAGAATGAAGATGTATGGGGAAGTTAAAGCAATGCGAGGTAAAGCTAGAACATTTAAAAATGAAGTTAAAAATTTATCTGAGTTTACTGACAAAGAAGCAGATGAATGGTTAGCAGAAGAGTTTAGACAATATGTAATTGCTGATGGTGACTATAGGGTAGGTCAAAATGTAAAAAAATCTTGGTTAGATAGATTATTTGATAAAGTATTTAACATCTTAAATTTCTTTACTAACCCGGCGTCTAACGCAGAGAATATGATGTCTAAAATACACGGTGGATATTTTTCAGACCCAACTACTAAAATAACTTTATATGATAGTAATGAAGAAGCATATATGGAGGGTGATGCTATTAGTCCAACTTTAATTAATAATACCGTAGAAGGTATGACTGTAAGCTTGTTCAACTTAGCTGCTAAACAAGGATTATTTGAAATAGAAGATATATTTACAGTTAGTAAAACTGAGCAAGTATCTAACGCTATTCAATCTTTATATGGTGGTCCAGGTCAATCTAATACTGTATATAACAAAATATTAGGATCATTATTAACTACAGAGAATAGGTTAAAAACCCAATTAAGTGTAGCTAAAAGTAAAACACAAAAAGAGTTTGTACAGGAAGAACTTTTAAAATTACAAAAAACACGAGCTATAATAAAAAATAATTGGAACTTTTTTATAGATAGACATAAAGAATTTTTACAGAGATATAAGATAGAAGTTATTGATGCGTTAGAAATAAATGAAGATGATAAAAGTGGAGTAGGATTTGATACTCCTCAGTCAGAAATAGATCCTAATTTAACTTTACCACATCCTGTAAGGCTTTTAATAGCAACATTACCAGCAAGTCAAGAACTAAATGGTAAAAGACAATTTGTATATAATAATAGTGGAATGCCTAAACTTGTAGATTTTGGGTCAACAATGGCTTATTTATATAAAAAACTAGCTAATACAGATCCTGAATTTATTCTAGAAGAATTAGTGGCTCTTGAAGACGTTAGACCAGAAATAAAATCTTTAACTACTAGATTAGGTATATCTGGAAATGTAACAGATTGGTCTAATAAAACGGGACCACAAATAAGAATGATTACTAGAGTCTTACAACAATTTAACCAGGCTAATAGAACATTTTATATGCAATCTATAGATAAGCAAGGGGGTAGATATTTACTTGATAATAACTCAAGTAGGATAGACGATCTTGTTAGAAATACCTGGAAATTAAACTTTAAAAAATCTATATTAGATGGTGTTGGAAAGTTAGAGGAAGGTAAGATGATTGTTAATAAAGACACAAAAGTCACTATAAATAAAATTACTAAGACTTTAGAAGAGTGGTCTACAAGGCCAAAAGATTCATTACAGGCTGCAGCATTACTTTCTTCAATAGGTATTAAGTTTTCAGATACTCCACATTTTATGGAACAGTATGAAAATAGTGATGCAGTTAAAGATGCGGTTAATTGGACTATCCTTGAAGTATTAACGAATCCAATTAGCGATTTATATGAAGGTGATATTCAAGGAAGATTAAAAGTTTTAATGAATATTGAGATTGAGAAAACAAAATATGCTGTAGATTTAATTCATATAAATGCT
>TARA_R110002020_G_scaffold85438_1_pt1 | contig 25002 bp, 34 predicted proteins | sample TARA_R110002020 | Tara Oceans TARA_R110002020 (sample SAMEA4396489) | marine metagenome | biome: Westerlies Biome; feature: [MES] marine water layer (ENVO:01000295) within the mesopelagic zone...; material: water (ENVO:00002006), including particulate matter (ENVO:01000060) such...
AAAAAGAAAAAAATAAATAATTATGAGCGACTATATTCTTAAAGCTAAAAATAAAGGTAAAAAGAAAAGGGTTTCTAAAAAACTTGACTCAAGAACTAATACGATTATAAAATCAAAGCGCAAATATTCTAAATCAAAATCTGGAGGCTATGTTTCAGGACCTGGAACTAAAACAACATCTAAGAAGGTTACAGCTAAAAGAGCAGCAAGAGTAAAAAAAAGAGCACAAAATAAACCTCTAAAAAGAAAACTTAGCACTGTAGGTCAAAGAGTAAAAAGAGGTGTAAAAAGAATTGTAAGAAAAATTAAAAGAAAAAAATAACTAACTAAATATATTAACATGGCTGATAGAGTAACAAGGATATTGCGTAGATCTGATAGAATATCCGATCGTGCATATAAAGCGGCAAGTAAAGGCAAAAGCAGAAAAGCAGATAGACTTAGAAGAAAGTCTTCTAAAGTAGCTGCTAAAGCAAGAGGGGTAGCTTGTAAAATAAACGCGAGAGGCAGAAAGACTTGTAAAAGAGTAAAAAGAAGTAACAGAGGATTTAACCCCCGTAAATACTAATGGCAAGAAAAATAGTTAACAACTATAGTTTTAAACAACATAAAAAACGACCAGGTGTTCACAGTAAAAACCGATTTACAAAACAAGTCGGTGGAAAGTATTACAGTGGCAAATTATATCGTGGTCAAGGAAGATAAAAATTAAAATAATGGCTAAAAAAGTTAAAAGAACAAAAGCTCAAAAAAAAGCTGACAGACAAAAAACTGTTACATTGGTTAAAACCAGTAAATATAGAAAAACAAGAGTAAAGAAAATCTCTAAAAATGCAGCTCGTAGAAAAATAAAAAGAAAAATGGCTAAAGATATGAGTCCTAAAGACAGACCTTTAACTATGTTAATTAAGGACACTGACAGAAGACCGTCACCACCTTTTCTAAGCTACAGAAGATAGCTTTATAAATTTAAAATTATGGCAAAAAAAGAAAATCCCTGTAAAGGCAAAAAAAAAGGAACAAAAGAATTAGTTACTTGTCAGTATAACAACAAAGTTATCTCTCAAAAAAAATATATTAGATTAATAAGGAAGATAACAGGTAAAAAAACAAGTTTGGCTGATATGAGTGGTATGAATTACACTCTCAGTGGACAAGCCTCAAGAGGAAAAGAATAAATTAATTATATTTGTATAAACATTAAAAATTAGAAATTATGGCACAAGGTTATAACTCAAGACTTGATGAATCATTAGGATCAAGACATAAAGGAAAGCACAAGCAATCTATGAAAGATCGTAGAAATGAATCAAAAGCAATGTCTAAAAAAATGTATGGACATGCATATGGTGCTGACAAGTCAATGTCTTACAGACACAAGTCATCTTGGAAACCTCACAGTTTTAAAAGATAAACTATGAAGGCTTTTCCAAAAATAAAAAAATCAAGGCAAGGTGCTTTTACATCTTGGGCTAAAAAAAATGGATTCAAAGATGCATGTAGTGCGGCGTCTGCAGTTATGAAGAGTAAAAAAAAATACTCTGGTAAAGTAGTTGCAATGGCCAATTATGCTAACAACTTTGGATGCAAAAGAAAATAAATTTAAATTAAATACTATGCCAAAAGCAAAAAAACCAACTTCAAAGAAAGCTAAGGTTAAAAAGCCTGTAGCTAAAAAAGAAGTTAAAGGAAAAGTAATAAAAACAAAGGTGGAAAAACCAACAATTGATATAACACATCAATATGTTCCACATGTACCAAGAAGAATTGATACAGTGCCTCCACCAAAAAAAGATTAAAATGGGAAAATTATTTATAAAAATAGGATTATGGATTCAAAAAATCTGGTGTAAGTTTCAATGTAAATGGAACTGGATGATATCTAAATTAATATTTAACGTTAAAGAATGCCCTGTAGCACAGTGTGTTTGTAAAAATTAAATTATGGCTGATAATAAATATAAAAGAGTCAAAGTATGTAAAACCAATAAAAAAGGTAAACAGAAATGCAAATTTAAAAAAGTTAAAAGAACCCCTGCTGAAATGAAGATTATAAACAAAAAGTTTATAGGATCTTCAATTAGTGAAGGTATGGGTGCTATAGGAGAATCATAAAATAAAAAACAAAATGAAATCAAGAGGCTTAGGCGATAGTATAGAAAAATTCACAAAGGCAACAGGAATTAAAAGTGTTGTAAATAAAGTAAGTAAAGCAACTGGAAGCGATTGCGGTTGTGATAAAAGGAGAGATACATTAAATAGAGTTTTTCCTTATAGTAGATAAAGAGATTTTTAACCCTCAAATAAAAAAAAATGGCATATCCAAAAATAACAGTTAACACCAGTAAAGCACTTGCGGTTATAGCAAGTGACTCAATCCCAATTCCTTCACCAAATGCTCAACAATTAGTAGGAGTAACATCTGCGGTAACTACAGACAAACTGGTTGCAGTAGGATCGGACTTTTCTAATGTAGTCGTTGGTGATATTGTATATAACACTACAGATAACACTGTTGCGACAGTTACAGCAATTGATTCTTCAACAATATTATCAATTAGTGCTGATATATTTACATCTTCTGAAAATTTTATTGTCTTTCAAGCTGGACCACAATTTGAACACAGAATAGAATCTTCAAGTGGATGTGTATTATATGTTGGAAGTAGTGAAGCCACTATGGATTTAGCAAAATCATTTGTTGATGTAAAAGTAAAAACAGTAAGCGGAGATATAGTTACATTTAGTAACTTCCCAGTAGGTGACTACTTACCTCTTCAAATTTTACAATTATATGCTACTGGAACTGATGCTGCGGCAGACAATAATTGTTTAGCAATTTGGTAAATTTAAAATTATGAAAAGAAAAAAGAAAGCAACTCCAAGTAGAGCTGGTGCAAGAGCAATGGTTCGTGCAAGAAAAAAGAATGTAAAAGCAAGAAAATCATCGGCATTAGGCAAAGCTAAAAGAGCTGCGGCTATGAAAAAAGCTGGTTCAAAAAAATATTAATAAAATGCAATATACTCAAACAAACACTGTAAGTGATAAAATAACATTTAACTATATATATGTAGAAAAGAAATGAGCAAAGAAAGTCTAACTCCCGACAGTAAATTCAGTTTAACGATAAAAGAATTAATTGCTGCAGCAGTTGGATTCTCATCTCTTATTGCAATGTATTTTACACTACAAGCTGACATATCAAAAGCTATGGAGCTACCCCTTCCTGAAGTTCAAAAAATTGAATTTGATTATAAGGATCAGTTGGTGAGAAAAACCATAGAACTAACTCAAGAAGATGTTAAAACAATTAAAGAAGATCTCTTAGAAATCAAGACACAATTAAATAAAATGGATGAAAGACTTTATGAAATAAGTAGGAAAAAATGAAAACATGGATAATATTATTGTTATTTCCACTCTACCTAAATGCGCAGAACTTTAAAGCAGACATTTCGGTAGTACAATTCTCTGCTTCATTTACTAAAGATTCTGAAATTTCACTCAAACCTTTCAAAGACTACAACACTTATACATTTTATATCTCAGATAAACCCGATATTTTTTCAAAAGAAAAAATTGTGTTTCTGCCAACAATTGTATTGTATTATAATAATAAGGAGGTTGTAAGAATGGAAAGTGATATATCACTAAAATTACCTGACAATACTCAAGATAGTCTTGAGCAACACATTGATGAAATTATAGAAAGTAAATTTTAGCTATGAAAAAAATTATAACACTAATATTATTATTTGTATCCTTTAATATACAAGGACAATTTTTAAAAGAATTATATAAAGATGTATTTAAATATGCAACAGTTTATGTGGCTGGAGATATAGGTAATGCATACGAAACACAAAGACCAAATTATTTTGTGAGAACTGATCCACAAAATTTATATGCAGTACCAGAAGTAATTGATAACACAATGTATCACCCATACGATTATAGATTTGGTGTAGGTATAAGAAAGTTAGCACGTTTTGATTATGAAATAAAAAGTAAACACTATTATGATGGAACTGAAAACAACAAAGCTTTATCAGCTCCAACTGCTGCGGTAAAAGGATTTGAGTATTTGCTGCATTATGAAAAAGAAAGAGAAAGATCAGAAGAGTTTGTAAACTCAAGATTTTTTATCAGGCACACTGGAAAAAATCATATTATAAAACTTGAACAAAGAGAAGAAGGCAATGTTGGTTTTAAATATCAAAGTGCAGAAGTAAGAGCACGACTACCAATAGGTTCTAAATTTAGTTTTTCAGCGGGAGTTATTGCACGAAGTCATGAAAAAGCTTATGGATATAATCCAATCGAAATTTGGTTGAATGAACTTGATGATAGTGGAAACCCTATAAATCCTTGGTACAGTTTAGGATTTGAATATGGTTATGATGATATATATTATACTCAAAACGATGAATATGGAAACACTACAAGTGATTGGTATTGGATAAATGAAGAAGGAGTAATTGTAGCTCATACAGATGTACAGTTTCGTGATCTTATTTTTGGTGACTTAATGAATAGATACAATAATGAAATATGGGATGAATTATCTGCATATGCTGAAGTAGCACCTATTGTGGGTTTTGACATGTATCATTACACTGATAAATTTTGGTTGCATTCATATGCAAATTGGATATTACCATATCACAAATACTTTAAAGGTGATTCAGATTTCAATTATTTAAACAGAAATAATTGGGGTCTTGGAGGATTAAAACAAGATTCATCTCCAGAACAATGGTCTGACTATCAAATAGGATTAATTACTGGATGGAAAATTACCAAGACATTAGGAATTTTTATAGAAGGAGAATATTTAAAAATGTGGGACTCAGAAATTTTTAATTCATCAATAGGTTTAAATATAAGATTATGACAACATACGTATCAAGTAAAAGTACAATTAAACAAAAAGGTAAAACTGGCAAAAGATTTAAATCTAAATACAAGTCTAAGTCAGTAGTACAGGATTACACTAAAGACAGTAAGGTTAAAAGCACTTCAGTTTTAAAACAAAAGGGTAAAGATGGAGGTAAATTTAAATCTAAAACCAAAAGTGTAAGCTTAGGAAATGGCAAGTATAGAGTGTGTAAAGTAAAAGATGGAGGTAAATCTAAATGTAGAGTTATAACTAAAAAGTCTGCATCAAGAAAAACAAGAAGAATGATTAAATGAAAAAATTAAGTCCACATATAACTATAGCAGAAGCACTTCATTCTAATACAGCTAAAAGGTTGGATATAGACAATACTCCTTCCGATGAACATTTAGGTAATATGTTAACTGTGGCTGAGATGATATTCGAACCACTTAGAACTTTTATTGGAGGACCTATAAAAATAACTTCTTTTTATAGATCACCAGCTCTTAATAAAGCTGTAGGTGGGGCTACTAAAAATGGAAAGCCTACATCACAGCATTGTAAAGGACAAGCTATAGATATTGATGATGTATATGGACATGCTTCTAATAAACAAATGTTTGATTGGATTAGAGCTAACTTAGATTATGATCAAATGATATGGGAGTTTGGAACAGATGAAAACCCATCTTGGGTGCATATATCTTATGTGGATGCTGAATCAAATAGGAACAGATGCTTGAAGGCATATAAAAAAAATGGTAAAACTCGTTATTCAGTAATTTAGTAAATTTGTATTATGGCGTATCCTAAAAAAAAACCAAAGGGCAAAATACTACCTATTCCAGCTTCACATAAAAAAAGATTAGGTGCTGCTGGTAGTTTAGGACTGATTGGTGGTGCAGGTAAAGGCATTGTGCAAATTGGAAAAAAAGTTTTTAAGAAAATTGCAAAGAAAGTTGCTTTAAATAAAATGAGTAATAGAAAAAAGAAAAAGAAAAAAAATGGCAGGTAGAACTAAAGGAAAAAAAGTTTGTTGGCAATATGGAAAAGGTAAATACTGTGGTACATTAATACCGAGTATGGAAACATCTACACATAGATATGCTCGTACAGAAAATGGAAAAGTAAAGTCTTTACCTAAAAACAAGTAATGGCAATACGCAGAACTACAAAAGGCAAAGGAGCTAACTATAGATCTACAAAGTCAGGAGCAGGTATGACTCAAAAAGGAGTAGCTGCATATAGAAGAGCTAATCCTGGTTCTAAATTAAAAACAGCAGTCACTGGTAAAGTAAAACCTGGAAGTAAAAGAGCTAAAAGGAGAAAGTCATACTGTGCTCGTAGTTTAGGTCAACTAAAAAGAAGTAGTGCAAAAACAAGAAATAACCCTAACTCGAGAATAAGACAAGCTCGAAGAAGATGGAAATGTTAATATGAAAGATATATTATTAAAAATATTTGGTGGTGCTGCAGGAGGAGTAGCAGATAAACTAACTAATGTAGTAGACAAATTTGTTAGAACTAAAGATGAAAAAGCTCAGTTTGAAAAAGAGATGACTCAAATTTTTATTCAAGCAGAATCTGAGCAACAAAAAAATGTTACTGAAAGATGGAAGGCTGACATGGCTTCTGATAATAAGTTATCAAAATCAGTTAGACCTTTAGTTTTAATCTTCTTATTTGTATCTACAGTTTTGCTTATCTTTATTGATTCAGGATTTATTAACTTTGCAGTTGATGATGAATGGAAGGAACTTTTAAAAATGTTGCTTATAACAATAACTGCTGCCTACTTCGGAGGGCGTAGTTACGAAAAGGGAGCTTCAATAAAAAAAAATAAATAATGGCAAGAATAAGTACATATGTTAATGATACTGATGTCGTTGGTGCTGATAAATGGATTGGTTCTGATTCGCAGAATAATTTTCAAACAAAAAACTTTACTGCAGCAGATGTAGCAAAGTTTATTAATGGAGCTGGAAATGAAAGTCAAACATTCAAATATCTTTACAGTCAAGCTGGAGCTCCAGGAACTGTAAGACCTGCAGGTAGTTTAAGTTTTGCAAATGGTGGTGCAGCAACTGTAGCATTAAATACACTAAGTAATTTTGTATTAAGTGTAACATCAGAAAATCAAGGGGGAAAAACCTTAAATGTATCTACATGGTACAACTCTCCATTAGTAGGATCAGACATATTATTAACACAATGTGATGATGTAACTCAATGGGGAATATATCGATGGGTATCAGCTACACAAAAGGCTGATCCATTGTTTTATGACATTGTTGTTACACATACTGACAGTAATGGGAGCTTAACACAAGGTAAAGATTATTTTATATCTTTGCTAACATATAATGCATCTGGAGCTGGAGGTGATAAAAATGAGGTTAGTGCACAGTTTACTATTCCTAATGGGGGTGGGTTTGTTGAAATAACTCATGCTTTAAATAAATTTCCAGCAGTGCAAATAAGTGAAGGAACTCAAGCAGCTCCAACACAAATTATAAATTGTAAAATAACTTATGTAAACACCACAAAAGTTAGGTTAGATTTCGATCAAGGCTTTACAGGGGTGGCAGTATTAAACTAAAAAACTATGGCAATAAAATATTTATCTAATATTGATCTTACGAATGGTCAATTAAAAAACTTTAAAGTTGACAATGTCACCGCTGATCCCTCAGTAACAGGTGAAGGTCAAATGATTTGGAGATCAGATACAAATCAAATGAAGTTCTATGATGGTAACAACTGGCAAACTATCGGAACAAGTGGAGGATCGGTAACTTCAGTAGGTCTTTCTATAAGTAATTCAACTGCTTTAGCTGTAGATGCAGGAAGCACACCAATTACTGGCTCAGGTACTTTAGATTTAGACTGGCAAGGAACAGCAAGTCAAGTTGTTTTAGGAGATGGAACTATGGGAACATTGACAAGTGGAACAATGTCCAGTTTTATTTTATCTGCAGACAGTGGCTCTAATCAAACGATTGTTGATGGAAACACAATAGATATTGCCGGAACTGCGGGTAGAGTTGAAACTGTAGTTGGTAATACAGACACAGTAACAATCGACTTAGCAACAAGTGGAGTAACTGCAGGAAGTTATACATCGGCTGATATTACAGTTGATGCATATGGTAGAATAACTACTGCTGCAAGTGGTGGAGCTGGAACAATGTCATCATGGACATTATCTGGTGATTCTGGTTCATCTCAAACAATTAATGATGGTAATACTGTAGATATAGCGGGAGGTACAGGTATAAATACTGCTGCTGGTGCAACAGATACTTTAACAGTAACCTTAGCAGACACTGCGGTAACACCTGGTTCTTATACTTATGCAACTATAACTGTAGATCAACAAGGTAGATTAACTGGAGCATCAACTGGAACATCTCCTGGAACTATGAGTTCTTGGACATTAAGTGGAGATGGAGGTTCATCTCAAACAATTGCAGATGGTAATACAGTAGATATTGCAGGTGGTACAAAAATTACTACTACAGCTTCAGCTACAGATACTTTAACAGTAGCTCACGATACACAATCACAAACTAATTCAACACCATCTTCTACTCTATCAAGCGGAGGTACATTTTCAGCTCTTTCTGCAAATGTAAGTGTTGATTCAACAGGTCATGTAACAGGTCAAGCTCTTTCAACATATACGTTACCAACTTCCGATAATTATGGATCTTGGACATTGGCAGCAGATAGTGGTGCTTCACAAACAATAAGTAGTGGTAACACTGCAAGTGTATTAGGTGGAGTAGGATTAACTTCTGTAGCATCAGCAACTGATACTGTAACAATTAATCTTAATGACACAGCAGTAACTGCAGGAAATTATACATTAGCGAGTATTACTGTTGATGATCAAGGTAGAATTACTGCGGCAAGTAATGGTTCATCTGGTTCAATGTCGAGTTGGACACTTAGTGCAGATAGTGGTAGTAATCAAACAATTAATGATGGAAACACAGTAGATATAGCAGGAGGAAGTGGTATTGCAACCGCAGCCAGTGCAACTGATACTGTTACAGTTAACCTTGATATTAATGGATTAACTGCTCATACAGTAGTACCAGCAGATTTTATTCCTGTTTATGATGTAAATGGAACAGCAAATAAAAAATCTGCAGTACAAGACATACACCTTAACCAATGGGGTGATGCAGAAGGAGATGTAGACTTTGGTGCAAATAAATTATTAGATGTAGCAACTGGTACTAATGCAACAGACGGTGTAAATTTAGCACAAGTACAAGCTATTGCTGGAGGAGTCGGTGTATTCCAAGGAGGGTACAATGCATCAAGTGATCCAGGTACTCCAAATATTAGTGGAAGTAGTAATGTCGCTTTAGATACTGGTGACTTTTATGTAGTAACAAACGATGGTGATATTACATTTAGTGATCAGACAGTAAGCGTTGAAGTAGGTGATTTAATATTTGCTAATGCAGCAATTACAGCAAGTAGCAATCCTGCATCTACAGCTTATACTATTGTAATACAAGATCAAAACATTGCGGGTTCAGGCTCAACAGATGGTGCAACAGAAAAAGGTGTTGCTGGTTTTGATAGTGCTAACTTTACTGTTAGTGCAAATGGTTGGGTGCAATTAAATAATCAAGGAACTACAGGTAACTTTGGCTCGGCTACTGAAACAGTAACCATTGGAGTTAATGCTGATGGAATTATTACTTCGGCTTCAGAACAAAACATTGCAATTACAGCTTCTCAGGTAACTGATTTCTGTACTGCAGTTGAAACTTGTGTTGATAGTAATTTAACATACTCTCAAAATATTGGAGATGGAACTGCAACTTCATATACTGTTACGCATGGCTTAGGGTTAAATGTAATAGTACAATTATATGATAATAGCTCTTTAGATACTGTATATGCAGATGTTGTAAGAAGTAGTACATCAAGTGGTCAAGTTACAATAAGTACAAACAGCCCGATTGCTACAAACGATGTCAAAGTATTAGTATCTAAGTGTGCATAAACACTTAAATAGAATATGGCAATTAAATATTTATCAAGTCTTGACATAGATGGAGGCATAACTACTGGTAGCTCATCCACAATAGCTGGAGCAAGTTTTACTTCAGGATTAGCGATGGGTAGTAATAAAATCACAAGTCTTGCTGATCCAACAGCAGCTCAAGATGCGGCAACGAAAAACTATGTAGATAGTTTAGGTGTAGGAGTAACTGAAGTAGATGCTTCAGGCTCTTTCAATGGTATATCATTAATTACAAGTCCAGCAACAGGAATAATTAGCACTGGTACAGTTTCATTAAGTGGAACTTTAGCTATAAACAATAGTGATTGGAGTGGTACTGACTTAGCAATAGCTAATGGAGGTACAGGAGCTTCTTCAGCAGCTAATGCTCTTATTAATTTAGGAGGTTCTAATGTTGGAATAAACATATTTGAGGCTACCGATCCAAGTGCTGTAACTTTTCTTAGAGCAAATGCCGACAATTCAGTAAGTTTTTTAAGTGCTTCAGATTTCAGAACAGCTATAGGTGCGGGAACAGGTGGAGGCACAATGTCATCGTGGACACTTCAAACAGATTCAGGTGGAGGTGCTGCGGCAACTGTAACTAATACAAATACAGTTATATTCACCAGTGGAAACAGTTCATTAGATATAACAAACTCAGGATTAAGCACAAGTATTAATATGCCTAATTCAGGAGTTACTGCAGGGTCTTATACTTTATCTACTATAACAGTAGATGCTCAAGGTAGGGTTACATCCGCAAGTAGTGGTTCTTCGGGATCTATGACTAATTGGTTTTTAACAGGAGATAGTGGAACTGCAGAATCTATTACACAAGGTGAAACAGTAGATATAGCTGGTGGAACAAATATAACCACTTCGGTTTCTGGAAATACCATAAACATAGACAATGATATTACAAACAATGATCAATTAACAAATGGTGCGGGATATACAACTAATATAGGTGATATAACTGCTGTTTCTGCTGGAGATGGTTTATCAGGTGGAGGAATAGCTGGTTCTGTATCTCTTGCTGTAGACTATACAGGTTCAGATAATATTATTTTATCAGCTCCATCATCAGCAACAGGAACATTAAGTACAAGTGATGTTATTTTAGTTAGTAGTAATTCTAACTCAAATGTATTTGATTCAACAATAGGTAATTTACCTTTTACAAATAATAGTGGAGATATTACAAATGTATCTACTACCTCACCAATAGGCGGAGGAGGTTCAAGTGGATCGGTAACTATAACACATGATAATTCAGGAGTAACAGCGGGTTCATATACTAATGCAACTGTAACAGTAGATGCAAAAGGACATGTTACTGGGGCATCAAGTGGAAGCTCTCCTTCAACACCAACATTATCACAAGTATTAGCACAAGGAGACACAACAGGAGGTCAAAATATTGTATTTGGTTTATCAAGTGGTAATCCAGGTAGTGATGATGTATTAAGATTTGGTGGTGGTACAGGTGATCCTAAGTTAGAAATATATTCTACAATAGCAAACTCAGTTATTAAAGAGTCAGCAACAGGAGCATTATATATTCAAGGAGAATATATTTATTTAACAGACAGTACAGATACAGCAAAATATATACAATTAGAACAACCTAATTCTATAGTAAAACTTAACTATAATGGTGCGAATAGATTAACAACCACATCTGCAGGTGTAACTATACAGGGTGTAGTTACTGCTACAGGAGGTACATCTTCAGAATGGAATACATCATATGATAATATGATTACAGGCTTTAGTGATAGTGGTAGTTCAACAATAACATTAACATTAACTCAACAAGATGGTGGAAGTTTACAAACTTCTTTCCCAGTACCTCAAGGTGATATTACAAGAGTAATTGCTGGCACAGGATTAAGTGGAGGAGGCACATCGGGAGATGTAACATTATCTCTTGGGAGTCTTGATATTTCTCAGTTTACAAATGACTCAGGATATACAACCAATACTGGTACTACCACTGCATCAAACTCTCAAACATTTACCAATAAATCAGGTAATATATCCCAATGGTCAAACAACTCAGGATATACAACTAATACTGGTACAACAACCCCATCTAACACTCAGACATTTACTAACAAGTCTGGTAACATTTCACAATGGACTAATGATAGCGGTTATACCACAAGTTCAGGAGTAACATCTGTTTCTACAGGAAATGCAAACACATTAACTAAAAGTGGTACTACTGCGGTTACTTTAACACCAAATACTGGAGCTGTTACTAATGGAGGTGGAAATCTTGCTACAGGAGATCAAATATATGATTTCGTTACAGCACAGATTGCGAACATACCTTCAGGTTTAGCTTTTGAAGGCAACTGGAATGCAGCTACAGACAATCCAGACTTATCTGGACTTTCTCCTGATAATGGTCAATTTTGGATAGTATCAGTTGCTGGTTCAACTAACTTAGATGGAATAACTGATTGGAAAGTAGGAGACTGGGCTATATATGTAGACAATGGAGCTGGAACAGATGCATGGCAAAAAGTTGATAACACCTCTATATTAAGTGGATCTGGATCATCGGGTAGAATGTCATTTTGGACTGGAGCTTCTTCATTAAGTAGTGATGCTGATTTAACTTATAATAGTGGAACAAATGTATTAACAGTAGGTAGTGGAACTTCAACAGAATGGGACACATCCTACGATAATATGATAACTGGTTTTAGTGACAGTGGTTCATCTACAGTTACTTTAACTTTAACACAACAAGATGGTGGTACGCTATCAACTTCATTCGCTGTACCACAAGGAGACATAACAGCAGTTAATGCTGGGACTGGTATAAGTGGAGGTGGAACTTCAGGATCAGTAACAATTACAAACTCAGATAGAGGTTCTTCACAATACATATACAAAAACTTTACTGCCGACAATGGTGGTACTGCGGTAGCTAATAGTAACAATGATACTATAGATATAGCTGGAGGTACAAATATTAATACTGCTCGTTCTGGTGATACTATTACTATTAACAACGAAATAACTAATAACAGCCAGTTAACAAATGGAGCTGGTTATACCACAAACACTGGTACAACTACTGCTTCTAATACTCAGACATTTACAAATAAATCAGGTAATATTTCTCAGTGGACTAATGATTCTGGATACACTACTAACACTGGAACTACTACAGCAAGTAATACTCAAACATTTACTAATAAAAGCGGTAATATTTCTCAGTGGACTAATGATAGTGGATATACTACAAACAGTGGAGATATAACTGGTGTAACTGCTGGTTCAGGAATATCAGGTGGAGGAACTTCAGGTACTGTTACAATAACTAATTCCGATAAAGGTTCAAGTCAAGCTATATATAAAAACATAGCTACACAAAGTGGTACTGCAACAGCTAATAGTAATAATGATACGTTAACTATTACTGGAGGAGGAGGAACTTCTACTTCAAGAAGTGGAGATACTATTACAATTACTTCTACTGATACAAACACAAATTATTATGCAGATAGTTTGTCATTTAATACTGGTAATGGAATATTAACTTTAGGTAGATCAGGTCTTAGTAGCTTAACAGTTGATCTTGATGGAAGATATGTTACATCTTCGGGAGTAACTTCAGTGGCAACAGGAACTGGATTAACTGGTGGAACTATTACATCATCAGGAACTTTATCACTTAACTTAAATGGTTTATCAACAACAACAACTGCTGGTAATGCAGATTTCTTTGCAGTAGTAAACAGTAGTGGTACACAATATAAAATAGCACCAGGTAATATAAACATATCTACATTTAACAACAATTCAGGATTTACAAGTAATGCAGGAGATATTACTGCAGTAACTGCTGGAACAAACCTAACAGGGGGTGGTACGAGTGGATCAGTTACACTTAATATGGCAACTGGTGGAATTGGATCAGGAACTTATGGTTCTACATCTAATGGCACTAAGATAGATAATATTACTATAGATGCTTATGGTAGAGTAACTGCTGTAACAACAGGAGCAACTGGTTCTTCTTCTACATCAGGAACTGTTACAAGTGTAGCAACAGGCACTGGGCTTACTGGTGGCACAATTACTTCAAGTGGAACTCTTTCTTTAAATGTTGGAAGTTCAGGAAATTGGTGGAGTAAAGCAGTGTATATCGGTTCAGATGGATTATCAGAAATTGGAAAATACCTTGACTGGCATGATAGCTCATCTTCAACAGCAGACTTTAGTGCAAGAATGACTTGTTCAGGATCACAGATTCAATTTAGTGGAGATATATATGCAGCAAGTACAATTAATTCAAATGCAGATTTAAGATCTCCAATACTCTATGACTCTGCAAACACAAACTTTTATTTTGATGGAAGCTCAACTGGAGACTCTATTAGAGTTGCTGGAGACATTGTAGCTTACTATTCAGATGAAAGATTAAAAGATATTCAAGGAAATATACCAGATGCTTTAAACAAAGTAAAACAACTTAATGGTTTCTATTACACTGCTAACGAAAAAGCACAAGAATATGGTTACGAAGCAGATAAAAAAGTTGGGTTATCAGCTCAACAAGTAGAAGCTGTATTACCTGAAATAATAAAAGAAGCACCTATCGGTGATGGTTATAAAACTGTTGATTATGCGAAGGTTGTACCTTTACTTGTAGAAGCAATAAAAGACTTGTCAAAAGAGTTGGAAGAAGTAAAGAAACAACTAAAACATAACTAACAATGGCTGTACCAAGTAGTGGGACTTTAAATCAAAAAGGATTAGCACAAGAGTGTTTGAGTGGTACTTATGGATCAGGGAGTATCAGTGGTAGAATATGTTTAGATAATTTAGTTAATGGTGGACAATGTGGCTCAGGCTCAGAAACTTATCCAACTATAAACACCTCTTCTCCATCACATCCCAATACTTCTGTTCCCTACGAATTTTCTGAATTTTATGGATATGATAAAGATGCTACATCATCTATTGAACGATTTAGAACACCTTTCACTTATCCTAAAAAAGTATTTGGTTGTTCTCAAACTTGTAATGCTTCTATGTTTACCTCTGGTGCAATTGCAGTAGGAGTTAATGTATATACGAACTCAGGTCTATCCAGTCCCATAGCTAATGGTAACTGGGGGGGAGCTGGAACATCTTCTGGAGCATCATCTACTTATGTTTTTACTATTGTATTTGGAACTGGTTATTTAAGTAGTATATTATTATGTAGCGGACCATCTGATGAAAGATTAAAAAAGAATATAAAACAAATAGGTGTTTCACGAAAAGGTGTAAACATATATGAGTTCGAATATAAATATGCAGATTCCCATCCTCAACACTTTTTTGGAGGTAAATTTCAAGGGGTATTAGGACATGAAGTTCCTTGGGCGGCAACTGAAAATAAGCATGGGTTTTTAGAAGTAGATTATTCAAAAGTAGATGTAATTTGTAAATCAATATGAAAATAGAAGTATTAAAACTGCAGCAATACGAAGGTAAAAACTTTAGTGTAACTAAGAGTCAAGGTCAAGCAAGAATGTATTTTGGAGACAATTACATTGATAATGAAGATTACTATGCTGATTATATGTTAGGTCAGTGTGAATGTCCTTTATCAGAACTGTTTGATGGAGTAGGAACTAATAGTATACTTATCTGTGGTTTAGGAATGGGATTAGTTCCATTATTAGCTAACACTTTGTATAAAAAAGTAGATGTTATTGATTATGATCAAGAGCTAATAGATTATGCGATTAACAGAGAAATAATACCAGTTGGTGTAGGTTTGTTTAATGCCAATGCATATACATATACTCCTTCACAGAAATACGATGTTATCTTAATTGATTTATGGTGGGATGCTAATGATATAACTGATGAGGAAAAAGACACGTTGTTGTCTAACTATGAAAACTATTTAAATGAGAATGGAAAAATTATCTTGCCTGTTACATTTAATTCATTGTAAAATTATTTTTACTATCTTTGTGAAATAAATGTTTAACAATAAAATTTAATAAAATGTCAAAAAAATTAACTCAAGAAGAATTAAAAAGTATTCAAGATTTAAATCAAAGATTTATGAATACTAAAGTAGCAATTGCAGATGCAGTTGTAAGTCAACAAGCAATGGTTGAAGCTTTAGGAACTATACAAGCAGAGTTTAAAGAAGTTGAAGCAAAGATGACAGAGAAGTATGGAGAGAATGCAACAATAGATTTAAAAACTGGTGAAGTAAAAGATCCAGAGCCAGTTAAAGAGAAAGAAGAAAAGAAAAAATAAATGGCAAGAATAAGTAACACATCTGCATATCCAAATATTGTAGCTCCAACAACTACAGATTACTTAGTATTAACTGATAAATCAGATAATTTAGTAACTAAAAGCTGTACATTAGGAGACTTACAAAATTTATTTGGTGTAGATACTTTGGTTGCTCATGTTCAAGTTAATTCTGCTGAACAATTACTATTATCAACAACACCTAAAGAGTTAATTGCAGCTCCAGGAGCTAACAAAGTTATTGATATAATGGATGCGGCTATCTATGTAGATGCTGGTTCAAGTGTATATAACTATGGTAATAACTTAGTTGTAAAGAATGGTAATGCATATGATTTGTTTTCTATCACTGCTCAGACCGCAAACTTTGCTACAGATATTGTAAAAAAGTTTCAAATTGCTACAGGGGTATTACCACAAAATACAGCAGTCACATTGAACACCGCAGCAAACCCAACCCAAGGTAATGGTGTGCTTTACTTAAATTTGTATTATCGAGTTCTGAATGTAGGAGCTTCATTTTAATTTAATGGATATACGAAAAATTTCTATAGGAGCAGACTATAAGTCTGGTGCAATGCATTACATTGTCGGTCAAGATGTCTTGGGTGGTAAATATGCTATTCATCTCATACAAGAAGAAAACTCGGCATATAAAATTTGGATAATACGAAATGAAGAAGTATTACTTTGGAAAGAGTTTAAAACTACAATGCCTATCTCTTTAGAATACAATATACACTTTTAATGAAGTCCCCTTATTCTTTTTTAGTTACACCTATCAATGACAGAAGGTATAACAATATAAAAAAAATAGGTGAAGTAGATTTTATAACAAGCACATCTGAAGAAGATCATAAAGCCTCTAATAGATTTGCTACAGTAAAAGCTACACCATTAGGATATAAAGGTGAAATAAAAAAAGGAGATGTTTTAGTTGTTCATCACAATGTGTTTAAATTTTATAATGACATGTATGGTAGAAGAAAAAGTGGCAAAAGTCATTTTAGAGATAATCTTTTTTTAGTTGATCCTGATCAGTTTTTTTTGTATAAAAGAGATGAGGAATGGAGAGGACACGATAAATATTGTTTTGTAAAACCTTCGGAAAAAAAAGAAAGTTTTATAGAAAAAGGAGGAAGCATAGAGCCTTTAATTGGTGTAATAAAATATATTAACAAAGAGCTTGAAGAGTTGGGTTTAGAAGTGGGTGATGAAATTGCTTATCTACCTGATAGTGAATATGAATTTATAATTGATAACGAAGTGTTATACAGAATGTTTACTTCACATATAACATTAAAACTTTAATATGGATATAAAAGATATTAAGTTACAAATTATAAATGCAGGAGAAAAAGCTGTAAGGCAACTTATTAGAGTTGCAAAAGAAGAAATAATCAAACCAGATCCCGAGGATGAGTTAGCTGCAGATAGATTAAAAAATGCTGCGGCTACAAAAAAGTTAGCTATTTTTGATGCTTTTGAAATACTCAAAAGAATTGAAGATGAAAAGTTATTATTAGAAGGTAATGAAGTTAAAAAAACAAAAGGCCCTCAAGGATTTGCAGAATCAAGATCCAGGTAGTTTATATACTATCATAAAAGATGTTGTTCCAAAAAATGTTATGTCTCGAAAAAATAAAGCTCGAGCATGGCAACCAGGGTATAATGAAAAGTATGATATAGTAGTTATATCTCAAGATGGAACTATAGGTGACATCTATGATATTAACTATGTTAAAATAGCTCTTCCTTCTACACCTAAATTAAGTTCTAAAAAAGAAAAGTCACAACAGTTTTGGAAAGCATTAGATTATCCTAAAGAACTTAAAAGAGTACAAACAATATTTCAGTGGCACGAAGCACCTCCAAACTTTAAAAATAGATGGATTGATTTTGTAGAAAATGAATTTAATAAAAGAGAGCAAGGTCACTGGTTTTTAAACAATGGTGTTCCAACTTATATTACAGGCACACATTACATGTATTTGCAATGGACTAAAATTGATGTAGGTCACCCTGATTTTAGAGAAGCTAATCGTATATTTTATATATATTGGGAGGCATCTAAATTAGATAAAAGAAGTTTTGGAATGTGTTATTTAAAAATAAGGCGTTCAGGATTTTCTTTTATGAGTTCTTGTGAGGGAGTTAATACTGCTACTATATCTAAAGATTCCAGAATCGGCATATTATCTAAAACAGGTTCAGATGCAAAAAAAATGTTTACTGATAAAGTTGTTCCAATCTCTAATAATTATCCTTTCTTTTTTAAACCCATTCAAGATGGTATGGATAAACCAAAAACCGAATTAGCCTATCGTGTACCAGCTTCTAAGATAACTAAGAAAAACATGTATGATATGGGTGAAGAAGAGTTAGAAGGTTTAGATACTACAATTGACTGGAAAAATACTTCTGACAATAGTTATGATGGAGAAAAACTACAATTACTATTACATGATGAAAGTGGTAAATGGGAAAAACCTGAAAATATTTTAAACAATTGGAGGGTTACTAAAACTTGTTTAAGATTAGGAAGTAAAATTATTGGTAAATGCATGATGGGTTCTACCTCTAATGCATTAGACAAAGGAGGTAATAATTTTAAACAATTATTTTATGATTCCGATCCTTCTAAAAGAAATGCTAATGGACAAACCAAGAGTGGTTTATATAATTTATTTGTTCCTATGGAATGGAACATGGAAGGCTTCATAGATAAATATGGTATGCCAGTTTTAAGAAATCCCAACACATATGTGGATGGAATAGATGGAGAAAATATTTATCAAGGTGCAATTGATTATTGGGAAAATGAAGTAGAGTCATTAGCTGTTGATCCTGATGCTTTAAATGAATTTTATAGGCAATTTCCTCGTACTGAATCTCATGCATTTAGAGATGAAAGCAAACAATCATTATTTAATTTAACAAAACTATATCAACAAATCGATTATAATGATTCTTTAATTATTAAACATCATGTGGTTCAAGGAGGTTTTCATTGGAAGGATGGTATAAAAGATAGTAAAGTAATATGGACACCAAATTCAAGAGGAAGATTTTTTGTATCTTATGTTCCTAAACCTGAACAACAAAATAATGTTATTACAAAGAATGGTAAAAAAATTCCAGGTAATGAACATTTAGGTTCGTTTGGTTGTGACTCATATGATATTTCAGGAGTTACTGTGGGTAGTGGTTCTAATGGAGCATTACATGGTTTGACTAAATTTAATATGGATGAGTGGCCAAGTAATCATTTTTTTTTAGAATATATAGCAAGACCACAAACTGCAGAAATATTTTTTGAAGAAGTATTAATGGCATGTGTTTTTTATGGTATGCCAATATTGGTTGAAAATAATAAACCTCGTTTATTATATCATTTTAAAAACAGAGGATATAGAGGTTTTAGCTTAAATAGACCAGATAAAACATTTAATAAATTATCTAAAACAGAAAGAGAATTAGGAGGTATACCCAACACATCTGAAGATGTTAAACAAGCTCATGCATCTGCAATTGAATCTTATATAGAAAAATACATTGGCTTAGATATGGAGGGTACATTTAGAGAAAAAGATGATATGGGTATGATGTATTTTCAAAGAACATTAGAAGATTGGGCTAAGTTTGATATAAGCAATAGAACCAAGTTTGATGCGGCAATAAGCACTGGTTTGGCCATTATGGCAAATCAAAAACACTTATATACCCCGACAAAAGAAAAGTCAAAAATTAGCATTAACTTTGCAAGGTATAACAACAAAAGTTCAGTAAGTCAATTACTTAATAGATGAAGAAGGTAAATATAGATATTAAGGCTGCTGCATTTCCAGATCAATTTGTTTCTGATTCCGAAAAAGCTACAGTAGAGTATGGGCTACAGGTGGGACAAGCAATTCAATACGAATGGTTTCGTAGAGATAGCAACACTTGTAGATTTTATAGCCAATGGGCAGAGTTTAATAAATTAAGACTCTATGCTCGTGGTGAACAGTCTATTGCTAAATATAAAAACGAATTAGCTATAGATGGAGATTTATCTTATCTAAACTTAGATTGGACACCAGTTCCAATTATTCCTAAATTTATTGATATTGTAGTTAATGGAATGCAAGACAGAATGTTTAAAGTAAAAACATATGCTCAAGACGCAATGTCTGCAGAAAAAAGAAGTAAATTTCAAGATATGGTTGAAGAAGATATGTTGGCTAAACCAATATTATCTCAAATGACTCAAGACTTTGGTATTGATGTATTTAATGTGCCTGAAGAAGAATTACCTGAATCAGGAGAAGAACTTGAGTTGTTCATGAACTTAAAGTATAAACCAGCAATAGAAATAGCTTGTGAAGAAGCAGTCAACACTTTGTTGGCAGAAAATCATTATGATGATGTTCGTAAAAGAATTGATTATGATATGGCTACTTTAGGAGTAGGTATGGCTAAACATGAGTTTCTACCTGGTCAAGGAGTAAAAGTAGATTATGTTGATCCAGTAAATGTTGTATACAGTTACACTGAAGATCCTTATTTTAAAGATTGTTTTTATTGGGGTGAAATTAAAACAGTTCCAATAACTGAGCTTATTAAAATTGATCCTACACTTACTAATGAAGATTTAGAAGAAATATCTAAATATAGTCAGTCATGGTATAATTACTATCAAACTGCACAAATGTATGAAAACAGTATGTTTTATAGAGATACTGCAACACTCATGTATTTTAATTATAAAAGCACTAATTCATTTGTTTACAAAAAGAAAAGAATGGAAGATGGTACTTTTAAAACTGTAGAAAAAACTGATGAGTTTAATCCACCTGAAGAAATGATGAAAGAAGGTAAATTTGAAAGAGTGGAAAAAAAGATTGATGTATGGTATGAAGGGGTAATGGTTATGGGTACAAACATTGTTCTGCAGTGGCACATGATGGAAAATATGGTGAGACCAAAATCTTCTAATCAGTTTGCAATGCCTAATTATGTAGCTTGTGCTCCAAGAATGTATAAAGGAACACATGAATCTTTAGTTAGAAGAATGATTCCTTTTGCTGATTTAATTCAAATGACTCATTTAAAAATTCAACAAGTAGTATCAAGAGTTGTACCAGATGGTGTATTTATTGATGCTGATGGATTAAATGAAGTAGATTTAGGTACAGGTCAAGCATATAACCCTGAAGATGCATTACGATTGTATTTTCAAACTGGTAGTGTTGTGGGTAGAAGTTACACTGGTGATGGTGAATTTAATAATGCACGAGTTCCTATTCAACAGTTAAATTCTAACACAGGAGCTGGTAAGTTACAAATGTTAATTGGTAATTATAATCATTATTTAGACATGATTAGAACAGTAACAGGTTTAAATGAAGCAAGAGATGGCTCAAGTCCAGATCCTAATTCATTAGTTGGTGTTCAAAAGTTAGCAGCATTAAATTCAAATGTAGCAACAAGACATATTTTAGATGCAAGTTTATTTATTGCGAGAAGAATGGCTGAATGTTTAACAATTAGAACTGCAGATATTCTTAAATATGCAGACTTCAAAGATGAATTTGCAATGCAAATAGGTAAATATAATCTTGCAATATTAGAAGATATTAAAGATTTATACATTTATGATTTTGGAGTTTTTATAGAACTTGCTCCTGATGAAGAACAAAAAGCAATGCTTGAACAAAATATTCAAATGGCATTGTCTAAAGAAAATATAAGCTTGGAAGACGCAATTGATATTAGGGAAATACATAATATTAAAATGGCTAATCAGTTGTTAAAAGTTAAGAGAAAGAAAAAACAAGAAGCTGAACAAGCTCAACAAATGCAGGCTCAACAAATGCAGGCCCAACAAGCTATGCAACAACAACAAGCTGCAGCAGAGATTGCAATGCAAAAACAAAAAATGGAAACTGAAGGTAAAATAGCAATTGAACAAGCTAAGATCGGTTATGAGATACAAAAGCTGACTGCAGAGAAAGAACTTAAATTAGCATTAATGGCGGAAGAGTTTCAATATAATATGCAACTAAAAGGAATGGAACAAAAAGCTATTGATGTTAGAGAAGATGCTAAGGAAGAAGGAAAATCTCAACGAATTAGTCAACAATCTACACAGACATCTAAAATGATAGAACAGAAAAAAAGAGATTTACCACCAGTAAATTTTGAATCAAACGAAGATAGTTTAGATGGTTTTGACTTGGCAGAGTTCGATCCAAGATAGGCTAAATAAAGACTAAAATAATTGTATAACTTTGTAGAAATTAAATTTAATATAATATGGAATTAAAAGTAAGAGCTGTAGAAGGCAACGAAAACAAATCAAAAGCTGAAATAGAAGAACAACTTCTAAACAAGCATGAAGAAGAATTAAAACAAGAAGAGCCACAAGCAGTTGAAGAAACTGAAAAAGTGGTAGAGGAACAACCTCAAACAGAGGATGAAAGTAAAACTCCCTCATCAGAGTTAAATGATGAAGACGTTCTTTCTTTTTTGAAGAATAGATATGACAAAGAAATAAATTCAGTTGATGAACTTTTTACAGAAAAAGAAGTAAATGAACCATTACCTGAAGATGTTTCTGCGTATTTAAAGTACAAGCAAGAAACTGGTCGTGGTATAGATGATTTCTATAAATTACAAAGAAATTATGATACTATGGAAGATGAGGCTGTACTTGCTGACTATATTGCAACAAACGAAGAAGGTTTAGATGCAATAGATATTCAAGATATCATGGAGGATAAATTTGGCTTTGATGAAGAGTTAGATGAACCGAAAGATATTAAGAAGAAAAAGTTAGCTAAAAAACGAGAACTCGCAAAGGCGAAGAAGTTTTTTAATGAACAAAAAGATAAGTATAAAATTCCTCTTGAGTCAAGTGGGGGTGGATTATCAGAAGATCAAGAAAAACAACTTAATGCTTATAAAGAGGCTCTTGAGAAATCGAAGACTGTTGAAGAGGCAAATGCAAAAAAGAGAAACTATTTTACAGAAGAAACTAAAAAAGTTTTTTCCAACGATTTCAAAGGTTTTGATTTCGCTGTTGGTGAAGATAGTTTTACTTATAAGCCAGGAACTACAGAGGAATTGTTTAATGTCCAAAACGACTTTAACAACTTTGTAAAAAAGTTTGTAGATGATAGTGGAATGATATCAGATGTAAAATCTTATCATAAAGCTTTATCAGTTGCAAGTAATCCTGACAAATTTGCCAAACACTTTTATGACTTAGGTATGTCACAGGCTGTAGAAAATGTTTCTAAAAAATCTAAAAACATTAATATGGATGTGAGAAAAACCCCAAGTTATGTAACAAAGGATGGATTAAAAATTCGTGCTATGCAAAACAAAAGTGACAACGATAGTGGTAGAGGACTCAAAATTAGAAGTATTAAAAAAATGTAAAACAATTTAAAAATTAAAATTATGGCAGTAAATGTAGCCCCTGGTTTTGATTTGCAACCAAGTAGTCAGCAAGTACCGCTTTCTACAAATTATATTACAGACTTCAATTTCTTGAATCAGTATTTACCTGATACATTTGAAAAAGAGTTTGAAAGATATGGCAATCGATCTATAGCATCCTTCCTAAGAATGGTAGGAGCTGAAATGCCTTCTAACTCTGACCTTATTAAATGGGCAGAGCAAGGAAGATTACACGTTAAATATCAATCTTGTACTTCAGGTGCAGCAGCAGCAGCACTTAGTGGAGTATGGACAGTACCTAACAACATCTCTAACTTTAACCCTGCATTAGCTGGAACACCAAATTCTGCAGCACTTAGAGTTGGACAAACTGTAATGATTTCTGATAGAACTGCAGGTTCAAACCTCAGTAATAAAGGAATTGTAACTGTTGGACCAGGTTCTGGTGGTAACGCAGTAAACCAAGTAACTATCGCTTACTATGAGGCTGGAGGCCAAGCAGTAGCGGCGGGAGTAGCTTGTGATATTTTCGTATATGGTTCTGAATTTAACAAAGGAACTAATGGAATGGTAGGTTCTCTTGAAGCTGATGACTTCATCTTTGACAACAAGCCAATTATTATCAAGGACAAATACAATGTATCTGGTTCTGATATGGCTCAAATCGGATGGATTGAAGTTACTTCAGAAAATGGAGCATCTGGATATTTATGGTATCTAAAGTCTGAACACGAAACAAGACTAAGATTCGAAGATTACTTAGAAACTGCAATGATTGAAGCAGTTCCTGCAGAAGCAGGTTCTGGTGCTGGTGACTTCTTACAAGGAGTTGGAGCTGGTGCGTCTGCGGCAAACCTTAATGGTTCTGATGGTATCTTCTTCGTAGTAGGAGCAAGAGGTAATGTATATGGTGGAGGTAATCCAGCAACATTAGCTGACTTTGACTCTATTATTTCAAGATTAGACAAGCAAGGTTCTATTGAAGAAAATGTAATTTTCTTAAACAGAAACTTCTCATTTGACATAGATGATATGTTAGCTGCTCAGAACTCTTATGGAGCTGGTGGTACATCATATGGTTTATTTGACAATGATGAAGAAATGGCTCTTAATCTTGGATTCACTGGATTCAGGAGAGGCTATGACTTCTACAAGTCAGACTGGAAATATCTAAACGATCCTACAATGAGAGGTGGTATCGTAGGTGGAAAAGTAAATGGACTATTAGTCCCTGCTGGTTCTACTACAGTATACGATCAAATCTTAGGTAAAAACGCTAAGAGACCATTCTTACATGTAAGATATAGAGCTTCCGAAACTGAAGACAGAAGATATAAAACTTGGATCACTGGTTCTGCTGGT
>TARA_R110002020_G_scaffold921_6_pt1 | contig 24954 bp, 22 predicted proteins | sample TARA_R110002020 | Tara Oceans TARA_R110002020 (sample SAMEA4396489) | marine metagenome | biome: Westerlies Biome; feature: [MES] marine water layer (ENVO:01000295) within the mesopelagic zone...; material: water (ENVO:00002006), including particulate matter (ENVO:01000060) such...
CTCATTACACCATTTCAACAAGTCGCTAAGAAAATTCAGATTGGCTTCATGACCTACATGGAGCTTTTCAATACTTACACTCGTTTGGCTCCAAAATATTTTAGTGAAAAAGCTTGGCATGCGACCCACCTGAACAATAAACAACGCCTTCGACTATACAAAGATTTACTTTTTCCGCTGGCGGCAGAATGCACAGAAATGCTTGGAGAAAAAGCGACCGATTCCTCTATTTGGATGGAGGTAAAAGCTGAATACCAATTGCTGATTGCTGACAGGCCGGATATTGAGCTTGCAGAGACATTCTTCAATTCGGTAATCAGAAAAAGCTTTCCAAAATTGACTATCGATGACAAGTTGATGTTTGTGATGGAAGGATTTGATTCTTGTGTAGTTCGAGAATCAGAAAAACTTCTGAGAATCTATCCTTCCTTTTTTGGCTTGGAAAAAAACATACGCCAAATCCTGGATGATTATGACTTCGGAGCCCCATTCATGGACAAGGAGCAAGACATCAAATTCCTAATTGCTGGAGTCCGTAAAGTGATCTTGACCCGGTACCGCGTGGGGCCAGACACTCAAACCCAAATTTTGAAGTCTGTATTCTACAGAAACAAGGCAGCTTATTTGATAGGAAGGACATTTTTGGGACATAAGTGGATGCCATTTATTATCCCTGTGGTTCATGGCAAAAATGGAGTTTTCGTGGACACACTCATTTTTGATCCTAATCTGATGAGTAGCATGTTCAGCTTTACACGATCCTATTTTATGGTAGAAGCTGAAGTTCCGTCTCAAATCGTAAGCTTTTTAAGCTCAGTGATTCCGCATAAAAAAGTTCATGAGCTCTATAATGCCATCGGGTTCAATAAGCATGGAAAAACACTTTTCTATAGGGATTTTCTTCATCATATGCGGCAAAGCGAAGATAAATTCGAAGTGGCGGCAGGTATCAAAGGAATGGTAATGACAGTGTTCACACTTCCCTCTTTGAATATCGTATTCAAGATGATCAAGGACCATTTTGAACCTCCAAAAACTATGACTCGCCAAGAAGTGAGAGAGAAGTACAAACTTGTTTCTTTGCATGACCGCGTGGGAAGAATGGCTGACACCCATGAATTTGAATACTTCAAAATCCCTATAGAGCGAATCAGCCAAGACCTGATGATTGAGCTTCGAAAAACAGTTAACTCCCTTTTGAAAATTACAGATACTCATTTAATAATCAAACATTTATATACAGAGAGAAGAATGGAGCCTTTAAATCTCTTCTTGGAACATTGCAGTACCGAAGAAGGTATAAGAGCGGTAGAAGATTATGGTAGATCTATCCTGCAATTGGCACAGGCGAATATTTTTCCAGGAGATATGATGACCAAAAACTTTGGGCTTACCCGTCAAAAGCGTGTGATATTTTACGATTACGATGAGATCGAATTTTTGACCGATATGAATTTCCGCATAAAGCCAAAGGCTGAAACTTACGAGCAAATTTATGCTCCGGAACCTTGGTACTCCATTGCCAAAAACGACGTTTTCCCAGAAGATTTCAAAAGATGGATGATAGGAAGAAAGGATCTCAAAGAACACTTTCTGACATATCATAAAGACCTTTTTGACCCGTTATATTGGCAGGAAGTCCAGCAAAGAATCAATGCAGGAGAATTAATCCATGCCTTCCCCTACCCTGATGAAATCCGCTTTCGACCCAATGAAATGATTTAAGATCAGAAGTTTATTTCATTGGTATGCCTGCAACAGTTATTTTTGCAGGCTGGGTTATGCCCATAATCACCCACTGAATGAATTCTGACTCCCCACAATTAGATTCCAACCAACCCGTCAAAAAGCGAAAAACTATATTTCTGAACACTTCAGATGATGACGACAGACCAGTCTACATCTCGGGAAACTTCAATAATTGGACTACACAGGATCGTCGTTTTTTGATGAAGAAAATCTCCCATGGAAAGTATGAATTTACTTTTCCTGAAGGTGAGGAATTTGAATCTGAGCTTATCTACAAATTCACCAAAGGCGACTGGTCTGAGGTAGAGATTGATCGCTATGGAAATCGTACGCCAAATCGGCACTGGAAAAACGATAAAGTAACCAAGACCGAAAAAGTAGCAAAATGGCGTAAAAATTGGCTCCCCTATCGCCCTAGCCAACTTCCAATAATACGTTTAATCTCAGAGGAATTCGAAATCCCTCAGCTTAACAAAACCCGTAAAGTTTGGGCACTTTTGCCGCATGATTACAATAGCAGCGAAGAAAAGTATCCAGTGCTTTACCTTCATGATGCCCAAAACCTTTTCAATGAAAATGCTGAATTTGGAAACTGGCAGATAGATAAAAAGCTCGCTGTTATGTCCGATTATAACATTGGCAAAATTATAGTCATCGCAGTAGAGCACGGAGAATCTGAGCGTTTACAGGAATACAACGTAGGTAAAACTGTGCTAGGAATCGGTAGTGGCAAGAAATACATCCGTTTCATCACTGACACCTTAAAGCCATTTGTGGATAAAACGTATAGAACTAAAACTGAGCGGGAATTCACAGGAATTGGAGGAAGCTCCATGGGAGGCTTGGTGAGTATTTTCTCTGGCCTGATATACCCAGAAGTCTTTGGTAAATTAATGGTGTTTTCACCCTCGCTTTGGGTGATCCCCAAAATCAAACTTGGCTTTCTGGATATTTTTGAACCTCAGGAAACCAGACTTTACCTCTATGCCGGTGGGGATGAAAGCGAGACGATGGTAAAACACGTGCTCAAATTCCGAAAACGCTTACTCAAACGCGAAAGCTTAAAAGGCAAAATGAAAGTCCATCTTAGCATCAATGAAGATGGAAAACACAACGAGACTTATTGGAGCGATGAGTTCCCCAAAGCCATAGAATGGCTATTTTTCAGTGATAAAGAAGATTAAATGCGAAAGCGCCACCTTATGAAATTCAACATACATTCAAATTCCAGCACTAATTCAGGACTTCTGGTCATCCCGATAGTCGGTTTAAACTGGTCGGAATTACTCAAAGAAAAACTGGGAGGTTACGCTGTCAGCAACTCACTTTTCTCCGGCAAAAAAGACTCTTCTTATCAATTAGAAATCAATGGGGAATTATTTTTATTGATAGGATTGGGAGAAAAAACAGATGTTTCAAGCATAGAAAAGTCATTTCGAAGAATTCTAAGTAAGAATAAGGATTTGGTAGAAAAATCCGTCACCATAGATTTTCCAGCCGAATTCTCATCCGAATTAATTGAAAGTGCCTTGGTTGGTTTTCAACTTGGTGCTTATAACATTGGTTTTTTTAAGCAGAAAAAAGAAGACCAAAAAGACTTTGCAGAGCTGGAAGTCTCAGTTATATCGCAAGAGTCGGGATTAGAGAAAACTCTTGATCGAGCAGCAAAGATTGCCGCAGCAAAAATCGAAGGATTCAAACTAGTTGACCTTCCTCCAAATGTAATCACACCGGAATATTTGGCAGATTGGGCAGAAAAGTCCGGTGCTGAAAATGGTTTTGCTGTAAAAATCTTTGATGAAGAAAAAGCCAAATTAGAAGGGTTGGATGCATTTTTGGCTGTTGCTCGTGGCAGCGCAAAAACCCCCAAATTCATCATCATGGAGTATAGAAACCCAGCGGCCAAATTCCATTTAGGATTAGTTGGAAAAGGAGTCACTTTCGACACTGGCGGCTTGAATATCAAAACTCAAGGGATGGTTTATATGAAATCCGACATGGGTGGAGCAGCTGCAGTTTTGGCTGCAACTCAGCTTATTTCCTCACTAAAACTTCCAATAAACCTAACAGCAATTGTTCCCGCTGTAGAAAATTCGGTGGACAAGGATGCCTATTTACCTTCGGAAGTTATTGGTTCGCATGCTGGACTGAGTATAGAAGTGATCGATACGGACGCTGAGGGACGATTGATTTTGGCTGATGGCTTGTCTTATTTAGTGAAGAATTATCAAGTAGATCAGCTTATCGATTTAGCAACATTGACAGGAAGTAGTGTGGGGACTTTCGGATATGAGTGTGGAGCTCTTTTTTCCAATTCAGACACAATCTCAGATTTACTTCGTGAAGCTGGAATGCAATCAGGGGAGAAAGTATGGCCTCTACCTATGTGGGAAAGCTATAGATCCGAAATGGATTCGGAGATAGCAGACATCAAAAACTATCACGGTAAACCTATTGCAGGAGCAATTACTGCAGCCAAATTCTTGGAAGCATTTATTCACGAGCATCCGAACTGGGCGCATTTAGATATTGCCGGTGTGGCATTTGGAGATAGTGAATTTGCAAAAACCAAGTCAGGGACTGCTTTTGGAGTTCAATTATTACTTAAATTCATCGAAAATCAATTGTAATTATGGATGATCAAGGCAAGACTTTTCTATGCATTTCTAATTTTTTCAAGGGAAATGCTTTTTTGACTCAGCTGAAAAAACAGGGAAACCGAGTGTTTCTGATCACTTCAGAAAAGCTGAAAGACAAGCCTTGGGCATTTGAATACATAGATGAGATTTTCTACATGCCTGGTCAGGATTTGGATTGGGACCTAGAACTGCTGATGAAAGGTGTGGGAGGTTTGATGAAAACTCATAAAATCGAGAGCATAGTTGCATTGGATGATTACGATGTAGAGAAGGCAACTTTTCTACGTGAAAGCCTGAGAATCCCTGGAATGGGTCAGACTACCGGTCGCTTTTTCCGGGACAAACTTGCGATGAGGATCAAAGCACATGATTCTGATATAAAAGTCCCTGCCTTTGCACCGCTTTTCAATGACGATGATATCAACCAGTTTGCGGATCATATTCCTGCTCCTTGGGTACTAAAGCCAAGATCTGAAGCCTCTGCAAATGGAATAATTAAAGTTCACGACAAGGAATCTCTTTGGGAAAACATTCATCAATTAGGAGACAATAGACTATACTACTTAGTGGAGCAATTCAAACCAGGCGATGTCTATCATGCGGATGGATTGATGCTGGATGGTAAAAACTTGTTTTGCTCAGTTTCCAAGTATCTGTCCACTCCAATGGAAATCTCCCAAGGCGGTGGGATCTTTCGATCTGCTAATTTAACTTTTGGATCGACTGACGAAAAGGCTATCAAAAAAGCAAATGCTGCCGTTATGAAGGCATTTGGAATGAAATCTGGAGCGACTCATACAGAATTCATCAACTCTCATGAAGATGGGGAAATTTACTTTTTGGAAACTTCATCCCGTGTCGGCGGAGCACATTTGGCTGAAATGGTGGAAGCTGCGACTGATATCAATCTTTGGGCTGAATGGGCGAAAATTGAAGATGCCTTGGCTAAAGGATATAAATACCAGCTTCCAAAAGTGTCTAAAAACTACGCTGGGATTTTGCTTACCCTATCCAAATTCCAGCATCCAGATTTGAGCAGTTTTGACGATCCGGAGGTGTACTTTAGAGTCCCACTGGAATACCATGCAGGTTTGATCGTAAAGTCAAAAAATCAGGATCGGGTGATGCAGCTTTTAGATGATTATGCTGAGCGAATTGCGCGAGAGTTTTCTACTATTGCAGATGCACCTGAGATAAAGAAGTTTCATTAGGTTAAAACTTCTCTTCCACCCCTAGCCCAAAAAGCGCAAAGTCATATTTAACAGGATCAGCCGCGTCAAACTCCCGAAGTTTCGCTGTTAACTCCAAAGCTGTCAACCAATCGGTTTGCTTTCGGGTAATCAACCCAAGCTTTCGACCTACCCGATCCACATGCAGGTCGCATGGACAGATCAATTGAGCTGGTGAGATTCTTTTCCAAAGTCCAAAATCTACTCCCTTATCATCATCACGCACCATCCAGCGTAGATACATATTAATTCGCTTGCAGGCTGCTCTGCGGCTTGGAGTCGCGATATGCTTTCGCGTGCGTTGTGGAGAATCTGGTAGAGAAAAGAAGAACTCCTGAAACTTGGTCAACATAGATTGCATAGCATCCACTCCGCCAGTTTGTCCAAGAAGAAAAGCTTCTTCCAGGGAAGTATGTTTTTTATAAAACCAACTCAAAAAATGGATGAAATAAAGCGTATCCACGTCATTGAAGGTTCTGTGCTTGAAATTCAGAAAGGGTTTCAAATCATCTTCCTGATGATTCAGCAAAAAGTCATGAGGTGAATTATCCATCATTTCAAACAATTCTATGCACTTGTTAATAATGGTTTTTCGCTGTCCCCAAGCCAAAATCGAAGCGAAGAATCCTGAGATTTCTATGTCTTGTTTCTTCGAAAAACGATGAGGAATAGAAATTGGGTCCAGCGTAATAAACCCCGGACTATTGTATTGCTCAACTTTGCCGTCTAAAAATCCCTGTAAATCCTGCATCAAAGAGCAACTTTCACTTCACCACCTTGTGTCCCATCAAACCATTTGAAGGAAAGCTCATTCTCCACTTTCTCGGATACATGCCAGTCAAAGCATTTGATATTCGTAAGCGAACGCAAGGAATCCTCATCAGGATCGTACAGGCAGATGTCGAAATCTGGTAAATCTTTAGACTCGGTACTATTCCATTTTTCTAGAATAAATCCTTCTTCAAGTACCCTGACCTTTTTCCCAAAAACATAATCTGAAAGAACAGACGGAACCCCATCTTTCCTTCTAAACTTAAACCCAGAAGGTCCAAAAACGATTTGCTTGATCAATTTAGCTTCCAACAATTCTCCAGAATACGGCAAATCTTCCCACTCCGATTCTTTCAAAACCACCTTCTTACCTTCAGGCCGTAGTCTGTTCAGAAATCTTGAGAGTAAAGAAAAAACGTAAGTAACACCGATAAACAACAAGCCAAAACTCGCCAAGATTGGATAGGAAATAATAAAAATAAGATTCCAGATGAATCTGAAAATGTGGTGGAATACGAGTTGGACTTTATTCATAGCTCAAACACAAAATTAACAGTGGCATTGCGGAAACCAAAATTCACACTTAAAACCTCCGCCCGAAAAGATAGGTTCAAAACGAAAAAAGACCGCCAATTCTAACGGACTTTCTTTATTATTTGTGCTGTAGTTAATCAGTGTTCATAAAATCAAAATCAAGAGATTTGTGATGCTAAATCATAATTTTATTTGACATCTTTTATTTATTACTACTTATAAAACTTACTAAGTCGCTATTCTCAAATCTCTCAATCTTCGTTCTCAGGGAATTCAACATCGGTCATCCAACATCAAACACCCGACTCCTCAATACATCACCTCCACAGGGAATCTTCCATTTACAGCTTTCAATTGGTCAAAAGCAGCCTGGGAAAGTTTGATTACCAATTTGGCATTATCGCCTGTTTCCGGAAGCGTTCCCACTACCCTAGCAAAAATGGTTACGTCATTCTCTTCATTTTTCACCCGCATGATCGTACCCACTGGCGCAGTTCTATGTAGAACCAAGTATTTTTTATGCCCTCCAGTTCCTTCAATTAGCTCAGCCTGACCGGTTTCCTTGATGTTTTTAAATCCACCGGAAGTAGTTGCATCTGCTGGCTCTACCATCATTTCCTCTGCACTGGAAACAACTCTTGGTGTACCAATTACCGGAACAGTGGATTCCTGCATTGCACCACGACCTACTTTGAGAACTTGACCTTGTTGTAAATTATTCGAAGTCAAGGCGTTCCAAGTGATTAGATCTTCTACTCTAGCTGAATATTGACTTGCAATTGAAAAAAGTGTCTCTCCACTTTGAACAGTATGTGATCTCCATTCTCCCGGAACCATTGGCTTGCTGGTTTCCACTGCTGCCTCAGGTTTTGGAGCCGGTTCTGATTTTTCTTTTACTTTAGGAGTTTCCTCCTCCTTTTTAACTGACTTTTCTTTTGGCTTTGGCTCAGTTTTCACTACTTCAGTTGAAGTGGCAACCGCCACTACGGGAGCTGGCTCCTTCTCCACTGCGACTGGTACAGCAGGTTCTATGATTAACGACTGGCCGACACTAAGGTCATTACCTTTCAGCCCATTATCTTTCATTACGCTTTCTACTGATACGCCATATTTTTTAGAAATAGAGAAAAGCGTCTCACCTGGCACTACATTATGCAAAACAGAACCTGCGGGAATTTCGGCCATCGATACAAAAGGAACTTTGATCGTCTGACCGATTTTCAACCCTTGCTTCAACACTGGATTAGCGTTTACTATATCACTCACAGGTGAGTTATACCTGCGTGAAATCCCGAACAAAGTCTCTTTTGGATCTACTTCATGTAAAATAAATGACTGATCTCCTATACGCTGAACTCCAACCGAATCAACGGCAATAAGTTCGGAAGCCTTTGATAATGAAGCAGAAAGTGAGAATAGAAGAAGAAAGGACCAGAAAAACTGTGATCTATTATTCATAGGGATATACTGAATTGGGGGTAAACGAATTAGAAATACAAGATTAATTTCCAAAGTCAGTTGGCGCAAGAATTATGCTAGAAAAGAAATGTGGCGGGCCTGACCTTGTATTCGTCACAAAGATCGGAGAATAGCTTTATAATCAGAATTTACAACCATAAAATACAGCAACAAATCCCGGCCATAAAAAGAAAAGAATCAGTTTTTACACGTATTTCGTATCTTTTCTCATTCGAACAAGAATTCCAATAATGAAAATCTATTTCAGCGCACTATTCCTATTTCTTATTCTAGCATCCCAACTCGTTCTGGCCCAAACTGATAGTGGTGCTGATAAGAAAGTTTTCACTTTCAAGATCGACACTGATATCGATCCAGCGATGACGCGAAGAGTAAAGTTGGCTTTGGAAAAGGCTAAAGAAGTGAATGCTGACCTGATTGTAATTGACATGGACACTTACGGAGGAGCTGTGAATGACGCTGATGAGATCAGAACGTTGATTCTAAATTCCACGACACCTATTTATGTCTTCATTAATAAAGATGCAGCTTCCGCAGGGGCTTTAATTTCCATCGCCACAGATAGCATTTATATGGCTCCAGGTGCGAGTATAGGTGCTGCCACTGTAGTGAACGGAGCAGACGGAGCAGCTGCGCCCGACAAATATCAATCCTACATGCGCTCAATGATGAGAAGTACCGCTGAAGCGAAAGGTCGCGATCCAAAAATCGCTGAAGCAATGGTCGATGAGAAGATTGAAATCGAAGGGGTCTCAGAAGAAGGTTCGGTGATTACCTTTTCTGTTTCCGAGGCTGAAAAATATGGTTTTTGTGAAGGACAATATGATTCTATAGAAGATATACTGGCTTCCCAAAATCTCGGTGATGCTGAAATTATAGCCTATGAAATAGGGCTTTCTGAGCAGATAATAGCTTTTTTTCTGAATCCTGCTGTCAGCGGATTTCTAATCTTAATAATAATTGGTGGGCTCTACTTTGAATTGCAGACTCCTGGAGTTGGATTCCCGATCTTGGCTTCTGTGGTGGCAGTATTTCTATATTTTATCCCTTATTATCTCAATGGACTTGCTGAAAACTGGGAAATCTTAGTCTTTTTTATCGGGGTTATTTTATTGGCAGTGGAACTATTTGTGATTCCTGGATTTGGGATTTTTGGCGTACTTGGGATTATTGGTATTTTGACTGGACTTGTTCTAGGCATGATTCCAAACCAGAACTTCAATTTTGATTTTGTCCCAGCTGCGGACCTTTTTGGAGCCTTACTCACCGTAATTTTAGCGGCCATAGTTTCCGTGGGACTGGTATTTTGGCTTACTCCCAAAGTCAATGAATGGGGAGCATTCAAAACCATCACGCTAGCATCAACTCAGCAAAGAAGTGAGGGCTATACCTCTTCTTCTTATGCTGAAACTTTAAATGGCAAGACTGGCACAGTGCACTCCAGACTGCGACCAAGTGGGAGAATAGAAATAGACGGTGATGTTTATGACGCCTATTCCCGTGGAGAGTTTATTGATCAAGGAGAAAAAATAATCGTGATTTCCACTGAAGGCACTTCGCTGAAGGTGAAAAAATGGGAGGCTTAAGAGAAATTGGTAAGTTTGCGCCATGAATACTTCTCAGACGATATATGACCTGATCGGTGAAGAGCAAATCCGCTTGCTTACACACTATTTTTATCAGGAAGTTGCCAAAAACAAGGATTTGAAGAGACTTTATCCTGAGGATTTACTACCTGCAGAGAATCGCTTATTTCTGTTTTTACTTCAAGTCTTTGGCGGACCTGAAACCTATTCTGAGCAGAGAGGTCATCCCCGGTTGAGAATGCGTCATGCCAAATGGAAAATCGATGCAACCATGAGAGACCATTGGATGACTGCTATGCTAAGTGCCTTGGATAAGCTCAGCTTGGAACAGAATATCAAAGAAGCCATGTTGAGTTATTTTGTAAATGCAGCAAACCACATGATCAATCATGCGTGATCTTTTCGCAAGGCTGTATTCTATATACGCTGGGATAATCTTTGCGCTAAGTTTTCTACTGATCTTTCCATTCATTCTGATTTGCATCTGGGTTCCAGGCTGGAAAAAATATGGTCGAAAAATCAATCGCTACTGGGCAAGGGCTTATTTCATTTGCATTTTCCTTCCAGTCAAGATTGAGAAAAGTGAGAAAATCCAAAAGGACAAAGCCTACATATATCTCGCAAATCATTTCAGCTACTTAGATATAGCCATGATGGGCTTTATTCCCGGTGATGTTCTTTTCGTAGGAAAAGCCTCCATTCGCAAGGCACCTCTTTTCGGATATTATTTCAAAAACCTCCATATCGCAGTGGATAGAGAAAGACTAAAAAGCCGTGCGGAAACAATGAAACGTACTGATCAAGCCCTTGAATCAGGCAGCTCCGTGATCATTTTTCCCGAAGGTGGAATTTACACCAAGAATCCCCCACAGATGATTACATTCAAAAATGGAGCTTTCCGGATGGCCATGGAGAAACAAATCCCGATCATCCCTGTCACTTTATCCTATAATCATCTAATTTTACCCGATAATGGGAAATTGTTGGTGCACTGGAGCCCTGCAAAAATGGTCCTTCACGAGCCATTATTTCCTGATACTTTTGAATCTGAAAAAGCGTTGAAAGAAAAATGCTTTTATGTGATTCAAAGTCAACTCAACTTTGATAACTCAAAATCATGAAGATCGATACCAACTCAATTAAGAAAATCGCTCACCTTGCTCGATTGGAATTTGATGAAGGAAGTGCTGAAAAAATGTCTCAGGACATGAGTCAAATCCTCGATTGGGTAGAACAATTGAATGAAATTGATACGGAAAATGTAGAGCCGCTGACCACGATGTCTTCTGAAGTGAATGATATGCGTGAAGATAAAATTGGTCATCAGCTGGATCATGAAGCTGGCCTGAAAAACGCACCAAAAAGAGATGCTGACTACTTCCGAGTACCGAAAGTAATGGAGTAACATACTTGACAACCACATTGAACACCTCAACAATTTATAAAATCTTAGCCCTCCTATTTATAATTTCAGGAGGGCTTTTTGCACTGTATTACCTCATATTCGATCCGCAGCCTTATCTCAATATTCAGGCTGCTTCATTTTTGGACTCCATTCCTATCCCCTTTGATTGGGTTCAAATTGGACCGATTTCCTTTCCAATTCAGGTTGATAATTACTTGGTTTTCCAAGAATTCAAGACCTTGGCACCAGCGTTCCATGTGACAGAATCCTTAATTTATGCAGGGATTGTTTGGCTTGGAGCGGCCACTGTTTTGACCTTACTCACAGAGTTCAAAAAGGCTTATTTTATCGTTGGAGGCATACTTTGGATAGTTTTGCTCACATTCAGCGATTTCAACAGTCTGAACATTGGCGGCCAAAGCTCCAATTATCCTTTGATCATCTTGCTGAGTGCGACCTTGGCACCTTTTATATACTTTCATCTTTGGGGTCAAAAAGTACATTTTTCGATCAAATGGCTGGTTTTCTTTAGTGCAACTTCAATCGCTTTGGCACTGCTTAGCTATTTGAGTCCAATCACGAGCCCTGAGATTCATATTGCTGAGCACTCTCTGACTATAGGTTTTTGCCTTGCATTGGCATGGGTGATCTGGAATGGACACGGGATCCTTTCTGGTATTTACATTTTGCTGGCTAGAGTAAATAAAAACCTCAATCTGAACATCACAGTCCAGATCAGTATCATTGCCTTACTTTATATAGGCACACTTTTCTGTTTGCTACTAGAACTTCAAGGAGAGTTGACCTTACCATTCCCCACCTTCTCTCCTCTATTCTTACTCCTGCCTCTCGGCCTCTTTGGCTGGATATCTATCGGGGAAAAAGTAGATCAAAGTGATCAATTAGTATCCTATCCCAAAGTCATTAAAGCACTACATTTAATTGGCTTGGGTCTATCACTTTGGTTAGTTTGGAAGCTCAAACTATCAGGAAATCAACCTGCCGAAGAGCTTTTCAAACACCTTCTTATTTACTCCCAGCTTGGATTTTCGTTCTTCTTTTTCATTTACCTCATGGCAAACTTTATGTCTGTCATGAACTCTGGTAAGGCAATTGAAAAAATCCTTTACAAACCATACTCACTTGTTTACTACCATATTAGAATAGGTGGATTAATTGTAATTCTAGTACTGACCACTTATACTGGTGGGATAGTCGGGGTGCAGGCCAGTGCGATGACCAGTAATATTCTTGCAGACTATTATTACCAAATCGACAAGAAACTGGAGGCGAGCATCTTGTATGAAAATGCTTGGATGCGCTATCGCAAAAATCCTAAGGCTAAGTTTGCGACAGCACAACTGCTGATAGACTTAAAACAACCTTCGCTAGCCAAGCAGCATTTGGAAGAAAGTTTTGCCGAAGCTCCTCAGGTGGACAATATTTTGCTTTTGAGTGATCGATTGCACCAGGAAAACAAGGTTTTTGAAGCCATCTATTACTTGGAACGTGGGCTTACTTTATTTCCAAATAACCCACATTTACTCAATAACTTAAGTCTACTCTACACTAAAGTCAACAAATCTTTACAAGCACTGGAATTGATGCACAGTGCGGGAGAATCTGATCCCGTTTTGAATTCCAACCTAAGCGCTTTAAAGACTAAACTTGGACAGCCAGAAGCCAATCCAAATTCACAGCTGGATTTAATTTCACAGATCAATGAACTCGCCGCCTCAAATGCGCTGGCCAATGTGCCCACTGAAGATCTGTTACAATCTTTGGAGAAAAGCCTAGAGCAGGAAGATTCTCCGATGCTGATAAATGCGGGCTGGAGAAATCTCTTCTCCCAACTAAATAGGTCTAATCCAGGTGAAGATTTGGAATTGCTGGATAGCTTGGGGCAAAAGCCTGAAATGTTAGAGAATTTAATGTCACTTCAAGAAACCGGCGTGATTCGGAGTTTAGCGGCAGGAAGAGTCACTGAAGCTGTGAAAAACCTGAATGGTTTGGCATTCCGCAACCCAAATGACGCGGGATATTACCTGCAACTTTCTGGAAATATTTTAGCTCAAAACTTAGATTTTCAAAAAGCAGCAAACGAATTTATCGCTGCTGAAGAAAAAGGGTTTCAGGGATTTGATACGCATCATTGGAGCATATTTGGCTTGGCAGGTATGCCTGAAAAAGCAGTAGAAATACGAGAATTGTATCAGGTAAACCTTCCTTCCTACTTAGAGACTTCAGATTCAGGGATTCAAGAATACTTGACGATTATCGGGCAATTTCACCAATCAACATCCATAATGCTACTGTCTCAATGGCGGGCACTTCCTGAAAGTGAGTTGAAAACGGACATAGCAATTCGCTTGATAGCCTACAAGGCACATGGGCTTACCGTTGAGAATTTGAAAGAATTGGAAAAATTTATTTCCGATAAAATAGGCCCGAAGGAAGATTTAAAAGCCTTTGTAAGCAATCCCGATTTGAAGAATAGCGAATCAGTAAATTCCTATATCTCTTGGATCAACGCAAGCAATGAGCTCACAGCAAACCCTTACCTTAGTCCACTGATAATTAGCGCAGTAGAAGCAAATCATGACGAACTTAGCCAATATGAAATTCTTAACGGAGCCACAGAATTCAACCGCGACCCAATGCTATGGATTAAAAAAATCAAGGCTGCAAGGGAAAGCGGTCTTGACAATTACGCAGATGAATCATTGGAGTTCTTAAAACAATGGGTTGGTGAAGAGGAACTTCAACGCCTCCAAAACTTGAACTATTGATTCCTATTAACGTTTTTTGTGTAAGTGGAAATATATTTCAATTCCCAAAACAGTAACTTTAGCAAAACCTCCAGCCATGACGAAAATAATAGAAACTGACGTAATCAATAAAACATACAGAATGGGCTCTGAAATTATTCAGGCGCTTAAGTCTGTTTCTATTTCAGTAGACAAAGGGGAATATGTTGCCTTCATGGGACCTTCTGGTTCTGGTAAATCTACCTTGATGAATATCATCGGCTGTCTAGACACTCCTACTTCAGGAACTTACATACTGAACGGTAAGGACGTATCTGACATGACGGAAAATGAATTGGCGGAAATAAGAAATAAGGAAATCGGGTTCGTGTTCCAGACTTTTAACCTGTTGCCTAGAGCGAGCTGCCTAGAAAACGTAGCACTTCCGCTCGTATATGCAGGCATGAGCAAATCTGACCGCGAAGAAATTGCCTTCCAAGCATTGACAAATGTTGGACTTGGGGAGAGAACTAAGCACCGCCCAAATGAGCTTTCTGGTGGTCAAAGACAACGGGTTGCCATCGCCCGTGCATTGGTAAACTCACCTAGTATTATCCTTGCCGATGAGCCTACAGGTAACTTGGATTCAAAAACATCTTACGATATCATGGAACTTTTTCACGAGTTGCACTCCAAAGGCAACACGATTATCATGGTAACACACGAAGATGACATCGCTCACTACGCACACCGAATCATTAGATTGCGGGATGGATTAGTAGAAACGGACACAATAAATCCGAATCCTACCCGTGGAATTGCAATGCACGCCTAATCACACCTTATAATTTCAAATAGATTCTTATTTTTGTCCTTAGAGAATCAGGGGCAAGGAGATGAAAATTTACACCAAAACAGGAGATCAAGGAACCACTTCATTGTTAGGAGGAACTCGCGTCCCTAAATTTGACATTAGAATTGATGCATATGGGACCATTGACGAGCTTAATTCCTACATTGGGATGCTCCGTGATCAGGAAGTCAATTGGATGAGAGCTGATGTTCTCAAAGAAATTCAGGATAGGCTTTTCACCATTGGAGCAGATTTGGCCACAGATCCAGCCAAGCAAAATGTGAAAAAGCCGGATTTACTAGCTGTTGATATTGAGATGCTGGAAAAGCAAATCGATGAAATGGAAAAGCCCCTTGCTCCTCTTACCGCATTTATCCTCCCTGGCGGTCATCCTTCTATTTCTTTTGGGCATGTAGCTCGGACAGTATGCAGAAGATGTGAAAGAATTGTCACTGAGCTTGCAGCAATGGAAGAAGTTTCCGAATTAGTCATCCAATACCTTAACAGACTTTCAGACTATCTTTTTGTATTATGCAGAAAAATGGCTCAGGAGCTGAATGTAAATGAAGTAATCTGGAATCCCAGAAATAAATAATTAACGCCTGGCATAGCCAGACTAAAGGCAAAACCAATGAAGACACAACTTGCCCTACCGATAACTAAAATTCAAAAATCTAAGTTAGCGGAAACAGATTTCTCCAATTTAGTTTTTGGACGCACTCTCAGCGATCACATGTTTGTAGCAGATTACAAAGATGGTGAGTGGACTGATCTTAGAATTGAGCCTTATGGTCCTCTATCCATCAATCCTGCCAATGCAACCTTGCATTATGGACAGTCGATTTTTGAAGGAATGAAAGCTTACCGAAATGCAGATGGTAAAATCCTAGTCTTTCGGGCTGACGCAAACTGGAGAAGACTGAATGAGTCTGCAGAGCGTATGTGCATGCCAGAGCTACCTGAGGAGATTTTCATGGAAGGCCTTAGCCAGCTGATTGATTTAGACAGAGAATGGGTGCCTACGGCAAAAGGAGCATCACTATACGTGAGACCTTACATGTTTGCGATGGATGATTACATCGGTGTAAGACCTTCGGACACTTACAAATTCATTATCCTAACTTGTCCTGTAGGAAATTACTATAACAAGCCAGTAAGTGTGAAAGTAGAAACTACCTTCACCAGAGCTACAGAAGGTGGAACGGGTGCTGCCAAAACTGCAGGAAACTATGCTGCTTCTCTTTATCCAGCGCGTCAGGCACAGAAAGCAGGTTACGACCAACTGCTTTGGACTGATGGAAAATCTCACAGCAAAATCGAAGAAAGCGGTACGATGAACATCATGTTCAAGATCAATGGTAAACTGATCACTGCTCCGACCAATACGGGAACAATCTTGAAAGGAATCACTAGAGACTCAGTGATCCAACTGGCCAAAGACTGGAATGAACCTTTGGAAGAAAGGTTCCTGACGGTTGGCGAATTAGAGACTGCATTAAAGAATGGTACGCTTGATGAAGCTTTCGGAACTGGAACCGCAGCTACCATCGCTCATGTGGAAAGAATCAATGTAAATGGTGTAGATTACATGCTTCCAGCAAAACCCGCAGATGCATTTTCACATAGAGTCTTAGCAGAACTTGATGGCATCAAATACGGTAGCGTTGCAGATACCCATGATTGGATCATTTCGATCTAAAAAACCAATAAAAAAGGCTGCCTAATTGATCTAGGCAGCCTTCTCTTATTCTGAAAGAACTTGTGAATTTACGCTCAGAATCTTAAACTTTTTCAATCCTCCAGGCAAATTCCATTCGATCTCCATCCCTTCCTGAAAACCAATAAGTGCAACACCCAACGGTGAAAGCACGGAAAGTTTCTTTTCCGCAAGGTTGCCAAACTTGGGCAAAGTCAACTGGAAATTCAAAAGTTTCCCCGAAGCGGTGTCTTGCACTTCAAAGTGAGAATTAATCCGAATTACCTGAGGATCAATTTTAGCATCGGGTACTTTCTTGGCTAGTTCTATTTCTTTGGCAAGCAAGGATATTTCCTTGGTGATCAGGTGAGAAGGAGTATTTAGTATTAACTCCTTTATGGTATTATAATCTGATTTGGTGAGTATAGGCTTCATGATTTATTGAAGTAAAATGGTGATCCCGAACAAAAAAATGCCGGGTAAGAATAGGTAATTAGCTCTGAAAAAATTGCCCTACTTACGTAATACTTGAAAATACTGAGGGCTAAGAAATAAAGGCTTTGTTGTTTTGGCAGAATACACAACTATCCGGTTTAGCAGCTGAGGCTGCCAAAAAAGTGGGTTCGAGGATATGTTGTTGAGATATAAGCAATGTAGAGGGAAGTTTGCTATGGAGGAGTTAACCTACATAGGGTAAATCTAACGTTCCTATACCACATAGGTTTAGATTTTTTCAGATGAATTTGGTTCGATTTAACAAAAAGAACAGATCGTACTTTTGGGTACAGGTAGCAAAGATTTATCAAATGAATCTTGACAAACCTCAAACCAAAGGAATCTTGCCAAATGCAAGACCTGTAATAGCCCAGAGTGCAATGCCGGGAATTCTCAGGAACTGCCTAGAGTGCCAAGGCACGATCCGTAGTGATTTTTAGAAAGTAGATGCTACAAAAAGCTTAAATCCCCCACTCACGTTACTTACCTAATCGCGGTTGGTGAACTTAGGCGGACCACGTTTACTGAGCCTCTCCCTGCCTCAAATTCAAAGAAATTTTGACTTCCCGCGAATATTTAACATATGAACGAAAGAAAACTTTCAAATTTGTTTTTATTTAGCCTAATGAACTCCAGCAGAGTAATAAGTCATATGAATGTCCAAGAGTCAAGTAAACAAGATTCCATAGGGCTGCTAAAAGTCAATTTTAAACATATGAAATCGAGCATGACGAAGAAAGTCACACATTGGGATGATTATACTCTTACGAGATTCTCCCGAAGAAAAATAGGGTCAGGCTATCTGACCTTAATAAATCAACTTATCAACAGATGAAATACCTGCTCACCCTTTTACTGATTTTCACAGCATCCCTTTCCACTTTTGCCCAAGGAACAGATTTTATCCTTCTCAAAAGAGGAGCAAAACAGAAATCGCAAATTCGTTTCTACCCAGGTGAGACCATTACCTATAAGAGCACCAAGATTGATTACTTCGTCACCGATGTTATCCAAAATATTGATCAGAATTTCATCTATTTGAGTGAGAATATCCTTTCCCCAGAATCTATCACCGAAATAGACATTCGGGACAAAGACAGAAGAAATGGGACTTTAAGAGCTCTTACAGTATTAACTATGAGTGCTGGTGTGATCTTACTTGGCGCAGAATCCATCAACAGTATTTATCACGAGAACGAATTCTCCATCAGTAGTGGTGTTGGACTTGCTTCAGGGATTTTGATTGGAACGGGACTTGCTATGCTCCCCTTGCGCTACAAAACTTTTAAGAATACCGGAAGAAATAAGATCCAACTCATCCTAATGCGCATGGAATAATTGCGGATTACTGGCATAAACAGATATTTTTTCGGACTTTTGCCACCTAAATTTTAACCTAGACAGATGACTTCAGAACAACTGAAAGACTTGAAAGCCCGCACATCGGCTTTGAGGAGGTATCTTTGACTACGATCGTAAGAAAGCAGAAATAGAAGACCTGGAGGCCGTATCGGCCCAGCCTGATTTTTGGAACAATCCAGAAGAGGCAGAAAAATCAATGAAACAGATCCAAGCTCGAAAAGCTTGGACAGGCTCATTCGAACATCTTAATAAAACCATCGAAGATCTCGACGTATTGTACGAGTTCTACAGCGCAGAGGAGGTTTCTGAAGAGGAAATCAAGGCTGAGTACGTCAAAGCTGAGGCTGAAGTACAAGAGCTGGAACTCAAGAAAATGCTCTCTTCTCAGGAAGATCAGCTGAACGCTGTTCTCGAGATCAATCCGGGAGCCGGAGGAACAGAAAGCAATGACTGGGCCTCTATCCTCATGCGGATGTATATCATGTGGGGTGAGAAAAACGGCTACAAAGTCCGTGAGGTAGATGTACAACAAGGTGAAGTAGCTGGAATCAAATCCTGTACGCTTGAGTTCGAAGGCCCGCTGGCATTTGGATTTCTAAAGTCTGAGACGGGCGTACACCGACTCGTTCGAATCTCCCCATTTGACTCAGGAGGACGAAGACACACTTCTTTTGCCTCAGTCTATGCCTATCCAGAAGTGGATGACACCATAGAGATCGATATCAATCCGGCAGACATTGAGCTTCACACCTCCCGCTCTGGTGGTGCTGGTGGTCAAAATGTAAACAAGGTGGAGACCAAAGTGCAGCTGACCCATAAGCCTACTGGAATAGTGGTGGTGTGTCAGATCGAGCGTTCCCAACTTGCCAACCGGGAGAAAGCGATGCAAATGCTGAAATCCCGACTGTATCAATTGGAATTGGAAAAGAGAAATGCGGAAATCGCAAAGATCGAATCTTCCAAAATGCGGGTGGATTTTGGTTCGCAGATCCGAAACTACGTGCTTCATCCATACAAGTTGGTGAAGGACAACCGAACTGGACACGAAACCTCCGACACCCAACACGTACTGGATGGTGGATTGAATGAGTTTATGAAAGCCTTTCTGCTGGCGCAAAGCGAGGAGCAGGCGAGTAAGGAGTAATATTTAGGCCAGGCGTTAATCCTGGCCTTTTTTCTATTATAGATTTTATGAAAACAAGCTCTTCATTTTTTACCCTAGACTTCTCCCTACTCTGCCTGAGCTCGTTCTTGTTTTTCTCATCCTTCAATATGATAATCCCTGAGCTGCCAGCGTATTTGACATCGCTTGGAGGTGAAGACTACAAAGGATTTATCATTGCATTATTTACGCTTTCAGCTGGTCTTTCCAGACCTTTCAGTGGAAAGCTTGCGGATAAAATCGGAAGAATCCCAGTAATGATGATCGGTGCAAGTGTTTGCTTTGTGGTTGGAATGCTTTATCCCCTACTCAGCTTTGTAGGAGGATTTTTATTTCTGCGATTTGCACATGGATTCTCTACCGGCTTTACTCCCACTGGTGCTTCTGCTTATGTGGCAGACATCGTCCCTTACCAAAAACGTGGTGAAGCAATGGGTCTGTTTTCCCTTTTCGGATCTATGGGAATGGCAGCTGGACCAGCAATCGGCGGATGGCTGGCTACCATATTCCCTTTAGAAACAGTCTTCTATGTTTCTGCATTTACAGCTATATTTTCCATTTTGATTCTACTCAAACTCAAAGAAACACTGCCAAATAAGGAGCGGATTTCTTGGAAATTGTTTCAGTTGAAAAAAGATGAAATCATAGAAAAAAGAGTGCTTGTACCTTCAGGAATTCTATTTCTCTGCGCCTTTTCATTTGGTGTAGTACTTACAATTATCCCAGATTTCTCAACTCACCTAGGTATAGAGAACAAAGGTCTTTTCTTTGGGGTATTCACCCTATCTTCATTGGGAATCAGGTTATTGGCAGGAAAAACCTCAGACCGATACGGAAGAGTACCAGTCATGCGAGCGGCGAGTGCGACATTGGTATGTGCTATGATTATGATAGCTCTTGCACAAAGTAAGTTTGCCTTATTGGGTTCAGGGGTGCTTTTTGGATGTGCTGTGGGCATGTATAGCCCAACAACAGCTGCATGGGTGGTAGATTTATCATTGGATCAATTCCGGGGAAGAGCCTTAGCGACTATGTATATTGCTCTTGAGGCAGGGATTGGCATTGGCGCTTTGGTATCAGGCTTTCTCTTTGCAAATAGCGCAGACAACTTCCAATTGGTTTTTCTTAGCAGTGCAGGAATTGCAGGGCTAGCTTTCCTTTTTCTTCTTTTTATTAAAAGAGAAAAAAGACTAGTTAAACCTGCTTAAGGTGATTTCTGAAAAAGTGTTAAATACATTAAGCCTCAACTACCCTCGGTTTCCAAGAATTAGGATATAAAATCGAAAAAGGGAAGGAATGCAGCTGTGCCGCATTTTCCCTTTTCAATACAGCTTTAAATAATCCGCTCCCCGAGTATAGTCGAGGGAAAGACAACATGTATCACAAGATTCTTCTGAGGTGATTAATTATAGCATCCTTAATTCCCCAAATGCTTATTTGCTCTTGGAATCGCAAAAATCTCCTTCTGCCTTCCGTTGTAATACGTCACTTTTTCCCCATCAAATAAAGCACCTTCCTCCAGCATAATCCGCACGTCTTTATTCCATTCCGACACAAAGACCACGGCATTCAATTCAATAGCATAGCCGGTATTTGCATGAAGCGGAAAGTCACCTGCACCAGGAGTGTCACCTTGATTATCCCACATGCCTATAGTTGGGCCAGCAGAGTGCCCATAAAAACCTAATGGGTGGGTATAGATGCTTCCTCGAATCCCTTCTGCATCCAATACTTTTCGGGAAGCACGAAGAATTTCATTCCCAGTTTTACCAGCCACATAATTGGATGTCAAAATATCCTGAACTCTATTTCCCTGGGCAAAAGCTTTGCTAAGATATGCCGGAACCTCAGTCTCGCCAGCTTTCAGCACATAAGCCATTTCCTGAGTATCAGTATTTAATCTGAGATAAGTAATTCCAAAATCCACATGCAGTAAATCCCCTGGTAAAATCACTGACTCAGGAGACTTGGTCGCAAAATTTCTATTTTGCTCATTGTTTGCTGGATCCGCACGCTGAATATCCACAGATGGATGAAACCAAGTATCCAGCTTCATCTCTTTAATTTTTTCCCTATACCACCACACCACATCTTCGGTGGTCGTCACACCCGGAGTGATTACAGCCTCGGACAATCCTTCACTCACAATGGAATGAGCGATTTCCTGAATATGTTTGTAAGTGGCCATTTCAGGCTCAGTTCTAGTTTCCAACCAGCGAACTGCCAGCGTCTGGGCAGAAACAACATTTGCCTGGAGGTTTTGAGGCAAATATTCCAAAAACACCTGATGCTCATTTGTAGTCAACCCGTCTGCATGCCCATAATCTTTGGCGTAATTCAAGCCAATTTTCTTTGGGCTCTTTGAGGAAATCAAATCCATCAACGCTTTCCACTGGTCAGGCTGTGTCTCGGGATCCCAAGCTCTTTTAAATGATTTCCCTACATCGTATCTAGCTACAGCATAAGTTTCCACTGGAGCATTGGCCGAAGGCTGATACATCACTAAAATAGTTCTTCTCCTCGCCGCATGCCAAGTAGCAGGCAGCATAGTTCGGATCACTGGATCTTCATTATATTCTCTAGAAATCACCACCCACATATCTATTCCAGTCTCAGTCATTAATTCCGGGAGAAGATTCTCAATTCGGTATTCTAACCAGCTATCTATTACCTCAGCTTGATCGCGCTGGGTCAGGACGGCAAGGTTTTGAGAGAAAGCACAATTAGAAATAAATAGTAGAGAAAAGACAAAGAGGAGCTTTTTGGTCATATCAGATTGGATTAATCCTGAAGATAAAACAAAATGTATAATTAGGAAGATCCACACTGTTCTAAAACTCTTAGGCTATGACAGCCGGTTTATTTACGGCAATCATGCGATTACTTAGTTTATGAAAACGGTAAAATAGTACCACAGCAGTCACAGAAAGACCTATCAACAAGCCATACCAGATCCCTTTTTCGGCGAAGCCTAGTTCAAACGCCAAAAAATAACCTAATGGAAGTCCAATAACCCAATAAGCCACTAAGGTGATCAATGTTGGGAATCTCACATCTTCAAGCCCTCTGAGTACGCCTAAACCTGCTACTTGCACTCCGTCAGAAAGTTGGAATAATCCCGCAATGATCAGTAATGATGCCGATAAAGCGACAACCTCCTCACTATCGATGTAAAGGGTCGGAAGATAGAATCTCATCAGGATAAAGATCAATCCGGTAATCGTCATGAATACCAAGACCATCCCAAAAACCACCATACCTGCTTCCCGCATTCCTCTAAAATTATTACGACCAATCTGATTACTCACACGGATCATACCTGCTGTACTCAGCCCAGACACCATCATGTAACTCACTGATGCGAGATTTATAGCAATCTGATGTGCTGCAAGTGCATTGACACCTATCCATCCCATCATGATGGCAGCTGCACTGAATGCACTTACTTCGAATATGTATTGAAAGCCAGTGGGCACTCCTATTTTTAAAATCCTATTCAATAGTAAGAATCTCAACTTCCCTATTCCCAGTTGTAGATTAAAAATGCTATATCTTTTGGAACGCATCACATAGAGTCCCATCATAATCGGCATTAAGATTCGGGAAATCAGCGTAGCTAACCCTGCACCATTCAATCCCATTTCTGGAGCGCCAAGGTTACCATAGATCAATACCCAGTTTAGAAAAACGTTGACTAGGTTACAAAATATCGTCACGTACATCGCCTGCTTAGTCTGCGAAATCCCCTCTGCTAGCTGCTTGAATGACTGAAAAATCATGAAAGGTAACAGCGAGGCAGTAATAATATAGAGGTAAGGAATCGTAAGCCTCACCACCTCTTCTGGCTGGTCCAAAAAATGTAAGCCCTGAGACAAGCCAATCACCACTATTGTAAGAAGCACTGCCGTAGAGATATTGATCCACAATCCATGCTGGAACAAATGGCCAATTCTTTTGAACTTCCCTTTGCCTTCAGCCACAGACACCAACGGGGTGATTCCCATAGAAATCCCCATGCCAAACATGAGGATTACGAAGAAAATACTATTCCCCAATGAAGCGGCGGCCAATGGCACTGCTCCCATTCTTCCCACCATCATACTATCGGCCACCCCGACCAATACCTGGCCGAGTTGGCTCAGGACTACAGGGAATGCTAATGTAAATGTGGTGCTAAAATGATCTTTAATCGTCATGTTATAAGTTTAGAATTCTTGCAGCCTTTAGAACTCCGGCAATACTGATCCCATCAGTGATCGCTCCATTCATCACCATTTCCAGCACTTCTGTGAATGGTAATTTCCTGATTTTAAGCACTTCCGTCTCTTCAAATTCAGTTTCCCCTTGCGTAAGTCCTTCGGCTAAATACACAAAACCCACTTCGTCTGTAACTGAATTTGACGTGTGAATTTTCATTATTTCCGTCCATTTTGCGGCGGTCAATCCTGTCTCTTCTTTGAGTTCACGTTTGGCGCTTTCTAATTTATCCTCATCCAATGGCCCACCACCCATAGGAATCTCCCAAGCATATTCATCGAGGGGATAGCGATATTGACCAATCAACCAAGTATTCAGATCCTCATCAATAGGAATGATACCCATCGCTCGGTTTTTGAAGTGCACTTTACCATAAACTCCTTCGTTGCCAGCAGGATTTATGATATCGTGATGCTCTACTTTAATCCAGGGATTTTCATAAATCGGATTAATCTTCTTGGTTTTCCAGGGATTCTGTTCCATGTGTTCAAAAAAAAAAAGGGTGACATATGCCACCCTTTAAAATTTATTAAGGCTGATTAGGCCGGGATAGGCATTACTTTAGAATCCTTAAAAGTAGATAGAATAACCATGGATTGCATGGAATCTACTTCTTTGATTTCAGACACTTTTTCAAGCATCAAGTTCTGGTATGACGTGATATCTTTTGCGATAATCTTCAAGATAAAATCACCAGTACCAGTGATGTGATGACATTCAATCACTTCCTGAATTATATTGATTTCACGCATAAATGCTTCAATATTACCCTTATTGTGACCAATCAAGCTCACCAAAACAAAAGTACTCACACCCAAGCCGATCTTCTCTGGATCCAGTTTGGCATGATAACTCTTAATTATACCTGACTGCTCTAGTTTCTTCACTCGCTCCAAGGTAGGAGCAGGAGAAAGACCTATATCTTTGGACAACTGAGCGTTTGTGATTTTGGCATTTGCCTGAAGGATTTCCAGAATCTTTCTATCGATT